>Ga0209542_10004115_pt1 | contig 30214 bp, 34 predicted proteins | sample RifCSPhighO2_01_FD_184028 | JGI IMG/M metagenome (GOLD analysis project Ga0209542, IMG submission 184028) | Soil microbial communities from Rifle, Colorado - Rifle CSP2_plank highO2_0.1 (SPAdes) (version 2) | ecosystem: Environmental > Terrestrial > Deep subsurface > Rock core/Sediment ... | reverse complement strand
GTCCTCTTGGCAGCCATTATTACCAGTCTGCTTAATTATATTGAGAGTCTGGGATTGGGTACTCCAGAGAGTCTCTGGTCGAAAGTAGGGGGCTACTTTCTCGCACGTATCTGGCCAGTCTGGAAGCTGGTAGCGGCTATCGTGAGTGTCTTGGCACTTTGGGGTATTACTCACAACTCTTGGAGACTCCGAGCTATCAATATTGAGGAAAAGAAAATTTACGATCCTCTTCCTGAAGTTTCTGTTCAAAATGGAGATGGGGTAGCGGAGCCGAAAAATGAGAAGTGGGAGAAGGTCATTAAATACGCAAATTCTAACAATGTTTCAGACTGGCGGCTAGCCATCATTGAAGCAGATGTGATGCTAGAAGAACTTTTGCGTACCATCGGTTACAAGGGTGAATCTGTCGGCGAGATACTTAAGTCGGTCGATAAGAGTGAATTTCTGACTATCGAAGACGCTTGGGAGGCGCATAAGGTCAGAAATGCCATCGCCCATTCGGGAGGAGAGTTCCAATTAAATGAGCGCGAAACAAAACGTGCTATCACTCTTTTTGAGAAAGTGTTCAAAGAATTTCAAGTCATCTAGATTTGTATAAGTATCAAAAATCCTGTATAATGGAAGCTGTATAGCGGGTTGGAGGAGTAGTACCTCGACAGGCTCATAACCTGTAGGCGTTCGTGCAAATCGGACACCCGCAACAATTAAGAAAAACCGCCTTAGAGCGGCTTTTCTATCCACAGCCATGATTATTATTTGTACCTATGATATAATGTTGTATATGGCTAAGTATGATAAGAGGATAAAAGCAAGATTAATGAGAAGAAAGGGAATTTCTATTATTATTATTGCTCGTGAACTCGCCGTTTCAAAAAGTTCGGTAAGTTTGTGGTGTAGAGATATTACTTTGACCGAAGAACAAAGTAAAAAATTGGAGAGAAATAAAGGTATATCTTTAACCACTGGCCAAAGAATGGGTGCGGAAACAAACAGAAAAAAGAAAAATGATGCGATTAAAATAGCTGATATTTTTGGTAAGAGTATTGTCAATAAGGTTTCTAAAAGAGAACTGTTGTTGATCAGTGCGGCGCTTTATTGGTGTGAAGGTTCAAAAAGCGAGAGCACTAGTAGTTTTATGTTTGTGAATTCTGATCCAGATATGATCCTGGTCATGAAAAAATTTCTAACAGGTGTCATGCACATTGATCCGGTAGATATTGTTTGCGCCATTCAGATTAATCGAATCCATGAAAACAGGATAAGGAAAGTATTGATTTTTTGGAAAAAACTGTTAGAATTAAAAAATTCTCAAATGAGAAAGCCTTACTTTATTAACACAAAGGTCAATAAGGTTTATGAAAATTATGAGAATTATTACGGTGTTTGTAGACTACTTGTTCGTAGGGGTAAATATCTGAAGTATAAGATGTTAGGATTGATAAAAGCTTTTAGAAATGAACTATTGTCGGGGTAGCTCAGTTGGTAGAGCAGTGGAATCATAAACCACAGGTCGCCGGATCGTTCCCGGCCCCCGACACACTTCAGTTAGTCAAGGTAAATTGAATAAGTTACAAGAATCTGTTATTTTGTAACTCATTGCGGTCGTGGTGTAGCCTGGTTAACACGATTCCCTGTCACGGAATAGATCGCCGGTTCAAATCCGGTCGACCGCGCCCCGAAGTAGAACAAGTTCACTTCGGGGCTGCCCAGAAGTGATTTATGATCTACTTCTGGGCGCCTCGAATTAAATGGAATAGAGTTGCATAAAACTGGATTTTCTGTATAATCATTGCAGAAGCAAAGAGAAGTTAACCTATCACCAGATGTAGAGGAGGGGCTATGAAAGAGGACGCGAAACGCCTTGTCACGGGGTGTGCGTGGAGTGCAGTGGCTGGCGCCGTCATCTGGTGGATTGTCGGCTTCAGCCTTTTCGGCTGGACGTTGCACAGTACTGCGCAGCAGATGGCGACGGAGCGGGCGGAGCAGGCGGTGACTGCGGCGCTCACTCCGTTCTGCGTTCAGAGGGCGACGTCGCCTTCTGAAACGAAGAAGCTCGCAGCGGTCGTGGCCGTAGAGTCGTCCTGGGAACAAATGGAGGCTTTCACGAAGACCGGTTGGGCCACCTTTCCCGGAGGAACCGAGCCTAACCGTGAAGTGGCGGAGGCCTGCGCTGCCCTGGTTCTCAAGACCGCCGCGAAGTAGTAGGTAAGTAAGCAGGTGTTCGGTCAAGAAGCCCTCGATGGAAGAGCCCTGCTCACCGCGAGGGCTCTTTCTATTAGTCCGCGGATCGGTTTTTTTGTTGTATAATTAGAAATATTACTAATAGTTAAAAATTACTTTGACACACACAAATAAAGCTATTTGGGCGCTTCGTATTGGGGTGGCGGGGGAGTTTCTGGGTCATGGGATTCTGGCTCTACAGGGCAAAACGGACTGGATAGGATGGTTTGCTAATTTTGGCGTGAGTGATCCTGGTACTGCCGCCACGCTGCTTACTCTGGTAGGTGCCATAGACGTACTAGTGGCTCTCGTGGTGCTCTTTAGACCCATCAAACCCGTAATTTTGTGGGCTGTTTTTTGGGGCTTCTGGACCGCGTTGGTACGCCCCATTGTCGGTCAGCCGATATGGGATTTCATCGAGCGTTTTGCCAACTGGGGCGCGCCTCTCGCGCTGTTCTTCTTGTTGTTAAAAAGAGATAAATCAGAGTAAAATTCTATAAGATTAAAACCGTTCTTTCGAATTTGCCAAGATAGCTCAGTTGGTAGAGCACATCCATGGTGGAGAACCCGCCCATCTTCGTGGCAACATTAAGATGAATCCCGAATAACGGTTAAAGACCTCAAAAGGTTAAGACCGTGGCGTCATGCGCCCGAACGACTGACAAGGGTTCGCCTTGGGCGAAAAGATACAGTCTAGCCCTCCTTTATACATAAAAAGGAGGTAGGTGCGAAGGATGAGGTCCCGGGTTCGATCCCCGGTCTTGGCTCCAGAATCAAACTCAGTTCCATTTTTCAGGAATTTTCCCCGACCGAACCAGACAAATCTGTTATAATTTTTGTATGCGAGCCGTTTTTAAAAAATCTTCACAATTCATTTTAATTCTTGCAATTTCATTTGGCTGGATTTTTTCCAGCTGGCCGCAGGTTTGGAATAATCCTTCATTCCCGCCGAAAATAGAGCAAGCCAGAGCCGCGGCTCCTGCCGGAGTAATCGTTGGTTGGCCGGGGACAGAGGCCTCAATACCCTCTGGATGGTCGCGCATAACCGACTTTGACGGATTTTTCTTAAAATCTGTGCCTAATAATTCCACAAACCCGGGCACTGCCACCAGCACCGCGACTACGCACACCCACACCTCTCCCGCGCATAACCATACACAAGACGCACATTCACATACCAGCAACACGGCTTCTGGTGTGCCGAGCGCGACAGTCGCTAAGCATACCGCTGGTGGAGACAGTCTGCTTTCCACCGGTGTACATACTCACACTGTTCCAAACAGCAGTTCCGATACGGCGACCAATCAGACAACGGCGGCGACTTTAAGTTCCACATCAAACGACCCTCCATATAGAGAAGTGATTTGGATACAATCAAACGGCACTGCGGATATTCCGGATACTGTCATTGGTTTTTTTAATTCCGCTTCACTGCCCGCGGGCTGGACGGCAGTTTCTCCGGGGAAGTTTCTCAAGGGTGCTGTCGCGGCAAGCGACCCCGGGGCGGACGGTGGAGCGGACAGCCATGCTCATACTTCCAGCCACAATCATACGCAAGACGCAAATGGACACACAAGCGCGAATAGTGGTACGGATACATCGGCGAATGACCTTGGGACATCAAATCCGGCGAACAGTGCCGCCGCGCATTCGCATTCTATTACTTGGGCGACCACCGTTGCGACAAATCAAGCCGCTGACGGCAATGTGAACACTGCATCCTACCTGCCGCCTTATTACGCCTTGGTAGGCGTTCAAAATACGAGTGGAGCGCCCGATTTGCCTGAAAATATCATTGCTGTTTGGAGAGGAGATTTGGCGAGCATACCAACAGACTGGGTATTGGCTGATGGAACAAACGGCACACCAAATCTTCTTGATCGGTTCGTCATGTCCACCTCAACTGCGAATTTAGGAAATACCGGCGGCTCGCAGGGGCACTCCCATACGGTCTCATCGGCTCATACACACACGCAAGATTCGCACACTCACGGTCTTACGCTTGAGGACCCCTCGCTTACGGCCCAAAAAAGAACGAACCAAACCGGCGGTCCCGGCGGTGCGAATGCCGCTCACACGCATTCCGCAACATCTGCCGGCACGACAGCCACCAACCAAAATGCGACTATAACCGTGGACAATACGAGCGATACGCGCCCGCCATTTGCAGAAGTGGCTTTCATTCAATACAAGCCACCTGCGGCGGTATATTCGGTGTCCATCACCAGTAGCGGAGTTATTGAATACGGATTTGTGGAGTTAAGTACGGCATCAAGCACGGTCGGGAACGGCTACACCCAAACGGCGCAGAACGACGGTAATACGGCAGAAAAGTTGAATGTGAAATCGAGCGATGCGACTGTCGGCACGGGATGGACGCTTGCTTCTACTATCGGAACCAATCAGTTCAAACACGAATTCTCTACGACGACTGGTTCGAGATGGGATGTTATGCCAGACAGCGCGACGTATGTGACGGCAGACCCATCGGTCGCTGTCAGTGGCACGGCAACCTTCGACTTTCGGCTCACGGTGCCGAGTGTATCGACGGATTATCAGCAGAAATCAATTACGATTACCGTGCAGGCCGTAGCCCCGTAGTGGGAGTTATCCACATATATATAGATAGCAATAAAACACGGGGGGATTTATAATAATGGTAAGAATATTTAGAAAGCCATGAGAGCTTCAACTTTTATGAAAGATTTTCGTTTTTCTATCCTTAGTGGGGGGATGGTAGCAATCGTCGTTTTCGCAGTTATTTGGGGTCAAAGTGCCCGCGCTCTTACAGAGGTGACTGTCGCGGCAACAGTAACGGCCACCAACCTCGCCGTGTCTGTTGCTGACGGTTCTATCGCCTTCGGCTCCGTCGCCCTCAACACAGCGACCACTACCGTCACAGCAGGAAATGATACGCAGACAGTTACAAACGATGGTTCTGATGCGGCGTTGAACGTCAAATCTAGCAATGCTACCGGTGGCACAACGTGGACTTTGGGCACGTCCGCCGGTTCTGATATATTCAAGCTCGAAGTGTCTACCACGACTGGCTCAACCTACATGACACTTCAGGCGACAGACACCTATCTGACAGCTTCTTCGTCAATGACCTCGCTTCTTGACCAAGACCTCGATTTCCGCTTTACAACACCGACTGCCTCTACCGACTTCGTAGAAAAATCGCTCACGATCACGGTGCAAGTAACCACACAATAAACGTAAGAGCGAGTGTGAAATGGATAGCCGACGCTCACCTTTTCGGTGGATTGTGTTATTATTGAATACATGGGAATTTCATATATTCAGAAAAGTTTACTCGCTCTTGCTGTCTTCGGGCTTTTCGTTTTTTCATACTCGGTTGCTCTGGCAAAAGTGGGCGTTGGTATGGGTGCTGGTGAAATTCGTGTTGACGAGCCGGTCAAACTCGGCGGCATCTATGAGCTTCCGAGTTTGCGTATTTTCAACACTGGCGATGAGGTAACGACGTATGGCATGGGGGTCGCATTTCATCAAGACTATCTCCAGCTTCGTCCGGACAAAAGCTGGTTTTCCTTCAACCCGTCAACATTTACCATCAACCCCGGAGAGAGCCAGGAGGTTTCAATTACCATGCTCGTGCCGCTCAAGGGAGAACCCGGCGACTATTTTGCGTTTATCGAAAGTGGCCCGGTACCCACGAACGCTCCGGGCACTTCGGTCGGTGTTGCGGTCGCCACCAAACTCTATTTCACTCTCATACCAGCGAACCTTTTCCAAGCTATCGGTTTTCGCATCTCTTCGTTTTTTGAAACCTACTCGCCATGGTCGTGGGGAGGGCTCGGATTCATTGTACTTATAGCACTGCTTGTGATTTTTCGAAAATTCTTCTTGTTTAATATCGCAGTGCGGAAGCAATGATTCTCACCCTATGACCATATCTTATGATAGAGAACCATCCTCGCATCAATTTTTTATGGACGGCCGTTTTTATCATTGCCGCACTCTTTCTGCCCCTCACATCGGCCGATGCGGTAAGTACAACCATTAGTGCTACAGTCAAGATAACCGTCTGTGGGGACGGTGTTGTTGAGACCCCGGAAGAGTGCGATGGCTCAAGTTTGAACGGCGCTTCTTGTACGACGCAGGGTTTTACCGGTGGGTCTCTTTCCTGCTCATCCGCCTGTGAATTTAATACATCTTCGTGCACTTCCGCCCCTTCCGGCGGTGGTGGCGGAGGAGACGGTGGGGGTGGAGGCATTGTTTCTGCCCCATCCACGAATGCGGTATTCAGCGGCAAAGCATATCCAGGAAGTACCGTAACTTTGCTCAAAGATGCACAAATTGCCGCGACAACGGTCGCAGGCGCAGATGCGAAGTTTTCCATGAACCTCTCCGGGCTTTCCGGAGGCAGTTACATCTTCAGCGTCTACTCGGAGGATAAAAAAGGCATTCGCTCGTCACTCCTTACATTTCCGGTGAGCGTCACTTCCGGCACTACAGCAAACATAACTGGCATTTTCATTGCGCCGACGATTGCTACAGACAAAAGTGAGGTGAGGCGCGGAGACAACATTGCTATTTTCGGACAAACAGTACCCGCGTCTGAATTGACCATAAGCGTCAGTTCAGAGGAAGAGTTTTTTATGAAGAAAATCGCTGATGCGACAGGCGCGTATCTTCTGAATTTTGATACCTCGGTTCTTGAAATGGGACAGCACCTGACAAAATCAAAATCGGCTCTTAATGGAGAGATTACCGCTTTCGGAAAAGTTGTCGGCTTTACTGTCGGGACGAAGAATGTGGTAGCCGAATTGCCAAAAGTGGCAGCGAAAGGAGATTCGAACGGCGATGGACGAGTCAACCTTGTTGACTTCTCGGTTGCCGCATACTGGTACAAGCGCACTAATCCTCCAGCGTCTGCCGATTTGAATGGTGACGGGAAAGTTGACTTGGTCGATTTTAGCATCATGGCCTTTAACTGGACCGGATAATATGAAAAATTTTCAATTTTCAATTTTCAATTTTCAATTTCTTGCTCTCGTGTTTTTATTGTTGCCAAATATCGTTTTCGCTGCGACGGCGGTTACTGAGATTGACACCAGAGGAATAGAGGTCAACGCGCTTGAGGGAACTCTCGTATTACCGGAGGGTATGCGCATCCGCGAGATTCAGACCGGCAATTCAGTTATTTTGATATGGCTTGAGAAGCCGCGGCAAACAGGAAACGCTATAACTTTTGCCGGTATCACGCCGGGAGGTTTTACGGGCACACAGCCGGTATTCTCAATAAACGGTGATTTTGCCGCGCAGGATTTGGACGGAGTGCGATTTACATCCGTCAGTGCGCTTAAAAATGACGGTTCCGGCGCGAGCGTGCCGGCCCGAATGTCGCTTTCTCTTGCTTCGTTTAGAGCCGACTCCGAGTTGCCGGAGGAGTTTACTCCGACAATCGCGAGCGACCCGAATGTCTTTGACGGAAAATTTTTTCTGGTTTTTGCGACGCAAGACAAAAGTTCCGGCGTTGACCGATACGAGGTGCGAGAAGGCAGATGGGGATTTTTTAGAGAAGCAGAAAGCCCATACCTTCTGAAGCATCAAGGGCTTAATCGAGATGTGTATGTGAAAGCGACAGACAACGCAGGCAACGAGAGGGTAGCGGTACTTGCGGCGCGTGTACACAGAGCGTGGTGGGAGCGGTACGGATTATTAGCTATACTTATGGTGATAGCCGTCGTTACTCTTGCATATAAAAAGGCATGGATAAGATTTACAAAGTAATTTTTATTTTCGCGCTATTTATTCTCGCGCCGCTTTCGGCGCATGCGGCGACGCTCAACTTCTCGCCGCCGTCCGGCTCATACAATGTCGGCAGTACCTTTTCAGTGAATGTAACCGTGGAGAGCGTTGGCCAAGCGATGAATGCCGTTTCCGGAGTCGTGTCATTCCCGTGGGACAAGCTTGAGGTCGTCTCGATTTCCAAACAAGGGTCCATCCTTTCTCTCTGGCCCGCGGAGCCGTCTTTTTCAAACAGCGCGGGTACGGTCAGTTTTGAAGGAATCGTATTAAACCCCGGATATATCGGTGCAAGCGGGAAAATCCTCACTATTACATTCCGGGTGAGAAGTTCAGGGATGGCAAATCTTAGTTTCTCGTCTGGATCTGTCTTAGCTAACGATGGCACTGGCACGAATATCTTAAAAGGTCTTCGAGTGGCAATCTTCACGCTCACGAGCGCCGGAGAAACACCCCTTGCGCCGCAGGCGGAATCGGGCGCTTCGGGGAACGCGCTTGGCATTACGTCCGCTACGCATTCAGATCAGACCAAGTGGTATGTGAACAATACGCCGGAATTTTCATGGAAATTGCTGGAAGGCACACTTGAAGTACGTACGCTCATCGGCAAATCTCCGGCAAGCAACCCGTCAGTTTCCTACATACCGCCAATCTCTAAAAAGAAAGTTGATGAGCTTCCGGACGGCACCTACTACTTCGCGCTCCAGGTGCGCACGGCCGCCGGATGGAGCGCGGTCTCGCGGTATCGCGTCAACATTGACACCACGCCACCAAAACCATTTTCCATAACCTTCCTGCACGGCGATAAGGGCTTTGCGCCCCAACCGGTCGTTTTCTTCAACGCGATTGACAATGAATCGGGAATAAGCCACTACGATATAAAAATCGGGGATGATGAGGAATTGCCCAAAATTGCTCCTGACACAGTATCCAATCCATACCTCCTCACCCCTCAACTTCCTGGCAAACATACTCTGTTTGTTCTTGCTATTGACAAAGCCGGAAACATGCGCAGCGCATCGGCGGAGTTTACCATAGAGGGTATTGATATGCCGGTAATCACCTATTATCCGGAGACGATTGGGGAGGGAAATACAGTAAAGATTGGGGGAACAACCTATCCAAGCTCTGATGTCAGCATGTATATCCGCGAAGGCGACAGATTGATTTCGGAAGAAAACACTAAAAGTGATACTGCCGGTAACTTCGTACTTGTTGTCTCAAAGCGTCTTGATTCCGGTGTGTACACATTCACCGCTCGCGTGACTGATGAACGGGGAGCGAAAAGCAATGAAACAGCCCCGCTTACGATTTTGGTCCGGTCGGAGTTTGTCACAGGCCTCGTGAGCTTTGTTTTGAAGTATTTATCTGCGGCTATTCTTGCTCTGCTTGCGCTTGGCGCGCTCGCATGGGGCGGCGCGCATCTCTGGTTCAGGATTCCTCGCACGATTCAACATATGCGACGCGAGGCGCGGGAAGCAGAAAAGGTGTCCGAAAATACTTTTAGGGTTCTTCGCGAAGGTGTTGCCAATCATGTGGCACGACTTAAGAAGGTCAAGAGAAAACTAACGGAGGAAGAAGCGGAGTTTTTGGAACAATTTGAACAAAAGCTCGAAGAAGCGGAAGAAATAGTCACAAAGGAGATACAGGACATCTCTCGTCTGTGAGTATATGAATGAGAAAACATTTAGAGACCAGATATCATTTGAGCCGCGATTTGAAGGCGACCTGTCTCGAGAAGAGGTCGCTCGATATGACAATGTGATTGTCGGCGGTATGGGCGGTTCCGGTTTAGCAGCGAGAATATTGTTTTTCCTCGACCAGACATTCCCAGTTTGGCTTCATGATGATTATAACCTGCCGGCCAAGAGTGAAGGCAGGGTTTTGTATATAGCCATATCATATTCCGGTAATACGGCAGAGACTCTTAGTTTCGCGAAGGAAGCATTGGCCAAGAAATATTCCCTGGTGATTATTACTTCAGGAGGCGTGCTTCTGGAAATAGCCAGAAGAAACAATGTCCCGCACGTTCTGGTTCCCACAGGCTTTCAGCCCAGGAACGCTGTCGTGTATATGTTGCGCGCCCTACTTTACGCCTTAAAGCGGGGAGAGTTGCTCAGGGAACCACCGGAAGGTTTCGTCGATTATCAAAAAGTCTACAGAGAGGGTCGGGCAGTGGGCCGTGATTTCGCCAAGAAAATACCTCTCATCTATGCGTCCAGAAGCAATCAAGTTTTAGCTCATATCTGGAAAATTATGTTTAACGAGACTGGCAAGATTCCCGCTTTCGATAACTATTTTCCAGAACTGACGCATAACGAGATGCAGGGTATTCTGCCGAAGACGGCTGGAGCATTAGGAGAACAATTAAAAGTTTTACTTCTTCTGGATGAGGAAGATGACGAACGGGTAGCACACGAGATGAATATCTTTCAGGACCTGGCTCCTTCCCAGGGTATCAGTGTCACTTCTCTCAAGCTTCCATCCGATTCGGCAAGCCAAGTAATCTACACTTTAGTTGCCGCCGGTGGTGCTGCTCAAGTCGTCGCAGAACTCGACGGAGTGAAGGTGGACGAGGTTCCGTTTATAGAACTATTCAAGAAGTCGCTGTGATTTGTGGATGGCCTTGACCAATAGGGTCTGGGAGTATACACTAATGTTGTAACCCCATGAAATATCTTCTTACAACCGTACTCATGGTGAGTTTTGTCGGTATGGGCATTCTGGGCTTTGCTGTTTTTGATCATGATATGAATAGTTCGCAAGATACTTGCGTTGGCTTCTCCATAGATAAGGTAGTGTGTCCTAAGAGTATTGTAGGCATGACTTTGCATCATATCTCTGTTCTGCAAATACTGACGACCTCAACAGTGCTGGCGGGCTCCAGTTGGCTTTTACTGCTGGCGTCTCTCTTTCTCGTTTCTGTCTCGATCTTTCTATTTTATAAAAATTTACTGCTGCCGAAACTGGAATTTTTGCGAAAGCGTTTACGAGACCTAATACTTCACTCTCTCCAGAGCAAACGAAGAATTATCTCCTGGCTTTCTTTACTTGAGCTTAGCCCCGCTTTGTAGTATCGGCACGCATTAGGCGAGAAGCTAATTCGTGCTGTATAAATATCCTTTGACGAGGATATTTTGTTGATTTACTAACTTAAATTAATAACTACATGCCAAAAATTATATGGACGTACTCGTAGGAACATCGCTAGTAGCAGCCTTCGTGGCCGGAGTCGCCGCGCTCTTTGCTCCATGCTGTATTACTGTCCTACTCCCGTCTTACCTGGGGAATATCTTCAAGGAGAAATACAAAATCTTCTTCATGACCTTTATCTTTTTCTTGGGGGTTCTGACAGTTTTCCTACCAATTGGATTAGGAGCTTCGTACCTTGCTCAACTATTCAGCCAATACCATAACGCCATCTTTACAGTTGGTGGGATTTTCTTGGTTGTTCTCGGTGTCACAATGCTCTTGGGTAAAAAGTTCACTACCCCAACCTCTGTGCGTGATGGGATGAAAGGTCACGTATCTTCAGTCTATGTCCTCGGTATTTTCTCAGCCATAGCTACTACGTGTTGCGCTCCCGTATTGGCTGGGGTACTCGCCCTCTCAGTAGCGAGCGGCACTATCGTCTGGGGTGCGCTCTATACTCTGGCATATGTGGTAGGCATGACCTTGCCACTGTTCATTATCGCGATATTCCTCGACAAAGCGAACCTGACTGAACGGTTCACTAACGCAAAGAAGACTGTGGCGATGAGGATCGGGGGCTTTAGTTGGAAGATTACGGTTTCGGAGATGATCTCTGGACTGATCTTTCTGCTCATGGGTACTTATATAACGTACCTGGCTTTCAGCAATAAGTTATTTACCCACTCGAGCTATCAGTTAGAAATGAACTTGTGGAACGCCAGATTCTTGGGTGCCATTAATGGCTGGACAACTTTGATCCCCGAATATGTCTGGGCTCTTCTCTTCATTGGAATAGTCGTGTCTATCTCGTATGTGTTTATTAAACAATATAAAAAAACAAAAATATGAACAGTGACAATAAAAACTTACCCGTAATCACAATAGCTGTCATGTCAGTCGTGGTGTTAGCTCTGGGATATTTCCTGTTTAAAGGTCTACCGCAGAATCCAAGTCAAAATACAAACAAGAGCGATCCCGCCGACTCTCTCATCGGAAAACCTGTGCCAGACATTCAGTTGTTGGATAAAGACGGTAAAATACACACCATAGATGACTTTAAAGGAAAGAACACGGTCTTATTCTTTAACGAAGGTCTTATGTGTTATCCTGCTTGCTGGAATCAGATTGCATCATTCGGTAGCGACGAGAGGTTCAATAGTGACCAGGTCCAAGCCATATCAGTGGTTGTCGACTCCGCCGGTGACTGGCAAAGGGCCATAGCTCAAATGCCAGAGCTCGCTAAAGCAACCACCATGTTTGATGTAGGCGCCAATGCTTCTCGTCGACTTGATATATTGACGATGGCTTCCTCCATGCATAAGGGATCGTTGCCCGGGCATACATACATAGTTCTAGACAAAGATGCCGTGGTCAGATATGTGTTCGATGACCCCAATATGGCAATCGCAAACGATATGCTGTTTGGCAAAATTGAAGAATTAAGCAAATAAAAATATGGTTAGTAAGATTAAATTGGGGGACATAATCGCCAAGTTGGCAAAGATACTGAATATTCCGCATTGTCCCGAGTGTGAAAAGCGCCGTTTAATTCTCAATGAAATTCAAAAAATTGGATTAAAGGAAACAGTAAAAAGAATGGCAGCTGTGGATATGAACACAGAAAGGGAAAGCCAAACCTTGAAGGAGGTGGTTCACAAATTAACAGATTGCTGTAAGGAATAATCAAACGCTAAAAACATGGAAAACGAACCTGTGGACAATAAGTCTTCTAGCCCGTATATGCTTCCCTTGGCAATAGTGGTAGCGAGCATCTTCATCGGGGGAGCGGTGCTGTATAAAGATCGCCTGACTCCGATACAAGCTGATTCTTCTAGTGGCGAGACTCAAAAAAGTGCTAGACAAATATCAGCCCTTGAAAAAGCCGTACTTCCAGAAACCGGCGTTATTTTACCAGTCACTTGGGGTGACCTCGGGTCAAAACTTGTGAGTACCGGTGCGATTGATGCCGATAAGTTTAAAACCATATATAACCAGCGAGGAGCTTTCAGCAACGAATATAAAAATCTCCTTCTTGGTCAAAATGATGGGAAGCTTAAAATCACAAACGAAAATGCTGGTTATCTGCTTAACCTATTTTGGGCCCTTGGCTTGGCAAATAAAAACCCGATACTAGAATTAGGTGAGATGGCAAGTCCCGCCTATGGTGGCGCCGGGAAATTTGCCTCAACAGGTGGTTGGACAATCGCGCAAGGCAGTGTAATGAATCATTATAGTCGTCATAAGTTTTTCGATTTAACTCCCGAACAACAGGCTCTGGTGGATAAAGTTTCTCGTGGGATATACAGGCCATGTTGTGGGAACTCCACTCACTTTCCGGACTGTAATCACGGCATGGCGATGCTCGGCTTCCTTGAACTTATGGCATCACAAGGAGCGAGCGAACAGGATATGTGGAAGGCGGCCCTGGCAGTTAATTCTTATTGGTTTCCGGATACATACATGACAATCGCCATCTATATGAAAGATAGGGACGTGGAGTGGGAAGACGTGAGTCCACAGGAAGTACTTGGAGTCAATTATTCCAGTGCTCAAGGATATGCCAAGATAGCATCACAGGTCACTTCGCCAAGTAGTACGCAAAGTAGAGGAGGATGCGGGGTTGATGCTGGGACACCAGCTCCTGCTCCGTCTCTCAGACAGCCAGGCGGATGTGGTATATAATTACCACTCATAACATTCTTATGAAGACAAAAAGAGTTATTAAACGGATTGTCGTCGTTGTGGCGATAGCCACTCTCGGTTATGGATTGTTTTTTCTGGCGCGCCTAGGTCGAGAACCGCAACGAGGAGAAGAGTTTGCTATCCAAGGTCGAGAACATATTGCTATCGGAGCAACCCATGCTCCCTACAACTCGAATCCTCCGACTTCCGGTTGGCACTACGCGGGACCCGCTAGTTGGGGTATGTATCAGACCGAGTTACCTGATGAACAAGTTATACATAATCTTGAGCATGGTGGCATCTGGATCTCCTACAAAGATGTTGATGCGGACACGAAAGCCAAGTTTGATGATTTAGCTAAACGATTTCCGAATAGTGTCATCATAACGCCACGCGTCAGCAATGATTCAAAGATTGTTTTGGCTTCATGGGGTAGGTTAGAGAAATTGGAGGCCTTTGATGAGGTAAAAATTCTAGCGTTCATTAAGAGCAACAAAAATAAATCTCCGGAGCCGATTGCCCGGTAGGTCTTCAGGTTATCCACAGATCGGATGGGGAAGTGTTGACAGATAGGATATAGGGGTATAAGGTATGGTTATGTTGGATCCGAAGCTGAAAAAGAGGGCTATACACCGAGCCAAAATCATTCGCGGCCAACTTGATGGTCTAATAAAGGCGATAGAAGAAGAGAAGTACTGTGTTGATTTGATAACGCAATCCAGATCAATACAGCTTTCGTTGAAAAGTATGGATAGAGTGCTTCTTGGCAATCATCTTCAGAGTCATGTGAAGCATATGCTCAATGACAGGAGACAAGAAAACCAGGCCATTAGAGAGCTTGTCGACTTGTACGCATTATCAAATAAGTAAAAAATATGATGGGAAATTATTATGGAGACATGTTCAGTTGGGGTTTCGGAGGAAGTTTTATGATGATAATTTTTTGGGTTGCCATTGTCCTCTTTATTGTCTGGCTAGTGAAAGAGACGAAAAGTGGTAACAGTTCCGACATACCAAGATCCAAGTCGGCACTCGATATTCTTAAGGAACGATACGCAAAGGGTGAGATAGACAAAAAAGAGTTTGAGGAAAAGAAGACAGACCTGGGAAATTGATCTTAATGTCATATTTAACAACTCATGGAATTCGATTACACGACAACCACAACGAAAACTTTTGACGAGGCGGTTTGGGGCGTGCAAGACGAAATTGCTAAAGTCGGCATGCGGGTTTTGTATGTTCACGATGTTCAGAAAACATTAGCCGAGAAAGGATTCCAAAGAGGACCGTTCAAAATCATCGAGTTTTGCAACGCAAAATTTGCGGATGAGTTTTTGAACATTGATATTAAAATAGGCCTTTGTCTTCCCTGCAAGATAAACGTTTATACCAAAGATGGGCAAACGATTATTTCTGGTATGCGGCCGATCATCCTGCCACAGTTTTTCCCACAAGCCGATTTTGGCGAGAGACCGAAAGAAATTGATCAAATCATTCAAAACATTATTAATAATACTAAGTAACTATGGAACAACTATCATTAAAATCATATGGATGGAAATGTGTTCTCGGGGCTGAAGTAGCATATATCCTTTGCGTGTTGGGTGGATTTCTGCCTTTTCGCAGTGCACAGGCTTTAGAGCTTCATCATAGACTCTTTGAGACTTTGTCCGGCTTTACGTGGATCAGTTTTAGTAGCTTCACACTAGGCGTCATCTATATGTTGGTCTTTGCTTGGATTTTCGCCTCCTACTTCGTATGGATGCATAACTCCAGCTTGATTAAAACATAACTGATCCTAAGAAGATATTATGTTTGGCTCATTCTTCAAAAAAATAAAAGGGGACTCGACACAAGAATCTTCACGCGATCCGGTGTGTGGCATGCGGGCAACAAGTGGGATTGTGTGCACACATAGCGGCAAGATGTATACTTTTTGCTCGGAATATTGTAAGGCGCAGTTTGAGAAAAACCCCGAGACCTACGTTACGAAATGATGCGCCGTACTAGCGTATTACCGGTATTCTACGGAATGCTCGCCAGCGCAATCTTGCTGGGGGTATATTTTGCGGTGCTTACACTGGTCTCTGGCTGGGGATTTGCTCAAAATCAATTCGCAACCTATTGGTATTTTATTGTTAGTTTGGCACTAGGTTTCGGGATCCAGATTGCATTGTATCAGTACATTAAAAGCTTGGTACATGAAGGACTTGGCATGGGTAAGATAGTTAGCGTATCCGGCACTGCTTCTACGGCGGCTATGGTTTCCTGTTGTGCTCACTACTTAGTGAATCTGGTGCCTATTTTGGGGGTGACCGGACTCGTTACGTTCGTTGCGCAGTATCAAACCGAATTTTTCTGGGTGGGTCTCGGCTCTAATATATTAGGCATTGGATATATGATAAGTAGAATCACTAGACTCAAAAGGTATCATGAGTAGAGCAATCATAATACTTATATTAGCGCTTGCGTTGTTTGGCATCTTCCTGGTTGTCTATAATTCGGAAACTGTTTCTAATTCTATACAAGATAATTCTAACACTCTTGATACTCCGCAAAAGTGGGAATCAAAAACTGATGACCAACTGGCGGTGACAGTTACCGTTTCTCCTCTTGACATCTCATTGCAATCAAAAGAATGGAAATTCAATATTGTCATGAGTACTCACTCGGTTGAGTTGGATCAGGACATGATTAAAATTGCTGTGCTTGTTGACGATTCTGGCAAAGAGTATAGTCCAATCAGATGGGAAGGCGCGCCGGCAGGAGGCCATCATAGAGAAGGTATCCTTTTCTTTGCTCCGATTACGCCTTATCCTCAACATCTGACGTTAAGCATAAAAGATATCGGTGGTGTGCAAAGATCATTTTCGTGGATTCTCACTGAATAACAAGTTTATGGATCACTCAAACTATCACAATCGCAAAGGAGAAAAAATATATACCTGTCCCATGCATCCGGAGATCAGGCAGGACCAGCCCATTATGTGTCCTGAGTGCGGCATGCAGCTTGTACCTACAAAAAAGAAAAAGGCGGACATGGATCATGGTACGCATAATAAGCATGCAGGCCATAGTACCGCGATGTTTCTACGAAAATTCTGGGTGAGCCTCATGCTCACTATTCCTGTAGTGCTTTATGCCGATGTTCTGAAAACTATTTTTAAATGGTCTTTACCTACATTTCCCGGGCTTGAATATATGCCATTGATACTTGGCTCTATTGTCTTTTTCTACGGAGGCTGGGTTTTCCTTTCTGGGGCGGTAAGAGAAATACAAGGGCGAATGCCCGGCATGATGACCCTTATTGGTATTGCTATTTCATCTGCTTATATCTGGAGCGTCTATGCCGTATTTGCAGGCGTAGAAACTTTATTCTGGGAGCTCGTCACGCTGATCACCATCATGCTTTTAGGACACTGGATTGAAATGCGAGCGGTTTCTGGCGCGCAAGGCGCACTGAAGGAGTTGTCGAAATTGCTTCCAAATACTGCAGAAGTGATTCGCGGCGGAAAGATGAAGATCATTCCTCTCTCTCTACTTCAAGAAAATGATATTGTCTTGGTTAAACCGGGAACAAAAATTCCTGCTGACGGTACGATTATAAATGGCGATTCAGATTTAAATGAATCAATGGTGACGGGTGAATCAAAACCGGTTTCCAAAAAGGAGGGAGATCAAGTCATTGCGGGAACAATAAACGGAGACGGCGCTTTGCAAGTAAGAGTTGCGAACATTGGAGAAAAGACCTTTCTTTCAGGAGTCATGCGCTTGGTAGCAGAGGCCCAAGCTTCTAAATCGCGGCTTCAGATTCTCTCTGATCGCGCCGCTTTCTATTTGACTATCATTGCAGTGGCTGGGGGCATTATTACTCTTATCGCCTGGCTTCTCGCGGGAGCGGAGACCGGATTTGCTGTCGCCCGTCTTGTGGCTGTGCTTGTCATTGCCTGTCCACACGCTTTGGGTCTCGCCGTTCCTCTTGTCGCTTCTATTTCCACGACTAAAGCGGCATATAACGGATTCTTGGTAAAACAGAGGATTGCTTTAGAGGCCGCACGGACGATTGATACGGTGCTTTTTGATAAAACAGGTACCTTGACTGAAGGGAAATTTACCGTTACCTCCTCAAGTTCTAATGAGGCGCTTGCGCTCGCCGCCGCTGTTGACGCCCACTCTGAGCACCCGATTGCTAAAGCTATTGTTGCGGAAGCGGAAAGAAAGAATCTTCCCGTCAAGCAAGCTCAAAATTTCAGACGTATCCCGGGTATAGGCGCCGAAGCGGTGGTTGAAAACAAAAAAGTTTTCGTGGGACACAGAGGCGGGGCCGATATCGTAGTTGAGATAAAGGGAGAAACCCTAGGAACGATAGCTGTTTCCGACAAAGTTCGTCCTGAAGCGAAGGAGTCCATAAGCGCTCTTCATCATATGTCAATTAAAACGGTCATGATCACTGGCGATAGTGAAGATGTGGCCAGAGAAGTGGCTAAAGAGCTTGGCATAGACGAATATTTCACCCGTGTGCTCCCCCACCAAAAATCGGAAAAAGTAAAAGAGTTGCAGGAGCGCAATATGAAAGTCGCGATGGTGGGGGATGGAATCAATGATGCTCCGGCACTCACTCAAGCCGACCTCGGTATTGCTATCGGCGCGGGCACAAACGTCGCCATTGAGTCAGCCGGGATCATTCTTGTCCGGAACGATCCAAGAGATATTGTAAAAATTATCAAATTGTCTAAGCTGACGTATTCAAAGATGATTCAGAATCTTTGGTGGGCAGCTGGTTATAATATCTTCGCCCTACCACTCGCCGCAGGAGCGCTTGCCTTCAAGGGTATATTACTAGATCCCGCCATCGCTGCGGTACTTATGTCAGTGAGCACGGTGATTGTGGCTATTAATGCGATTATGCTTAAAGGAAAAAGACTTTAACGATCATTTTTTAGTGGTAAAATCATGCGAATGGATATTGTTAAGGAATCCCACCGAATTCTTACAGAAAACAGACGACGGACCGATGGCCACGAGTACACTCTGCCTTCCCCGGAAAGTTATCCGTACCAGTGGCTGTGGGATTCCTGCTTCCATGCCATAGTGCTGGCCAAACTAGAACCCAAGTTTGCCAAAGAAGAACTGCGAGCCCTTGTCTCGAAGCAGTTCGATGACGGCATGATCCCGCACATGATCTATTGGCAGGCCGGCGATCTGCATAGATACGAGTGGGGTAAGGACGGTACCAGTGCCCTGACCCAGCCTCCCATGATCGCTTACGCAGTGGAGCGGATTTATAATAATGACAAGGACAAAGATTTTCTGAGGGAAATCTATCCATCTCTGTGGAAATTTTACAAATATCTGGTAGAAAAAAGAGATCCGCGCGGCCACAATCTTGTTGGTATCATCAATCCGGACGAGTCGGGGGAGGATAATTCTCCGCGGTTTGATGTTGTGCTCGGCGTTGATCACGATATTTCGCTCGATGACCACCTCAAGAAGCGCCTGGTTCTTATTAAAGAAAATATCAAATGTAACTTCGATGCGGAAAATTGCATGAAGAATCATTTCTGGGTCAAGGATGTCCCTTTTAACTCTATTCTCATCACTAACCTTGAGTCTCTAGAGCGTCTAGCGCTGGAGTTGAAGATTACTGGAGATGCGGAATTCTCCAGAAACCATATCCTCCTTATGAAAGCCGCAATGCGCAGGTTTATGTTCGAGGATGGAGTTTTCTGGTCTACATATGGCAAGGATTATGAGAAGGTAAAAGTGGCTACTTGGTCTCATTTCGCCCCGCTTTTTGCAGGAATTTATACGCAAGAGGAGGCGGAAGTCATCGTACACAAACATCTTTTAAACGAAGAGACCTTCAAGTCGCCATTTGGCATACGGACTGTTTCGAAACAAGAACCGTCGTACCATCCGATTGCGTCGAGCCTCTCATGGCGCGGGCCGATATGGTTTGCCCCGCACTGGTTTATGTATAAAGGGCTTGCCCGATACGGTTTCGACAAGGAAAGTAAGTTAATTTTCAATATGAGCAAGGGACTTCTCGAGAAGGAGGGATTCCGCGAGTATTACAGTCCGGAAACAGGAGAGGGGCAGGGAGCTAAGAACTTTACTTGGGGAGCGCTTGTTGTTGATATGATGAATATCTGACAAAAATGGTCAAAATAGTCTTCGATATCGGTAAGACGAATATACGGGTAGCCAAAGCAGGCAATGGCGTCCTTGGAGCAGTTTTGAAACTGCCTACTCCGAAGAAAGAAGAAGAATGGCTATCGGCGCTTTTCGAAATGACTAAAAAAGTATCCAAAGGGGAAAGCGTGGAATCAATTGCCGGAGGTGTAGCCGGAGCAACAAATCGAGAAAGATTTTCCGGATTTCTAAAAGAAAATATCTCTGCACGGGTGAAAGTTTACAATGACGCGCTCTTGGCAGGATTGGGCGAAGCAATTTACGGAGCTGGAAAGGACAAAGAAATAATTGGTTACATCGGATTTGGTACGGGTATAGGTACTGCGAGGATTGCAGGGAAGAAAGTTGATTCAACAGGGTTTGAGGCAGGGCATCATATTATTAATTTTTCCAATAATGAGACATGGGAAGAGAATATTTCTGGCCATGTTTTGAAGGAAAAATATGGTAAATATCCGCAAGAGTTGGAGAGGGAAATTTATGAGGATTACGTTCGTATAATTGCTCTGGGAGTGTACAATGCAATTCTTTTCTGGTCTCCGGAGGTGGTGGTTCTGGGCGGGGCGCTTATAAATGAGAAAGAGGGCTTTAAAGTAGTTGAAATTGCCGATGCTGTTGAGAAAATTAACGAAGACTTGCCTCTACTGCCGCCAATTCGACAATCCGAACTGGGGGATAACGCCGGACTTTACGGCGCTATGGCTATTATTGAGAATGAACCTTAGGCAAGGTAAAGTATAGCGACAAAGCCAGAGTAGCTCAGTCGGCAGAGCACCACTTTCGTAAAGTGGGGGTCATGAGTTCGATTCTCATCTCTGGCTCATGCCCAAGCTGGAAGAAATAAAGAGGAAAATTGAGGAAATCGAGCAAGCCATGGGCTCGGCGGAATTTTGGGCGGACAAAGACAAGGCCCAAGCCACTATTCGTGAACTTGAAATTCTGAAAAGTGAACTCTTAGGAGTAGGCAAATACGACAAGGGTGGAGCGGTGATGACTATCTTCTCTGGTGCGGGCGGAGACGATGCAGAAGATTTTTCCAGAATACTTTTAGGAATGTACCTGAAATTTTTTGAGAAGAAAAAGTGGAACTCTTCGGTCATTCATAAAAATGAAAATGACCACGGTGGATATAGAAATATTACTCTAGAGATAAACGGGAACAGTGCCTACGGAACCCTGAAAAATGAATCGGGGGTCCATCGTCTGGTGCGTATCTCGCCCTTTAATGCCAAGGCGCTTCGACATACCTCTTTCTCGATGGTAGAGGTCATCCCAAAATTTGAGAAGCCAGATGAGGTGAAAATTCCGCTGGAGGATCTCAAAACCGAATATTCAAAATCAAGCGGCCCCGGAGGACAAAATGTTAATAAACGCGAAACGGCAGTACGTCTGGTACACATTCCTACCAATCTCGCTGTGCACGTTGAGTCCGAGCGTTCTCAAGCACAGAATAGAGAGAAAGCTCAAATCTTGCTTGAAGCCAAGCTCTACAAACTGCTCGAAGACGAACGTAAGACTAAAGAAAAGGGTCTGTATATTTCTAAGACTACTCAGATAGAATGGGGCAACCAAATTCGCTCCTATGTGCTCCATCCTTATAAGATGGTCAAAGACCATCGCACGAATGTTGAAGTTCACGATGTCGAAAGAGTTCTCAACGGTGATATCGATAAATTTATTGAAGCGGAGCAATGGCTTTAGGCCGAGCTGAACCGGTTAAGGGTTGCAATTAAATTTATATGTGTATAATTTGGAGAGACTGCAGGTATTTGTTTGTAAACCCTGTCAAGAAAGAAAGGACAAGCCATATCATGGACAAGTTAGTCCCCGAAAAGTTTGTCCCGCTTGTGGATCTCGGTGTGATCACGGTGCCGGAAGTCCATCGGCTAGCAACGTTCAGTAGGGAGAATCGGAAACGATTCATTTACTACGAGGCGGCCATCACTGATGACCACTTCCGTAACCCGACCCGTATCCTTAAACCGGGCGACAGACTTGAGGTTCGAGCGTTTAGACAGGTTGTGCCCGGCATGACCACTTCCGAAGAGCGTCTGGCATTCTGCCGGAGGCAGGACGGAAACGTGTTTGTGGGAGCTCAAGGGGCTTCCCTCGTATTCGACCAGAAGCGCCATCTTTTGCCGAAAGGTCTGTGGTACAGTTTTCTCGACCAAAAGGAGCGTCTCTGGAAGGATGCCCGTGGCTGTTACGGTGTACCGAATCTTGTTGCTCTTCGGGGCGGAGATTGGGACTTCGACCTCAGATGCTTCGAGCAGCCACGGGACGATAGCTACGTCTTTTTTGCCTTCCGCGACCTGTCTGGCTGAAACTGGTCTTCGGCGCGGGTGCCTCCTTGGCACCCGCGCCTCTTCTTATATAAATTGACTGACACGACGTTTCTTGTTAATCTGCTCAAATGCTTAAAATTAGACTACAGAGGATAGGGCGGACACACGAGCCGAGTTTCCGACTCGTTTTGACCGACTCGAAAAACTCGACCAAGAGCGGTCGCTTCAAGGAAATTCTCGGCTCTTATGATCCTCGTCAGTCAAGAGACTCTCTCGACAGTGAGCGCATTAAATATTGGCTTTCTCGAGGTGCTGGCCCTACCGACACCGTCCATAATCTTCTAGTCAAACACAAGATTATAAGCGCTAAGAAGATTAATGTCTCGGCTATATCCACGAAGACTCCTACGGTTAAAGAAGATGTTATAGTGGAAGAAACCCCGACGCTCGCTGAAGACGAGGTCGGGGTCCCGACTGGCAACGTCGGGAAAGAGACCGTCTGATTATTCCTTAACTAAAGAGCATGATTGATGACGTACAGTTTCTCGAATATGTCGTGAAGGCATTGGTGAGCAATCAGAATGATATCAAAATAAAGAGAACAGTTGACGAAATGGGTGTACTGATGACCCTGGATGTTCATCCTGATGATATGGGGAAGGTCATAGGTCGATCCGGTAATACTGCCAAGGCAATCAGGATTCTCTTGCGCGTGGTCGGTATGAAGAATAATGCCCGCATAAACCTAAAGATCAATGAACCAGCCGGAGCAGGCTCGCAGTCGTGGCAAGAACGACGAGGGACCATTCCTTCCAACGCTTCTGTTCCCAACTCCAAAACTCTCGACGAAGCAATGGAAGATTTGAACCTTGACTAGGGGCTAGGTTCTAGTGACTAGGGACTAGCAAATTTACGCAAGTAACTTATGCCTTATGTCTCGCGAGCAGAGGAAAAGCTTGAGCACGCCCTTGAAAGTTTCAATTTAAAGATTGGTAAAACTCGGCATAGAGATTTTAGGTGATATAGAATCGCCCATAATCGGAGAGAAAGGCAAAAACAAAGAATTGTTATTATTGCTAAAATCTAGCACCTAGCCCCCAGCACCTGATGATAAACTCTCACAAGGATTTAATAGTTTGGCAGAAAGGGATTAAGCTTTGCAAGGTAATCTATGAGGTAACCGAAAAGTTTCCTAAAGCAGAGATTTACGGCATCACTTCTCAGATGCGTCGCTCCGCAGTATCTATTCCATCGAATATCGCGGAGGGCAGAAGCAGGAATACCACAAAGGATTTTCTTCATTTCTTGAGCATTGCCTTAGGTTCAGCTTCAGAATTGGAGACTCAACTAGAGATTGCTAAAGAGCTTTCTTTTCTTTCCGAACATAAGTATATTGAGATTAACAGGCTTCTAGCTGAGGTTTCTAAAATGACTGTTGGCTTAATGAAGAAGTTAGAATCCAAAAGCTAGTCCCTAGCCCCAAGTCCCTAATCACTAATTATATGCATTTTCACATCATCACCCTTTTTCCCAAAGCATTTAGCTCCTACCTCGGTGAGTCTATTTTGAAGCGTGCCATAGACGATAGAAAAATTAAAGTTTCTTTTTACAATCCGCGCGATTTTGTCAAAGATAAGTGGAGGAGAATTGACCGTCCACCATACGCTGGTGGTCCGGGAATGGTCATTCAGGCCGAGCCGGTAGTGAAGGCTATTACGGCCGCCACCATTAAAGCTCGGGGAAAATATAAAATAATATTTTTGAGTCCGAGTGGAGGACAATTCACTAACTCTTATGCGGCAAAAGTAGCCAAGAAGTATAAAAATGTAATAGTCGTTTGCGGTCGCTACGAGGGCATTGATGCCCGGGTGAAGAAAATTTTCTCCGCCCGAGGCGGATCCGCCAATTCGGAAGGCGGAAAAGTAGATGAGATATCGGTTGGGCCTTTTGTGCTCACTGGAGGAGAATTGCCCGCCATGATTATCATAGACGTAGTAGCACGGCAAGTGCCCGGAGTACTTGGCAACTTTGATTCTGTCGAAGAAAGACGTGTCTCATCGAGCGAAGTTTACACTCGTCCAGAAGTTTTTTCTTATAAAGGGAGGTCTTACCGTGTGCCCAAAGTTCTCCTCTCCGGAAACCACGCAAAAATAGAGGAGTGGAAAAAGAGGTCAATTAGTTCTTAGATAGCGAGTGTGGCTCACTTGGACACGGCGTGTCCAAGTGAAGTCCAAGTGGCACGATTCGAGAATCCTAAATGTGCTGGACTAGTACAAGGTTGCCTTCAGGCAGCGAGTGAGTGTGGGAGCTTGCTCACACAGCGAGCGAGCAAACCTGAAGCCAAGGACTCGAAGAGTCCTTGACAAGAAATAGATCTTTAGGATAGGATAGCGGGAACGATTGAGTTATGGCTGGTGGAAGGTTATAAATAATTATTAATCTTGTTTCTCCGCCAAAGCTGGCGGATCCGCCAGTTCGGACGGCGGAGAGTTTTTTTGTTTTATCATTATGTCTCAATCAGATACTAATATAAAAAATCCTTCGACTGCCCTCAGGGTAAAGAAATATTTTGGTCGATTTAGAAAGCCCTTGGCCGAGACACCCAATCTGGTGATCTCACAAATAGAGTCGTTCAAGTGGCTTGTTGAAAAGGGGCTCAAAGAAGTTTTTGAAGAATTCTCGTCCATTAAAGATTATTCGGGGAAAAAGTTTCAGCTCGACTTTACGAGTTTCGAGTTAGCAGAACCAAAGTTTGACGAGTATACAGCCAAGGACAGGAAGCTCTCTTTTGAAGCACCTTTGAAAGTGTGGGTGAGACTCAAGAACTTGATCATGAATACGGAGAAAGAGCAGGAAATCTTCATGGCTGACTTTCCACTCATGACTTCTCACGGTACTTTTATCATCTCCGGTATTGAACGTGTGGTGGTACCACAGCTTGCTCGTTCGACTGGAATTTCGTTCACTGCCCAAGAATTGAAAGGAAAAAAAACTTTCGGTGCCAAGATTATTCCTGGCCGCGGGGCCTGGATTGAGCTCGAAACTGATCTGGACGGCACGCTGTATGTGCGTATCGACCGCAAGAGAAAATTCCCCGTCACTACTCTTCTCCGTGCCTTCCTGCCTGCGCCGGCAGGCGGTGTGGTCCCAAATGACAAGATTCTCGCTCTCTTTGATGGTATACCCGGAGCCCAGCATCATCTTGAGAAAACTCTGGCGAAGGATCATACCACTACCATTGATGAAGCCTCGATAGAAATCCACAAGCGTCTACGTGACGGCGATTTGGCTGCTGCCGATAATGCTCGTGAGTTTGTACGCTCTATTTTCGACAAGGAACGTTATGATCTATCTCGCGTTGGGCGTTTCCGATTTAATAATCGCTTTGGCATCAAGGAGACTAGTAAAGAAATCGAGCGCCGCACCCTCTCGCTCTCCGACATAGTCTCGATCATCTCCCACATCATTCACCTCAATAATACTCCCGGCTCGATGGAAGATGATATCGACCATCTCGGTTCTAGGAGAGTGCGTCTGGTGGGAGAACTTTTCCAACAGAAGATTCGTGTCGGTATGGCCCAGATCAAGAGAAATATCCAAAATCGGATGTCTACTATCGATACCAATGTGACTCTGCCGGTGCAATTCATTTCTCCTAAACCACTGCAGGCGAGGATGAAGGAGTTCTTTACAACCAACCAGCTCTCGCAATTTATGCAGCAGACCAACGCCCTTGAAGAACTTGAGCATCTTCGTACCGTCTCCGCTCTCGGTCCCGGCGGCCTCAACCGTGCCCGTGCTGGTTACGAGGTGCGCGACGTCCACCCTTCGCACTACGGTCGCCTCTGTCCGATTCAGACTCCGGAGGGTCCGAACATCGGTCTTATCTTGCGTCTAGCCACATACGCTCGCATAAACGACTTTGGCATGATTGAAACTCCCTACGCAGTTGTCAAAGAAGGTAAGATCACCGGAGAAGTCAAATACCTCAATGCCTTGGAAGAGGAAAACTCGAGTATCGCCCATGCGGCGACACCTGTCGAAGAAAATAAAATCATTCCCGAAATGGTCGAGGTGCGTGTCAAAGGCACGCCGCAGACACTTCCCAGAAGTGAAGTCAATTTCATGGATGTAGCGACTAACCAAGCGTTCTCGATAGCGACCTCAATGATCCCGTTTCTCAACCATGATGATGCCAATCGCGCGCTCATGGGCTCGAATATGCAGAAGCAGGCCACGCCCTGCATTGTCCCGGAAGTACCTTTAGTAGCTACCGGCATCGAGGAAATGGCGATTCGCGACACTGGTCGGGTAGTTTTCTCAAATGTGGAAGGGATAGTATCTTACGTGGACGGCAAGTCGGTCGTAGTCAAAGACGGCAAGGGTAACAGCCACAAATTTCCGCTGATAAACTTCTCCATGACCAATGGCTTTACCACTTTCCATCAAAGACCTTCAGTCGAGTTGGGACAAAAGGTCAAAAAAGGAATGGTATTAGCCGATAGCTCCTCTTCGTCTGGCGGGCAGATGTCTATTGGTCAGAATATTTTGGTGGCATTTATGTCTTGGTCTGGAGCTAATTACGAGGATGCCATCGTCATATCCGAACGTCTCGTCGAGAAAAGCAAATTTACCTCAGTTCATATTGAAGAGTTCACCATTAACGTACGAGATACGAAACTCGGGCCGGAAATGACCACCTGCGACATTCCTAATGTTGGAGAATCGAAACTCAAAAACTTGGCCGAAGATGGGATTATCAGGGTTGGCGCTGAGGTACGTTCTGGTGATATCCTAGTCGGCAAAATTACTCCCAAGGGCGAATCTCAACTGACTCCCGAAGAACGCCTGCTTCGTTCTCTTTTTGGTGAGAAGGCTCGTGATGTTAAAGATACTTCCAAGCGCATGGAAGGAGGTAAACGGGGTCGGGTTATCTCGGTGCAAGTCTTTACTCGCGAGAAAGGAGACAGACTTGATTCAGGAATCCTGAAGCAAATTCATATCCAAGTAGCGCAATTAAGAAATGTTTCGGTTGGCGACAAGTTGGCAGGCCGGCATGGCAATAAGGGTGTCATTTCTAGGATTCTGCCGGTCGAAGATATGCCTTATATGCTCGATGGTACTCCCATCGATGTTGTTCTCACTCCTCTCGGTGTGCCCTCTCGCATGAATCTCGGTCAGATTCTAGAAATGCATTTGGGTCTCGCCGCCCATACTCTCAATTACCAAGCGATTGTGCCGCCATTTGCCGGTGCAACCGAAGACGAGATTAAAGAAGAACTGATCAAGGCAAACTTCAAAGAATCAGGCAAGGTCAATCTCTTTGACGGCCGTACCGGCGAAGCATTCAACCAGGAAATTGCTATCGGCTATATGTATATTCTCAAACTTCATCACATGGTCGAAGATAAGATACACATGCGCTCCATTGGTCCCTACTCTCTCATCACTCAACAACCTCTGGGAGGCAAAGCCCAAAACGGTGGCCAGCGTTTCGGGGAAATGGAGGTCTGGGCACTCCTTGGGCACGGAGCGAGTCACACTCTCCGCGAGATGTTGACTATCAAGTCTGACGACATTCTAGGTCGCAGTGCTGCTTTCGATGCAATAGTTAAGGGAGAGAAAATTCCCGAACCGCACCTACCTGCTTCATTCAACGTTCTCTTAAATAATCTCCGCGGTCTCGCGCTCGATGTGGAATTAAAGAAGAAACCGGATAATCCACAAGATCATGCATAACTATAAAACGAAAACTGACGTGACTAACCAGTTTGATGCCATCAGTATCAAACTGGCTTCTCCCGAGCGTATCAAAGAATGGTCAAGCGGCGAAGTGACTAAACCGGAGACCATCAACTATCGCACACAAAGAAGTGAGAGGAACGGCTTATTTGATGAAAAAATTTTCGGACCTGATAAGGATTTCGAATGCTATTGCGGCAAATATCGCGGCATTCGATATAAAGGTATTATCTGTGAGAAATGCGGTGTTGAAATTACCCGCTCCATTGTACGGCGTGATCGCATGGGTCATATAGAACTGGCGACTCCTGTGGCTCACATCTGGTTTTTAAAAAATGTTCCTTCACGGATTTCGTTGGTGATGGGTATTCCCGTATCGGATCTTGAAAAGGTTGTCTACTTCGCCGGCTACATTGTCACGAGTGTCACAGAAACAGAAAAGGCGCGAGTGCTCAAAGATTTAGAATCCGAATTTAAGGCTAAAACAAAGGCTCTCCAGGATGACAAGAGCAAACTGGCTCTCAAGGAATTGGCACTTGCGACCCGACGTGATATCGAGACTCTGGTACCGGGACGAGTACTCAATGAAATTGAATACCATCGCTCAAGCATAAAATACCCGACCATTTTCGAAGCGGGGATTGGCGCGGAAGCAATCTACAATATTTTGAGAGACCTCGACCTCGAGAAACTCTTGAAAGAGCTCGAGGCAGAACTTGAACACTCTCCTTCGACGGAAATTTCCCGCCTCAATAAACGCATCAGTACCGTCCAATGGATGATTAATTCCGGCAATAGACCGGAATGGATGTTTCTAATGCGTGTTCCGGTTATTCCTCCAGCCATTAGACCGATGGTGCCGCTTGATGGTGGGCGCTACGCTACGTCTGATGTTAATGACCTTTATCGTCGTGTGATCAACCGCAATAACCGTCTCAAGAAGCTTAAAGAAATCAATGCTCCTGACGTCATTTTGCGCAATGAGAAGAGAATTCTCCAGGAAGCAGTCGATGCTCTGATAGACAATACGATTAGACATTCAAGTATTTCTGGTAATCAGTCCCAGCGTCGACCTCTCAAATCTTTGTCCGATAATCTTAAGGGCAAGAAGGGTCTTTTCAGGCAAAATCTCTTGGGTAAGCGCGTCGACTACTCAGGCCGTTCAGTCATTGTGGTTGGCCCGGAGCTGAAGCTTCATCAATGCGGTCTTCCTAAACATATGGCTTTAGAGCTTTTCAAACCATTCATCATCTCCGAACTTCTGAAACGTGAGCTCTCTTATAACATCCCCGGGGCTCGTCGTCTGATTGAGGACGCCATTCCCGAAGTCTGGGCTATTCTTGAAGAAGTGATTCGCGGTCGCTACGTTCTCTTGAACCGTGCTCCCACCCTGCACCGCCTGGGCATTCAAGCTTTCCAGCCGGTGCTTATCGAGGGTAACGCTATCCAACTGCACCCTCTGGTCTGCACTGCTTTCAACGCCGACTTTGACGGCGACCAGATGGCTGTGCACGTGCCTCTTTCGGAAGAAGCTCAAGCCGAAGCCCATCTGGTCATGGCGGCGGATAAAAATATTTTAAAGCCGGGTAACGGCGAACCGGTAGTTTCAGCTAAGCTACTTGATATTGTGCTTGGCACTTACTGGATGACTCGCACCATCGACGGCGACAAGGGAGAGGGCAGGTATTACTCAAGTCCCAATAGCGCTGTCACTGCTTATGAGTTTGGTATCGTCAGTCTCCGCGTCTCAGTTTTTGTCTTGCCGACTAAAACTGAGAGATACAAACATTTTGAAGATAAAGTATTTGAAACTTCCGTCGGGCGGCTCTTGTTTAATGGCATTTTACCTAAAGATTATCCTTTCCTGAATCACGAAATGAGCCGCAGGAAAATGTCAGAACTCGTTGATGATTTAATCGAATGCTACGGCATCGAGAATATCCCGCCGATTATGGATAAGATTAAAGATTTTGGTTTCCGCTACGCCACTTACTCCGGAGTGACTTGGGGACTGGGAGATGTCAAGATTCCTTCGGGTAAGAAGGTTATTATTGATAAAGGTCGCAGTAGAGTGAGTGAGGTCGTCGGCCAATACAGAGAAGGTCTTCTCTCTGAACAGGAACGTATTA
>Ga0209542_10004114_pt1 | contig 30216 bp, 35 predicted proteins | sample RifCSPhighO2_01_FD_184028 | JGI IMG/M metagenome (GOLD analysis project Ga0209542, IMG submission 184028) | Soil microbial communities from Rifle, Colorado - Rifle CSP2_plank highO2_0.1 (SPAdes) (version 2) | ecosystem: Environmental > Terrestrial > Deep subsurface > Rock core/Sediment ... | reverse complement strand
CCACAAGCCAATCTTTCCGGCTTTTAAATTTATCCAAAATTTTTAATCTTTCTTTAGCCGAAAGACGAAGAAATCTAGCATATTTTAGAGAAGGAGTAATGTTTTGGTAATAACGTATAGTTTCAATTGCCCGACCATATTCTCTTTTATTAAGAAACGTAGGCGCAGAAGCGACACCTTTATTAAACACATGGTAAATTTCATTGTTAACCAATGGGGTTTTTCTTCCGGGCATATAATAATTAAAAATACTAGCATAGTTTACCCGAGGTGTCAATAGCATTCCACCTCTAAGGTGGATAGGCTTTGCTATTTTATTTTATTTTATGTTATTTTATTAACTTGGGGTTGGTTTTAGGGTTGCTTTTGTATCGATTGTTTTCTCATAATCAATTTAAATCTCAAATTCAAAACACCAAATTCCAAATAATATTAAAAATCAAATAACCAAAATACAAAACATTTTGAATTTATTATTTTGAACATTTGAATTTATTTAGGATTTGTGATTTTGGATTTAGAGTTTATTTTACCAATTCTTCTATTGCTTTTTCAAGCTGTGTGTCGGCAAACTCCCCTTTTGAAGGGAGCGAAACCGATATATCCGGGACTAGTCCTTTTCCGTTTACCCAAGTTCCGTTTGGTGTCAGCCATTTTGCAATCGTTACATGAAGACCTGCTCCACTGCCCAAATCTTCTGCCTGTTGTATGGTCCCCTTTCCAAAAGATGTTTCTCCTACAAGTTTTGCTCTTCCATTATCTTTTAGGGCGCCTGAAACAATTTCGGAGGCCGAAGCACTTCCTTTGTTTATCAAAATCACAATCGGTGTATTTATAAATAAACCTCTTCTTGAAACCCTAAGGATCGACCTTTCCCCTCCCCCAGTTTCTTGTATTACAACCGGCGTTCCCTCTTTTAAAAACTCCGATGCTATAAAGGCCGCGTCTGTTAAATATCCTCCCGGATTATTTCGTACATCCAAAATTATCCCCTTAAAAGCTGGGTTATTTGCAACTTTTAGATTAAGTTTATTAATCAAAGAAAGCCAATCTTTATTTGTACTGTCTCCAAACTGAGAAAGCTTAAGATAGATAATCTCATCATTTGCGTGAGCTTTAAGTATCGAAGTTAATTTAATATTTTCTATATCCGCAATCTTCTTTATGAAACCGTCTATGCTTTTTACCACAATTACATCTCTTATAATTTTTATATCCTGCGGATTTTTTGAGTCTTTATGGAGAATCGAAAGCGTAACAGCGGTTCCCTTAGGACCTCTAATTTTGCTAACTGTTTGGGAAAGCGTCCAGCCTTCGGTTGATGCGCCATCTACTTTTAATATGAAATCTCCTGCTTTTATCCCCGCCTTTTGTGCCGGACTGTCGGAAAGGGGTGAAATGATAATAATTTTTTTCTCCTTTATTCCAAGCTCTGCTCCGATTCCCTGGAATTGCCCTGCCAAACCTTGCTTAAAATCATTATTTGATACCGGAGGAAGATAAATTGTGTATGGGTCCTCAATGCTTTGAACCAGTCCCGATATTGCGCCATTTAGCATTTTAGAAGGATCCAATTTGGATTTATCGTAGTAGTTATTATCAAGACTCTGCCATACCGCCCAAAAGTTGGAAAAATCCAGATTAGACAAAGAAGCTGGAGGTTCCTTGCTTGATATTGATAAAACGGGCTTATAATTTTTCCAGTCTAAGGAAATTTTATTAACTCCAAAATAGTATCCCCCGAAGAAGGCTATTAGAATAAGAATTATAAATTGAAATCCTTTTATTCTATCTTTCATAAGGAATAATTACGCTCTTCTCTGTATCGGCATAAATTTTTTTACCATTGTATTTTACAAGTTTTTCAAAGTTTTCCTCATTTATTATAAAGATCGGTGTATTTATATTTTTTTTCCGCAAATCCTCTAATTCTTCGTCTGAAATATTTTGCGATATAATTCCTAATGTGCCAATGCCAAGTGCCTTTGAAATTGCTTCTCTCTGAAAAAACCTTCCCAGGATTATTTTCCCTCTAATTTTTCCGTTAATATCCGAGGGGTCAACCCCACCTTTTCCTAATAAAAGCATCTGCGCCCAAACAGTCCCAATGCCCGAAACTTTATCTGCCAATATTGCATCCTTATCGGTTTTTATTGCAATTTTTTTATTATCGCATAACTCAACGACTCCATCAACAGGTGAAAATATGTCCTCTTCTTTATCTTTTTGAATAGTTCGAACATAAAGGACTCCCAAAGCTTCATCTATTTTAAAAACTGTGCCTGTTACTTTACTTATAATTCCCTTGCCTCCTATACCCAATGTGCCTTTTTTAGCCGCTATCAATCCGCCCTCCTCAACTCTATCCCCGGGTCTTTTTAAAATAAATTTTACGGCTTCCCCGGGTTTAATATCCAGAGTTTCTGCAATATTAACTTCTATGTCTTTTCCCCCTCCTTTTTTTGTTGCAATAACCTGCCCCGAAATTACAGCATCACCTGTTTTAACTTTTGGGACAAAACCAACATTTAGAAGTATGGACAGCAAACTCATCAAAACAGTTTTTAGTTATTAGTTATTAGTTCTTAGTTATTTCTATATTTCTCGAGCGGTAAATGGCAAAAGAGCCAGATGCCTTGCCTGTTTTATATTTTTTGAGAGATCTTTCTGGTGTCCTGCGCAAACGCCTGTCCGGGATCTTGGGATAATTTTATTTCTCTCGGTTAGATATCTTTTAAGAACCTGTATGTCCCCAAAGGATGGCTCCTTTTTTTCCTTGCAGAAATAACATTCTTCTTTTGTTTTTTTAGGCTTACGGATTCTTGATTTTTTCTTTGCCATAAATTAGCAACTAGTGGCTAGTGGCTAGCAACTAGATAGAATACAATTCTAACAATTTCTCTGAGGTTTGACAACAGGTTAAATCTAGCAACTAGCAACTAGTGGCTAGTGGCTAGTGGCTAGTGGCTAGTGTTAGAATGGGATATCGTCCGGAACAATCTCTTCATCCAAGGGTTTGTCGGACTCTTCAGAAGATTTAGTTTCTTCCTTGCCAGCCGAAGCCTTGGGGGAGGGGGAGGTTTTAGATTTTGTCCCCGCCTTTGGCGGGGTTGGTTTTGCTTTAGAAATTTTCTCAGGCGTTTCCTCTTCCATTTTTACTTCCTCAGGTCTTCTTGAGTCAAGTAAAATCATATCTGAAATAACTATCTCGGTTGTGTTTCTTTGAGTCCCGTCTTGAGCGTTCCATGACCTTGTGACGAGTCTCCCTTCCACATAAACTTTTCTGCCCTTTACTAAAAACTGGCTGCAGATTTCTGCCAGTTTATTCCACGCAACTATTCTATGAAACTCCGCTTCGTCTTTTTTTTCGCCGGTGTCTGTTGTCCAGCTTCTGTTTGTCGCGATACTAAAAGAACAAACCGCAGTTCCGTTTGGAGTGTATCTTAACTCCGGATCGCGTGTTAAATTTCCGATAAGTTGTGCCCTATTTAAACTTTTAGCCATAAATTAATAATGTCATTCTGAACAAAGTGAAGAATCTCTGCTTACCAACAGGTCTAGATCCTTCGGTTGCGCCTCAGGATGACAACCTTTCTATTACTTCTTCCTAAGAAGTAGGTGTCTTAAAATATTATCGTTTGTAATAAGTTTTTTTTCAAAATCTTTTGGAAGCTCTGATTTCAGTTCAAAAATCCAATCGAGATAATATCCTGCAATCTCTTTTTTAATAGAATAGGAAAGGGGTTTTTGCCCCCACTCTTCATCTTTGACAATTTTAAAATCGGGCAAAAAACCTTTGATAGTTTCTAAAAGTTTTTTTCTGTTTGCCTCCGAAAGCGAGGTTTTAAGCACTAAAACCAATTCGTAAACTCGCATAGTTCATAAATCCTACCATATTTAAAAATAAAAAAGCAAGGGGTAGCTTATGCGTACCCGAAGACCGCCGATAATCGCACCACGAGGCGTATATGAATAATACTGAACTCCGATTCAATCGGAGTGAAAAGCCAAGTGGTAAGATTAGGTGGTCAAGCCCAAACTTCCGATTTTGAATTCAACTACGTCCCCGTCTTTTACAATATAATCCCTTCCCTCAAATCTTGTTCGGTTGCGAGAAACAAACTCAAAATTAACAATCTATGAGAATTATCTCCCGATGATAATAACTATATCTTTTGTTTCTTCATCGGCAAGATCCGCAGAAACACTTGCAATTTTGTAAGATGCGATGCTAAGATCTCTTTTTAAAAGAGGCAGAAAATCACTAAAGTTTTTCTTTGATCTTATAAAGACATATTCTCCGTCAAAGCTTGAAATACTGCCGATACCATCGATGCTGTATCCGAAATCTTTTAGTATTTCTCTCATCTGATTGGCAGAACCGGTAACATCAGAACCGTTTTGAATATAAATTTGAGGAACATTTCTGTTAATCTGTGTTAATTTGTCAAAACCGGGAGTAAGATCGTTTATAGAAAAGCTTTTACTGTTCTCATCTGCTTTATAAATTTGAAGAAACGGGACGATAAAGGATGATGAGGCATTAAGTAAAGACGTGTAGTCAATATGCCTTTCTCTCCCGCTTCCAACATCCATTACGATGAATCCGTTCTCGTCATATCCGTTTATAGCAATTGCATGTTCTCCCTTTATAATCTGCACCTTTCCATATAAAAGTTCCTCATCTACCTTCTCCCCGTATCCAATTTTGATCCATGCCATCACCAAATTCCCGGAATAAATTGCTTTTTTAATATCATGTACTGTTGAATTATTTATGTAAATTGGTTTTGCAGATAATCCAAAATCCTCGAAAATATCGATAAAAGGCGGAGCATGAATACCATAATAATCTTCTCCTCCAAATTTTTGATTTAGATTTTTAAAAATATCATCTAAACTTATACTTTCCTTCCCCATACGTATTCCTATGTTGGGATTTTTAGATATCGGAGTTTTACTTATTAATATTTTTTCGGCATTTTCTTCATTTGAAACCGCAAAATTCGGATCATTTGTAAAATGATAGATAATACCTGATGCTGCAGCAAATTCACAGCTTAAATTAAAGAATTGTTTGCGGTTTAGAATAGGTATTTGAAAACTCTGCGGTAATATTTTTTCAGCTTCTTCTACAATTTTCGTTTCTAAGGACGGCTCCTCCCTGCTGACGGTCTCAACCGGTGCTACGCTTTGAGCGGACGCAATAAGTGACACTGCGGGTTTAAGCTCTTCGGGATAATTAATTTTCCCGGGCTTTAAGACCCATATCCAGAAAAACGCGTAGATAACAACGAGAGTAAAGCTTAGGATTACTGATTTTAAATTCAGCATTTAAAACCTAACCCTGCCTCACTAAACTATATCAAACCTTTCCTCTTAAGGCAATACCGCTCTAAAATTCTAACATGCATGAAATTATTCCGATACGGGATCGGAAGAGATATGATTCGCCCACCTGGGACGTGGATTCGTAGCAGCACCTAGGGATATTAAGATTAACTTCCGATTTTTTATCCTCGTGCGGCTCGAAGATGAAACAGCGCCCACTTCTTGACTTTACCTCCTAAGATGTTAGAATAGTTAATATGAGATATGCGCTAAAAAATGATCGATATAGTCCTTCAGTAAAACCCCTTATTGCAAAAGTCAAAAGGGTGTTGCCTTTTTTGGTAAAACAGTATCACATAAAGAGCCTTGGAGTATTCGGATCCTATGTTCAAAACAAACAAAGCTCAAGAAGTGATCTAGATCTTCTCGTAGAATTTAGCAAAACACCTGGCCTTCTGAAATTTATCGAGCTTGAAAATAGACTCACTGACCTTTTAGGTATAAGAGTCGATCTTGTTATGAAAGATACATTAAAGCCTGTAATCGGCAAGCATATTTTAAGAGAAGTAATATCTGTCTGATATGAAAGGTGAACGGGAGATTATCGATTACCTCAACGATATCCTCGGTGCGATAGAGAAGATAGAGCAATTTACAAAAGGATTTAATTATTCCAAATTCGTAAAGGATGAGAAAACTGTCTTTGCGGTCGTTAGAGCGCTTGAGATTATTGGAGAAGCAACAAGAAGTATACCAGAATCCACAAGAAAGAAATATTCAGCTGTTCCTTGGCGAGAAATAGCAGGAGTAAGAAATAAGCTAATTCATGAATATTTTGGTGTTAACTGCGAGGTAATTTGGAAAACGATAAAAGAAGATTTAAAACCTCTTAAGGAAGGTGTAAGAAAAATCATAGAAAACGTTTAAAAGATCTGTATAGAATCGTAGACCTTCGGGAGTGAAACAGCTTCGCGACCTTCCTATTAGGCTCCGATTTTGAATTCTATTACATCTCCGTCTTTTACAATATAATCCCTTCCTTCAATTCTAACCTTTCCTAGCTCTTTTGCCTTCTTCCATGAACCATGAACCAATAACTCATCAACTTGTATTACTTCTGCCTTTATAAATTTCTTGACAAAATCGGTATGAACCTTCTCCGCCGCATTAAATGCAGTTGAACCTTTTTTCAAACTCCAGGCTCGCACCTCTTTACCTCCTTTTATAGTGTAAAAAGTGATCAAGTCTAACGCAATATAGGTCTGTCTAATCAATTCCTCAACTTTTTCAAACTGCTCTTTATCTTTATTAATCCACTCAATCGTGAGCTTCCTAATCCCCGAAAGCTCAAGTTCTAAATTTATAATCTCTCTATCTCTTTTCGAATCGACACTTCCCATAACGTGCGCGACATCTACATTTTCAAACTCCCTAACAACATGAACTATCGCATCAACATTACGAATATAACCCAAGAACTCATTTCCCAATCCTTCACCCTTATGTGCGTTTTTAACAAGACCGGCAATGTCAGCGAAGGTAACAGCAGCCGGAGTAACTTTTTCAGGCTTAATTAATTCCGAAAGTTTCTCAAGTCTTTTATCGGGGACGACAACAACTCCGGTATTGGGCTTAACTGTGGTAAAAGGGTAATTTGCAGTTTGGGCAAGTTTCCGCTTCATAAGCGCATTAAACAAAGTGGACTTCCCGACGTTCGGGAGTCCTACTATACCAATTGATAAATTCATTATGAAGATTATACCAAGACAAAGTTAAAAATTAAAATCAATCGTGTTGGAAAGTTTCAAACCAAAACAATGTTCTTATGTAGTCAGACTACTTAAAAATCTTCTTCTCAAGCTCCTTTGCTAGTTTGAGAAAAAAACCATCCATGTCTTTCTTATCAGAAGGAACAATTACTATAGCGCTTTCATCTATGTCTCGCACCCGAAGAAATTGACTCGCAAGGGTTATCCGGTCAATATCCCAGTCAAATTTTGCCTTTGCATCAATGATGAGTTTGTCTAATGAATAATTGTATCGTTGCATAATAAAATAAAGATCAAGATAATCACGGCTTCGAGGATGCATAAAAATAGTATGAAGTTTATTTGCTGCAATGTCATATACACTATCTACAGCTAAATTTTTATAATGTGTTCCTTTCTGTATGCGGGGGAATGGATAATAATTAAAATCAACTTTGAGTTCTTCTTTGTCGCTATAAACCAATACGTAGCTAAAAAGCCCTAAAAATTGGCTTCTCTTTATGTGAACAGCTGAAAGAACAGGTGAGACTTTCTTAAGAAATGATTCTATTACTCTCTGGTCAACTTCTTCTTGCTCGGTAAACAAGTCAATATCATACGAAAGTCTATGCTGAAGGTAAAACTCAGACAGAGCGGTACCGCCGGTCAGATAAAATCGCTTCGTTATCTGTGACTCGTTTTGGACGCGTTCCAAAAAGTGAGATTGTTTGGGAGTAAGTATAGTTTTCCCCATAACAAAAATTCGAGAGCTCTTTTTTTATATGGGTCTATTCTGTCCTTAATTTGTGGCCAGAAACGCTTGATGTCTTCTCTATCAAGCTTTTCTCCATCAAGACCATAGTTAATTAATTGTTCGAGTTTCCACACAGTATATTTTTCAGGACTCTTTTTTAATTGCGTCGTGTCAGCATTCCAGTTATACATGTATCTATTATAGCAAAAACCAAAGCAAAATTCTCAAAAAGCGCACTAAACAAAGTAGACTTCCCAGAGTTGGGTAATTCTATACTATTCCGACGCTCAGTCCATGGCCCATTATTTTGAACCTCACTTTCTAAAGGAGCGATCCTTGGAAAGATTATCTAGAATTTCTCGGGGTTGATTCTTATTATCTTATCATCATCTCCCGATGGAATACCTCTGCCATCAGTATTACTTGTAAGGACATAAAGTAAATTGTCCGGTCCTAGAACTACGTCTCTAACTCTTCCAAATTCATTTTTAAAATGCTCAGTTAGATTAACAAATTCGTTTTCTATTTTTGCCTCAAATAAAGCAGTGCCTCGAAGTCCTGCGTAAAATAACCTATCATTGTAGAATTCAGCTCCCGAAGGCGCCCATGTTCCAATTCCGCTTTCCTTAATTGGACTTATCATCCCTTCTTTTGATTGTGTTCCTTGAATAGTTGGCCAGCCGTAGTTTCCTCCCTTGGCGATTCTGTTTATTTCATCATGTGCAAGTGGCCCGTGTTCTGTTTCGTATAGTTGGCGATTTGAATTCCAACTAATGCCCTGAGGATTTCTGTGGCCGTAAGAATAAGTTGAGTTATTAAAAGGGTTATCGCTTGCTGGTTTTCCTTTTCTATCAACTCTAAGTATTTTTCCTGCAAGTGAGTTTCTATCTTGTGACTGAGAAGGGTTTTGAGCGTCTCCGGTTGTTATGTACAAAAATCCATCGGGGCCAAACTTTATTCTTCCCCCGTTATGATTAGATGCGCCCGGAATCTTATCGACTAAAACTGTCTTGTCAATAAGATTATCGTCATTAAACCTATATCTTACAACTCGATTTAATGTATTTGATCCGTTAGATGAGTAAGTATAATACACGTATACAAATTTATTTGTTTCAAATGCTGGATCAACTACAATTCCCAAAAGCCCTCCTTCACCAATATGTTTTACTTCAGATATTTCAAAATTAAAATCTGTTACTTCTCCATTCTTATCAAGCATCTTTATGCTGCCCGGCCTTTGGGTAAAAATTCCTCTCCTATCCGGGAGAAAATCCAATGACCAAGGAACATCTAAATTAGTCGCCAAAATCTCTATGTCTTTTCTGTCAGGCGTTTTTTCTGTAATTTGTGAATTGTTATTTCGGGAAGATCTGGAAAAATCAGAGGAGTTATTCTGGAACAAAAGGAAGCTTCCAATTGATAGAATAATGATACCAACCACTACGGCGATTATTTTCACTACCATATTATACATCTTCCACGTAGTAACGTATCTCGTAGTCTTTAGGATTCAAAATGTTGTGAAGATAAGTTATGTCTTCGTCTTTGTGCCTAACGCACCCCGATGATCCCGGATCTTCTTTTGAAAGCTTGGAAATATCACCATTTATACCATGGAGACCAAAAGATCCGGGCAAAATCCAGTCGCACTGACCATTGCACTCCTCATACGGCACGGGACCGTAAGGCCAGGTATCCGTTACGGGTATATCAAGAGTTAGAAAATACGGCGCAGTTTCAAGATTATGGGCTGAGATTTCTTTTTTGGTGATCAGCCAGTATTTTCGTCCCAGCAAACTTGGCAGAGGCGTTGGACTTTCCCCGGGCACTCCTGTTTTTACTTGAAAAATTTTGATTAAACGGCTATTATTATGATCACCCAAAACCCCATAATACAAAAATTCGCGACCGCTTTTTCGCGCAAGTACAAACCAATGGGATTTTTTGGGAGTGACTTGCGTATGGTCTCCTTTTATAGACGGGTTGGAGAAAGAAACAAATGCAAGTAAAGTAAATAGGGATATAATTAAGATTGGCAGCACCAGAAGTTTCTTTTTCATATGAATGATTCTATCAAAAACCCCGGGATTATTGAACAGGATCAAAAACCGCGATCGAAGTGGAAATTTTTTGCCGTTCTTTTTTTGGTATTAGCTATTGGCGTTATTTGTTTGTCCTGGTACTTTTCCCAATCCAGAAATGAACCCTCAATCATAAATCCTAAGTCATCAATCGTAAATCCAACGGCATCTCCTTCTCCTACTCTACCGCCTATTCCCTCTCAAAAGATTTTATTAACCGACTATCACATTTTTCAAACATTTAATAATTGCGGTCCTGCTGCGCTTTCAATGACCTTACGATTTTATGGAATAAATGTAAGTCAAGCCGAATTAGGAAATGCACTTCGCCCCTATCAGGTACCGGGAGGAGATAATGATGATAAATCAGTAACCTTAGAAGAGTTAGCGGAAAAAAGTAAAGAATATGGATTTATCCCCTATCACCGCCCCATGGGAAATCCGGAAATTGTTAAACAATTTATCGCCAATGACATGCCGGTTATAACACGCACTTTAACCAAACCAGATGAAGACATAGGTCATTACAGAATTATAAAAGGCTATGATGAAACACGAGGAATCTTTATCCAAGATGACTCACTTCAGAACAAAAACCTAGAATATATTTATGCGGATTTTAATGAAATTTGGAAGAAATTTAACTATGAATATTTAGTTCTTGTTCCTCAGGAAAAAGTTGTGATTGCAGAACAAATTCTTGGCGAAAATAAAGACGCAAAAACTGTATGGCAAAATGCAGTAGAAAATGCAGGAAACGAACTTTTGCAAAAGCCAAACGACATCTATGCAAGGTTCAATCTGTCAGTCGCATTTTACAACGCTGGAGATTACCAAAAATCAATTGAAGAGTTTGAGAAAATAGAAAGCCGACTTCCCTTCAGAACGCTTTGGTATCAAATCGAACCAATTGTGGCATATTATGAACTCGGAAATTACAACAGAGTTTTTCAAATAACTGACCGCGTATTAAATAATTACAACCGCGCCTTTTCCGAACTTTATATCTTAAGAGGAAAAATTTATCAATCTGCAGGAGAAACCGAACTTGCCCGACAGGAATTTGAGAAAGCGGTTTTTTATAACTCTAATTTAAAAGAAGCAAAGGACTTACTTTCTGCTATTTAAGGTATCTATCGAAAAATTCTACTGATCTTTGTGCTGCTATTCCAAAATTAGAAGCAATATTATGATCATCGCCGGGATAAGTATATAATTCGACTTCCTTGCCGGCGCTTTTCACCTGCTGCGAAAGCTTCTCTGAAAATTCAATGGGAACTGAAGTATCAGCAGTTCCGTGATGAAGCTGAATTGGCCCTGAAATATCTTTTAGGAATGAATTAGCAGAAAGACTATTCCAAAAAATTGGATTTTGTGTTGGTTCTCCAAATTGTACCGATAAAGTTTGTCTCCAGCTTCCTCCCCTAGTTGACGGAGTTGTAGGCGGAACATTTCTTCTTCTCCAGCGCTCAAAAAGATCCTGGTATGAAGCAACTACTCCTGCCCAGATAACACCCGCTTTGATATCTTTATTTACAACCATAGATCTAAGAGTTATAAATCCTCCCATTGAATGTCCCCACATGCCGATTTTTTGAGGATTTACCTCCTTAAGTTTTTTAACCGATGCGACTGCGTTTAAAACATCTATTGTATAAGAATTTGAACCATATGCTCCAGATGGAGAACCTTGCGAATCCCCATGTCCTCTGTAATCTGGTCTTAAAAGAATATAGCCATTTCTTGAGAACACATCTGTATACGCGATATATCTTTCTGTTGTTCTATATTGCGTTGGCGGAATATATCCATGGTTAAATATAATTGCCGGGAATCCCTCTTCCGGCGGCGTACCATTTGGAACAGTAAGTAAAGCAAAAATTTTAAGACCCTCTGAAAAATATGAAACAATGTATCGCTGATAATTACTTCCTGATGCAAGAATTTCTTCAATTACCAAATCACTACCTGAATAATTTCCCGCTCTTAAAGCTTCTATCGAAAGACTAAAGGGCTCTGTCTCTGCCTCTCCACCCATATTATCGGTAAAATCTGTTTGGGAAGAGACATTTGATGTTGGATTTTCGTTATATTTAGAATATGCGAAAACTGCAGAGATTAATATAAGAATTATAACTAAAAATATTGCCCTACTTTTAAACAATCTATATGGTGACATTATTTATTGGGAGAAGGAAGAAGCGTCTGCGGTATTTTGACCAAGGCCTGTGCCAACCGTATCGGGATTTGAATTTTCAATCTGCTGTAAAACATTTATCACATCCTGTTGGTTTGTTATTGGCTCCTGAGATACTCCCGTAGTCGGAGCCGTAGTCGGCTGCGGCTGTTGGACGATATTTTCTTTCTTATTAGAATTTCCAATAAATCCGGACATAAAGACAGCCGCTAAAATCAATACGAGTACTATAGCTGCTCCTGCTAAATATAATAACAATTTATTGTCATTTTTAGGCGGCGCTTCTGTCTTGACTGCCGGCTGGCTCTCCATAGGCTGATTTGGTTGTGTATTTTTCATTGTATTGTTTATTTGTGTATTATCTTGATTATCCATATTTTTTTATTGCGACAAAGTTGGCAAAGCTGTTGGCTCTATGCTTGGCTGAGCTGCTGATCCGGTTGCATTCCCTTCCCCAGCTCTTCTTATTGAAGCAACTGCGACAATAAGATTTCTCACAGACCTTTTATAAGCTTTAAGTCCTGCAATAACTGCGTGCATATCTTCTTTGAACTGATCCAATTGCCCTTTAGGATCGTCGCCATCGCACTTAAAATTTGCTACATCTGTCTGAACGGCTTCCAAAAGAGGAGTTAGGGCATTTTTATTTGTTTGTATATCCAAAATTAAAGCATTGTAATTTGGCAAAATTTTCCCTTGCGGGACTAGTCTTGTCAAATAATAATTTTGAATTCTTGTTGCTATTGAATCAAATACTTCCAGCATACGGTTTGCATGACGCACCATATTATGTGAGCGGTTGGTAATAACTTTCTCCTTTACCTGACACAAGCGAAGCTTATTTTCCTCAAGGCGTCCTCTGCCAAATGGAGGTGTTCCAGAGAGTTTGCGAATCTGACCTATGTTTCCTCCTGATGTTGTAGAAGTTCCCTGCTGACTAATTAATGTCTGCTTTTTTAACAAACCTGGTGGAACATTCTGACCTGACGGCGGATTATCAACCGCAGAAACTTGAGAAACAAAAACAACCAATAAAACTGCAAAAATTATCAAAGATATTGTAAAAAAATGTGAATTTAAAACTTTCCTCATCTTTTTAAAGAATACACGATATAAAAGCATCTTGTCAAGTAACATTCTCTAAAAAACTACTTAATTCTCTCTACGTTCGTTGTCCCGTTTTTTTTGTCCTCAATATCATATCCTAGTTTTTTAATTTTGTGCCTTACTTGATCTGCCAGATGATATCTTTTTTTCTTTCTAAGCTCGTCTCTTTGGGAAACTAATTCCATAACTCCCTGAGGAACTACTTCTTCTTCCTCTCTTAAGTACTCTTTTGCATTTTCAAGATCAAGTCCTAAAACTTTATCGAATTTAAAAAGACTTTCTGCGCGAGCCGACGTTGGATAATCAGATTTAACCAATTCCCAAACAACTGCCATTGCTTTTGGAATATTTAAATCGTCATTTATCGCCTCTAAAAATCTTTCTTCATATTCTGCGCATCCTATTTTTGGAGAATCATACTCTAAAACAATCTCTCTTAGATTATTTAAGGCGGTTCCAGCTGCTTCTAAAGCCTTAAAAGTAAAATTCATTTTTGATTTATAATGAATAGTCAAACTCAAATACCGAAAAGCCAAAGGATCAAATTTTTTATTTTCAATATCGGAAATCGTATAAACATTTCCCTTGGAGCGGGACATTTTTTCCTCCGAAACTAAAAGATAACCGCCATGAACCCAATAATTTGCAAATTTCCTGCCGGTTGCAGCCTCGCTTTGCGCAATTTCATCCTCATGATGAGGGAAAATAAGATCTTCTCCGCCTGTATGAATATCAAGGGTATCTCCTAAGTATTTAATGCTCATAGCAGAACATTCTATATGCCATCCAGGAAATCCCACTCCCCAAGGACTATCCCACGAAACGAGTCTATCTTTTTCTGCTTTTTTCCACAGCGCAAAATCAACGCTGTCTTTTTTATCTGTTTCCAAAGATACTCTAACGGCTTTTAACAAATTATCCATTTTATCTAAGGTATTTCCCGAGAGTTTCCCATAATTTTTAAACTTTTTAACATCGAAGTAAACAGTTCCATTAACTTGGTACGCAAAGCCCTTCGAAAGCAAGACTTTGATAATTTCAATCATCTCCGCAACGTTTTCTGTGGCTTTTGGGTAAACAGTTGCAGGCAAAATATTTAATTTTTTTTCGTCCCCAAGATAAAGTTTTGTAAAATGCCCTGCTATCTCCTGAGGAGTTTTTCCCATCTTTATGGCCTCCTCTATTATTGGATCTATTTGTTCTTGATGGTGGTGGCTTAAGATATTTCGCATATGTCCTACATCGGTAATATTCTTGATATGGATGACGCGAAAGTCGTTATACATTAAAACCCTTCGAAGAATATCTGCGCCAATATATGTTCGAAAATTCCCAATATGAACTTGCCGGTAAACCGTAGGGCCGCAAGTGTAAATACCAACTTTATCGGGATCAATCGGCTTAAAGTTTTCAATTTTGCGTGTTAGAGTATTATAAATTTTGAGCATAAGAGGATTATCCGCTTGCACCGGGATATTTTTCAACCCTTTGCTGGGTCTTTTGAACAAGCGGCGGCGGTTTATCTTTCTCTTTTTTCTGCAAATCCTGCATTTCTTGCATTTCTTCCCGCTCGACTTTCTCAGCCGGTCTTTCATCTTCTTCAAGTTTGGGCGGATTTACTAACGGATCATAATAAACTTCTCTATGAAGTTCTTGCCGTAATTCTTCAAGCTTTTTTTTCTTTTCTATCCCCTGCGGAGTATTATCTTCCGTCTGTTGAGGATTTTGATCCGTTGATTTATTTAACGACTGATTTGTATTCCCATCGCTTTTTTCATATAATGATTCTACAATATCTTGCGTATCCTTATTTCTCTGACCTGTTATTTGGGAGACCGCCGCTTTTCCTGTGTCTGATATTGCTCCTATAATAGATTTTCCCGACTTTTTTGCCGCAGAACTTCCTGTTTCTAAAATTTCACCAATAACACTATTTGTATCCATTAATAATCGCTTCTTCCCTCCATTGCCCGCTGAAGAGTTACTTCATCGGCGTATTCAATATCTGCTCCAACCGGCAAGCCCCTCCCAATCCTCGTAATTTTGAGTTCTCGCCCTGAGCGAAGCCGAAGGGTTGAGTTTTGAGTTTTGAGTTCGCCAAGTTTCTTGGCGAGGTACATCGCCGTTGCCTCCCCTTCCATCGTAGGATTAGTTGCTAAAATTATTTCTTTAACCTCTCCCTTTTTAAATCCATTTGATGATCTTTTGACTCTTTCCAAAAGTTGTTTGATGTAAATCTCATCAGGCCCGATATTGTTTAACGGGTCAATTCTTCCATGAAGAACATGATAGATTCCATTATATTTGCCGCTTTTTTCCAAAGACAAAACATCTAAAGGGTTTTCAACAACGCAAATTATAGAGCTGTCTCTTTTTTCGTCTGAGCAAATATCACATGGATCGGACTCGCCAACCAAAAAACAGATCGAACATAAAACTGTATCTTTTTTAAGGTTTTGGACTGACTGAGAAAACTTATCTAATTCACCTTGTGGAACATGTAAAAGATAAAAAGTCAAACGCTGGGCAGTTTTTGACCCAATCCCCGGCAGTCTTTCAAAAGATTCAATTAAATTCTGTATTGCCTTTGGTACCCTCATAAAAACTATTGCTCGATTGTTCTATTGTTCGATTGCTATAACAATTTAGCAATGAAACAATTTAACAATTTTGTTCAAGTTCTTCTGCTATCATCCCTGCAATGGATAAAATCTCAAGTTTTGAAAATTTCTTCTCTTTGGGAACTTCGATTGCATCTGTTACAAAAACTTTTGACGCTTTTGAATTTTCTAAAATATTTTTTGCATCATTGGAGAAAACCGGATGGGTTGCAAAAACAAAACTTTCTTCTATTCCATACTTTACTAAAAGATCTACTGCCGCATCTATTGTTCTTCCTGTTGAAATCATATCATCAACAATAATAGCTCTTTTGGCTGTTTTTTTCCACTGAGAAGAATCGGTAGCTATTCTATTTGATTCTATATTCCCGGTTTTCAAATCCCGATCTTTTACTATCGAGACATACGGCATGTCCAAAAGCATCTCCGATAAGATTTTAATTCTTCTTATTCCACCCATATCCGGAGAAACAAGAATTGTATCGTTTGATAACCGAGGGGTGGCAGAAGTAGAAGGGCTCCCGACAGCGCGCATCGCGTCCGGTTCCGAAGGAGAGGCTAGCGGAGCACTGGCGGGAAGGAAACTTCTGACAGGACCCTGAGCAATCTCCTTTATTTTTTCTGCAAAAATGGGAAGGGCAGAGAGATGAACTATGGGGATTGAAAAAAGCTCGGGTATCTTAATTGAATGAAGGTCAAAAGTTATTAATTTATCCATTCCCACAGACTCTAAAGTTTCTATAATCACCTCAAGAGAAACTGCCTCCCCGTCTCTGAAGACATGATCCTGCCTTTGATATCCAAGATACGGAACAACTGCCGTTACCGATTTTGCTCCGCTTCTTTTTAACGCATCTACAATAAAAAATAACTCCATATAGGCAGTGTCCGGATTTGGAGAAGTTGACTGAACAACAACTGTATCTTCATCCACAACTCTATTGACAACTCGTATCCTTCTCTCTCCGTCTGGAAAAATAAAAATTTCAAGAGGCGATAAGCTTGTATTTAACTGCCTGGCAATCTTTTCTGCCAAAGGCTTATTGGAGGATCCTGAAAAAACCTTCATCACCTAATTGTACTATGAACCCCTACTTTTTTCTAGATGCTGGTCTCGTGGTAATTCGATTAGCATGCAATCTCCTCAGGACTGTCATATGACCACACATAAATAGTCTTGCTATTTGCCTCGATGTTTTATTCTCTTCAATGTATAATCTTATTACCTCGCTTACATCAATATCCGTACGATGGCAACCACCCTTAACTAAAGGAGGTTTGCCTTCTTTTAATCTCTGAATATTTCTAAATCCTCGGGTCTCTAGCTGTCTCACCTCTTCTCGAGTTAAATGTAAATAATCTCCAATAACTGACAGGCTAAGCGGGGGATTACCGTCTATTGAATAACGCCTTCTAATAACCTCCTGTTGTCCAATTGATAGCTTCTGTATAAATCCTTTTTCCCCTGCTTCTCTTGCCAATGCTATATTCGGAGGTTTTAAAACTGGGACTCCTTTTATACGTCCTCCTTTTTGTATTGGTTCACTTATTCTCCCAACTGGAGGACCTTCAATTCTTGTCATAAATTTATCTCATAGTATAACTTAGATGAGTCCTGAAGTCAACGATGGACTTATTGGCCGCCGCCCAAAAGGCCTTGCAGCCCCCCGCCCATTTGGGATAATTTTTTTGCCGCAACCTCCTGAGATTTTTTAATTGCCTCGTTTATTGCATCTTTTATATCATTATCCGATTTTCCGTTGGTAGTAAGCTCTTTAATTTTTTGATCTCCTGCTATAACAATGTCAACGCCGTTTTTTGAAACACTTACTTCTTCTCCCTGCAATTCCCTTTGAATTTGTATGGCCTGATCTCTCATTTTTTTAATATCCCCAAGCTGTTGAAACGGATTCATAAAATATCACCCCCCTTGCCCGCCGAGCAATCGCCCCCCCGATTTAATCGGGGTAAGATAAGGCGGGCTAAGATTTTAACACAAAAGAAACCGAAGTTTTCTTTCCGGTAATTTCTTCTAAAGTATCTTCGATTATTTCCCGACTTTTCCCATCTTCAAGTTTTTCTTTATGAAACTTAAACTTTGCCTCGATTACAAGTTTTTTTCCTTCATAACTTTTTAAACTACAACCCCTTAGAACTCCGGCAATAGAATGATTTTGAGATTTTACTTTATCAATAAGCTGAGCAAGAATATTTTGGCGCGGGGAGCTTACAAAATTTTCGCTGGTCGCACTAGCGGGATTTGCGTTTGAATCTGAAGAATCTGACGAACGAAGGGTGACGCGACTGGAAGGGCTCCCGACAGCGCGCATCTTCAATGCAATCGAAGGAGCACTGGCGGGAAGGAAAGTCGAGGCAGAACCCTGAATAACTGACCATTCTATAATTGCAATCTCCAAAGGCAGTTGGGGTAAAACAGAATATTTAAGCTTTGAATGGGCTTTTGTTAGCAAATCCATTAGCATTTTAATATCCTCGATACTTAGATCTATATCGGATTTTTCTTTCGAAACCCCAATTTTTATAAGTAAAAACTCGTGAAGTTTAAACATGAGTCTTTCCATAAAGTATTTTATATCGACTCCGCCCTCCGTAAGTTTTCCTACAAGAGATATTGCTTCTTTTGCATTTTTTCCACAGAGGAATTCGATCATCTTATCTATTTGATGATCTATATTGGTTACTTTATACACTCTTTCAACCATTTCTTTTGTAATTTTTTTGTTTCCTGCTTCTGCTGAGATTTCCTCTAATATCTTTACTCCGTCTCTAAAACTCCCATCGGAAAATTCCGAAATTTTAAGAAGTGCCTCTTTATCTATAAAAATCTTTTCTTTTTTTGCAATCCGCAAAAATGATCGGACAAGCTCATCAGCCGTTGCCTTTTTGAAGGCTATATGAAAACAACGGGATGCGATTGTCTGGGGAACCTTATGAGGTTCGGTTGTACAAAGTATAAAAATTACATGATTTGGAGGCTCTTCCAAAGTTTTAAGGAGAGCATTAAAGGCTTCTGTTGTCAGCATATGAACCTCATCGATAATATAGACTTTTTTTAAAGCTTGAGCGGGAGATAATTTGATTTTTTCCCGAAGATCTCTTATCTCGTCTATTCCTCTGTTTGATGCGCCGTCAATTTCTAAAATATCTATATTTGTTCCGTTTGTTATGGAGGTACACTGATGGCATTTATTGCAGGGTTCCAAGGCTCCTTTTAATTTTTGTCCTTTTGAGTAATCATTGATTTTTTCACAGTTAATTGCTTTTGCAACAATTCGGGCAGCAGATGTCTTACCAAGTCCTTTGGGACCGGTAAAAAGGAGGGCATGAAAAGAAGAAGGCCTTGAAAGAATAGAAATTAATTTATCTCTAACATCTTTACTATCCAGCTCTTCTATTGTTTGTGGCCTGTACTTGCGATAAAAAACCATAACATCGCTTCGCTCCCAAATCCTAAATCCTAATATCTAAATCCGAAAAGTTTGGAATTTAGTATTTTGTTATTTCGAATTTGTTTAGAATTTCGGATTTCGAATTTAGAATTTTTAATTTATTCATGGTTTATCCCGAGTAAGTGCATTATTCCGTGTTCCACAAGTTGCTCAATTTTTTCATCCACCAAAACATCTTCGGCCGCTGCTTCTCTTATAACTTGCGGGTAGGATATAACGACATCGCCTAAAAAAAGAGCGTCTAAGGGATTTTTGGCCGGCTCTCCCTCGGTTTGGGAAAATGAGAGAACATTTCTTGTTTTATCTTCTCCCTTGTACTTGCGGCTAAGCTCTCGCATTTTTCGGTCTCCTACAATTGCAATAGAAACCTCAGCTTTTCCAGCGACTCCCTGTTTTTTCAACAGATTGTTTACCAAAGATCTAACGCGTTTTCTGTTAACTTTGTACCTGCTTTCCACAAAAATTGAAACTTGGACTTCTTCCATATTAAACCCATGTTTTTTTCATTCGCCTTGCTTCTTCTTGTTTTTGTTTTTTGGCAAGCGATGGCTTAAGATAAAATTCTCTTCTTTTTGCCTCTTGAATTATCCCTCCGGCAATTACTTTTCTTGAGAATTTTCGAATTAAAGCCTCATCAGATTCTCCCGGCTGTTTTTTAACAACCACCATAAAAAAACACCTCCTTTAAAATTATTTTCCATTTTCGAATTTGCCATTTATTATTTATTTGATTGCTGAGGAACAAAATTTTCGCTGTTCGCATTTCGAGCTCCTTGATTCATAGGATGATGCGAGCTGCGGAACAAGAAAATTTTCGTTCCGAGGCAATCTACACCTCTATCTTACTCCATTGAAACTTTTTTTCCAAGAGGACCGATTAGGTGAAAATGGAGATGATCTATGATTTGCGCTCCTCCGCCGTTTATAACAATCCTGTATCCCTTATCTTCCAGTTTTTGATCTTTTACCATTTTTTGAATAACATCTATTATTTTTTCCAAGCCAGATGAGTCTTTAAAATCCACAAAATCTTTTGTATGTCTTTTTGGCATAATTAAAATATGGATGGGAGCAATTGGATTTATGTCGGGGAAAGCCATCACATCTCTATCTTCGTAGGAAAATTCTCCTGGAATTTCGTGCTTTGCAATTTTGCAAAAAATACAATCAGACATAAGTTAAAAGGCAAAAGTCAAAATGCAAAATTGAAATTCAAAATTCAAAACTTTTTACTTTTAACTTTAACTTTTGACCTTTGATTTTTGATTTTTAATTTTTTTCAAGGACTTTTATTATATCACTAAGCGATAGTTTTGTCGGTCTCATTTTTGGATTTTTTACCGAACCGTTTAAGAGCATTTTCCTTCCTACATGAAGAAACCAAGTTGCATCCGGATCCATTTTCTTAAGCTTCTCATATGCAAGCGTTAAATCAATATCTGCATATTGAACTTTTAACTTTTCACTTTTAACTTTTAACTTTAAAGGCGTAGCCTTTATGCGCACATATCCTTTTCTGGGATCCTTACGGACAACGATTACATACCCCATCTTTTGAGAAAGTTTTATAACCGTATCATTGATTGTTTCAAATCCTATTCCACGGCCAAATCGTGTTTTAAATTTTTTTCCTTTTTCCACAATTTCCCGCTCTGCCCAGATTCTATTTTCAAACTCGTGCAAAATTGCATCGAGACATTGCACTACAAAATCTACATAATGCTCATCTTGATCGGGTTTTTGAATTTTAAGACCGTCTAAAATTCCTACTAAAGAAAACTCATGATAATCCGCAGTTGAGTCTTTCCAAAAAACTTCTTTGAAGTGATCAACATCCACAACTACCTTAACCATTCTTCCTATTGCCTCCATTTTATCTTTGTTGACTGTTGATTGTTGTTTGTTGTTTGTTCGCTTGATGAAATCAAGCGTCAGGCTTGCCGCGCAGACATTTGTATCAGGAGTCTGATGGTGATCCAAAGGCCCAAGCCCCGTATCCACATGAATAATCTCATCATCTCCTATTTTCTCTATCGCATTGCGCGGGGAGCTTGCAAAATTTTCGCTGTAAGCATTTGCGCCATTAGCGTTGCTTTTTGAAGGAAAGTTGTCCGCGTTGTGAACACGAAAATTTTCGGAAGCGACCTCAGCGCTTTTCCCAATTCGTTCCCCAGCAGGGACGAATTGGATGTTCGCATCTTCCCATCCCGGCAAAAATCTTTTTATAAGCCACACGGAAGTTATTGCATCCAAATCCGGCGAACCATGCGTAACTATAATCTTCATAGAATAATTTTAAATTTTGAGTTTTTCAGCCAGAGGCTGATCATCCTTTGGATGAGAGTTTTGATCTTGAAACAAGTATACATTTTTTCGCCGCATAAAAAAAGACTGATTATTAAATATCTGATTAATCATTGCTTAAATAACAAATTAAATAACAAACACAAAACAGCAAAAACAAACCATTGACGCTTTACTAATATACTAGTATATTAGTATTAATGACTAGAATCTCCCGCAAACAACTTAATCAAAAACAACTTGAAAAAATAAAAGAGCACTTTTCTTATCTTATATCCTATCTGAACAAGAAGCCGGAAATAGAAAGTTTCTTCGACGAATTCTTGACAAAAGAAGAAAAAATAATGCTTACAAAACGGCTGGTATTGTTTATAATGCTCAAGAAAAATTTCTCGCCTTCCGCAACACAACTTGCCTTAAATGTAAGCTATGAAACAGTCCGAACATACCAGAATCAATTGCGGTACAAAACTCCCCAGTTCCATGAAATTATAGAAAAGCTTTTAAAAAGAGATAAAATAATTAGTTTTTTTAGAGAGGTCGAAAGACTGGTAAGGCCTGTAAAACTTGCTGTTCAAACAAAAACCAACATGAAAGCAAGAGCAAAGTTTGCATCCGGACAGTGGGATTAATTATTCAATTACTAATATACTAGTATATTAGTTGTCAAACAATAAATTTTTATTATATTCTATTGGCCTTGACATGTATTAAATTACTATGCATACTTTTACTTAATGGATAATCAAAATCCAACACCTAATCCGGCTCCGCCGATTGAGAATGTTCCTGTTCAACCAATTCAACAACCTCCTCCATCATCTACCAAATCCTTTTTCTCAACAAAAATTATTTTATTAATTATGTTTCTTTTAATAATTCTAGGTGCAGGTGGAACATATCTTGCCCTAAATGCAAAGAATAAACCTCAATCTGTCGCTTCAACATCAACTCCAACTACTGCTCCCACCCCCTTGTCCACCGAAGCTTCAGCGAAGGAGGACGACCTCACCGCCGGCTGGAGAACTTATGAAAATGGCGCCTATGGATACTCAATCAAATACCCTCCAGATTGGTCTTTTTATGAAAAAAAATCAAATATTGTTTTCGGGCCACTATCTACAAAAAATCACATTGGAGAAACAGTACCAGAATATGTTAGTTCCTATATTACTTTAGATATATATACTTCACCTCAAAATACAGACCTGGCAGCCTTTAAAAAAATTTCGTCTGATCTTAAACCAGTATGGAAAGACTTCAAGATTGGAGAAATTAACGGAAAAGAAGTAAAACATTTAGGATGTTTATCGGGAAATTGTAGAGAAGTACTTTTCCAGATCAATGAACTCGTGTTCAACTTTTTTGAGCAAAATAATCTTAAAGAACTTGATCAAATCCTCTCCACCTTTCAATTTACTAACTAAAATGTCATTCTGAGGCTTTGCCGAAGAATCTAGATCCTTTGTTCCACTCAGGATGACAAAAAAAAAACGCTTCGGTCAGGATGACAATCGCTTCGCTCCCTTGACAAAAATAAAAAAATAAACCAATATATAATTATATTATGAATCCTAAGGCTACCAACCTAGATCCAAATCTTAGGCAAGCCTACGACAGAGTGATGGGAACCGCAACTCCCCAACCTACCGTCTCAACAGCGCCTCATCCTTCGGGAGATTCTGCAAAACCTCAAACTCAAGTGGTTACAGCTAAAAAAAGAGGCGGACTGTCGCTTGTTCTTATTGCAATTGCGGTCGTTTTGTTTTTTATAATTTACACGGTTATCTGGGCAATGTTTTTTAAACTAAAACTCCCCTTTTTACCCTTTTAACTGCCTCGCTAAAAGCGATTACTTCTGCTTTATGTTTATTTCTTTCTTTCCATTCCACTTTTCCCTGCGGAACTTTATCTGATATTACTAAACGAACCGGAATTCCAATAAGATCTGCATCGACAAATTTTTGCCCTGCGGACACCTGCCTCGACTGACGCGAGTCAAGGCGGGCATCTTCTCTGTCATCATAAATTATCTCAATTCCCGCTTTCTGCAGTTTCTCATAAGCCTCATTCGCCCTGTTAATTGTTACTTGTGAATTGTTAACTGTTAGCAAGTGCGCCCTAAATGGAGCAACTTGTTCTGGCCAAACAATTCCCTTGTCGTCATTATGAACCTCTACAATTGCTCCCATCACCCTTGATATTCCTATCCCATAACAACCCATAACCGCGTATTTTTCTTTTCCATTTTTATCTTTGAAGGTAAGCCCAAATGCTTTGGAAAATTTGTCTTTTAGGGGAAAAATATTCCCCACCTCAATTGTCTTTACTTTTTTAAGCGGCCCATGACCCAAGTCGCACTCTTTGCCTTCCTTAACTTTGGTTATTTCTGAATTCTGCGCAAAATCTCCTCCCGGACAATAAATAATTTCATCTTCTCCGCTCTCACAAACCACTTGATATTCATGTGAGAAATCTGAAAATGTTCCGCCATCTGCAACAGTTTCGATAGCCGAAAGTCCTAATCTTGAAAAAGTTTTTTTGTAAACTTTTTTCATCAGCTCATAATACTTCATCAAATCGTCTTCGCTCTCATGGAATGAATATAAATCTTTCATCAAAAATTCTCTTCCTCTGAGTAGACCTGCCTTGGGTCTTGCTTCATCACGAAATTTATTTTGAATTTGATAAAGCTTTAATGGCAAGTCTCTATATGAATTAACAAAATTGTTCACCAAAGGAACCAAAACTTCCTCGTGCGTTGGACCCAGCGCATATTCAAAATCATATCTGCTTTTAACTTTAAAAAGCGCATCAAAAGAATTCCATCGTCCGGTTTTTTCCCAACTTTCTTTTCTTTGAAGGGAAACCAGTAGAAGCTCCTGGCCCCCGGAATTATTCATTTCTTCTCTTATAATATTTGAGATTTTAGTCAAGACTCTAAGTCCTAAGGGCAAAAAATTATAAACTCCTGCAGCTTCTTTCCTTATAAATCCGGCCTGAATTAACAATCGGGCATTTACCGCAGGTTCATCTTTTGGGGCTTCCTTTATAGTTTTTCCAAGCAGTTTTGAATAGAGCATGATTTATTCGAGTATAGCATATTTATTTTTTTTGTAATATAATTTTGTTTTGTTATGCTTGAAAGAGAGCAAAATTTAACATTAGAACAATCAACAGATGGTCGCGTTAACGCAGTTAGGCTAAATCCGATATTCTTTAGTAGATCTGCTTTTCTGGAAATAGTTAGGTTCCAGATGTTTTCCGAAGATCCAAAAGAAATTTTAATAATATCGAAAAAGAGGAAAAGTTTATCTATATCTTCAGCATTCTTTAGGTCTGCAAGAAGATACAATGTGCAGGATGAAAGTGATCTTCTGAACAATTTAGCAAACCGAATGGCTAAAGCGCACAGGGTTGTCATACAAATTCCCCGTACGGCCGAAAAACTTTAAATTATTAATTTATTTTTACTTCGTGTCCGCCGAAGACGTTGCGAAGAGCAGAAATCATTTTTGCAGTAAAAGAATTTTGAATCTTTGGATCATCTTGCGATCTTTTCCTGTAGTCAAGCGATCTTTCAATAATCTCAACCGGGACGTTTTCTTCTTTTGCCTGATCAACCGTCCAATCTGCTTCTCCTGAGCTTTCGATAAAACCTGAGATATTAGATAAGTTCGGATCTTTCCCAAGCGCTTCGACTGCCCTATCGAGCATAAATCCCGAAACTAAGGTTCCTTTCTGCCAAAGTCTTGCAACTTTAAGAAGATCAAATTCGTACGGAGCTTTCTCTAAAACCTCAAATCCCTCTCCGAGACTTTGCATAATTCCATACTCTATTCCGTTATGAATCATTTTTACAAAATGTCCCGCACCTCCTTCTCCAAAAAATTCATGTCCACCACCAGGCCTTGCCAATGAATCTAAAATTGTTGTTATGTATCGATACGCTGAGACATCGCCGCCAACCATCATTGGGTAACCTGCTTTTTCTGCGATAATTCCCCCGCTTACGCCAATTCCCAAAAACCTTATTCCCTTTGTTTTTAACTCCCTATATCTTTTTTCCGTATCTTTAAAGTGTGCATTCCCGCCATCGACAATAATATCTTCCTTCTCAGCAAATTTAATAACCTCATCTAAGATATTCTGCGTTGCAGAACCCGCCGGAAGCATAAGCCAAATTATTCGTGGCGATTTAAGCTCTCTTACTAACCTTTCTATAGTTTTTGCTACTTCGAATTTTCCAGTCATTGAATCATAAGTCATGAATTTAGAATTATGCATTTTTTCTCTTTTCCATGATTCTTGATTCTTAATTCTTAATTCATCTACCGCCTGTTGAGAACGGTTCCAAACCACCAAATTATGCCCTTCTTTCAAAAGCTTTACTGCCATCCGGCTCCCCATCTTTCCAAGCCCAATAAATCCAAGTTTCATTATTATCAGTCTAACATAAGTTAATTGTCTTTCAAATATTGAATATGTTAGAATTTAATTCAACTATGTCAAAAGAATTAAATAGTGCAGTTGATTTGGAAGTATCAAAAAAATTTCTCGTTGATCTTCTTCCGCAGGCCGGCGAAATCTTAAAAAGACATTATGTAGATCGTGCTTTTACCCAGAGACGGAAAGAGGGCGTAGATTTTACAACTCAGGCAGATGAAGAAGTCGATACATTCTTGCGGGAAAATATACATAAACGATTCCCTGATACAAAATTTCTTACAGAAGAAACTGCTCCTAAAGATTATTCTTCGCTTAGAAATGTGGATAATCTTTGGGTTATTGATCCTCTAGACGGAACAATAAATTTCTCAAGAAAAAATCCTCACTTTGGTATTTCGGTTGGGCTAGTTGATAATGGAATACCAAAATTAGGAGTAGTTCAAATTCCAATGACCGGAGATATTTATTGGGCTCAAACCGATTTAGAAAATGCATTCTTAAATGGCGAACCTATCCAAGTCTCCTCAACCGACGATTTGAGAGAATCAGTCCTTGCTTGCGACTGGGCTTGGGGACTTGAGAAAAGACTAAATGTTGTTAGATGGCTGGGTAGCATAAGTACACATGTGAGGCAAATAAAATCAATGGGAAGCGCTGTAGCAGACTTAGCGAGTTTAGCCGCCGGAAAAATAGATGTTTATATTCACTCAGGGTTAAAACCGTGGGATGTTGCCGCTTCAGCTTTATTGATACAAAAAGCAGGCGGAAAAATTACAACTCCTACAGGAAGGTCTTGGGATGTCTTTCAACCCGATATGCTTGCTTCAAACGGAATCTTGCATAGGAGAATACTTGATTTAATAAATGAGCAAGAGAATTAATTCTTATTTATAGCCATTTTCGTCCATCTCTTTCAATTAAATCCTGCGCTTCTTTGGGTCCCCAACTCCCCGGCTTGTAAAACTTTAATCCTGATTTAGATTCGCTAGACCATCCTTTTAAAATTTTTGTTATAAACTCCCAGGAACTTGCCAGCTCATCACTTCTCCCAAAAAGCATTTGATCGCCCGAGAAAATATCTATAAGAACCTTTTCATATGCCTCTGTCCCTTTGGTTTTGAATGACTCCTCATAGGTAAAATGCATGTCAACGGTTTCAAGAGCAAGTTTTGATCCCGGTTTTTTTGCAATAACCCGAAGATAAATCCCCTCATCCGGCTGAATTCTTATTGTTAATACATTTCCAATTTCCGGACAGCCATATTCTTTAAATAAAATGTGGCAGGTCTGAATAAAAACTATAGAAATTGTAACTTCATCTTTAGGCATTCTCTTGCCGGCTCTTACATAAAATGGTATTCCCGAAAGTCTTTCGGAATCGATATTAAATTTGAAAGCAACAAGGGTTTCGGTATTGGAATTAGGCACAACATCTTTTTCCTTGTGATACCCTTCGTACTGGCCGCGGACTACATATTTTGGAGCTTCCGAAGACTCTATATGCTTTATTGATCTTATTGCTTTTGCCCGGGCATCTCTTAAATCTTCTTTTGTAAAGCTTCTGGGCTGCTCCATTGCAACCGCCGCTATTAATTGCATTAGATGATTCTGACCTACGTCCCTAAGCATTCCCACTCCATCAAAAAACTTACCCCTTGCCCCAACTCCATTTTTTTCAGAAAGCGTAATCTGGACATGATCTATATAATTATTATTCCAAATCGGTTCAAAAATTCCGTTTGCAAACCGAAACGCAAGTACATTTTGCAAGGTCTCTTTTCCCAAGTAATGATCGGCTCTAAAAATCTGCCTTTCCTCAAAAATTTCTGAAAGTTTTTTATCAAGAGCAATCGCGGTCTCCAAATCTTTCCCAAAGGGTTTTTCTATAATAATTCTTGTCCATTTACCTTGCCCGCCGAAGCCTTGGCGAAGGTGGGCTGATCCCTGCTCGTCTCGCTGATGCTTTGGCGAAGCGGAACCGCAGCCTTCGGCAAGTTTGGTTGAAGAGAGAAAATTCAGAATGGTTTCGTAATTCTGCGGAGGTGTTGCCAAGTAAAAAAATCGGGCTATGCATGCGCCCATTTTTTTATCAAAGGAGTTTAATTTTTTGATAAGTTTTAGATATCCTTCTTCTTTTGTAAAATCACCTTTTTGATAGTATAGATGCTTTGAAAAATCCTCCCATTTACCTCTTTCCTCCATTTTTCTGAAGTATTCTCTAAATTCATCGTCTGAAAAATCTCTTCTTGAAAAACCGACAACAAAAAACTCCCAAGGAAGCTGTCTTTGCTTAAAAAGAGAAAAAAGTGAAGGAATTAATTTATTCTGAGTTAAATCCCCCGTTGCACCAAAAATAACCATTACAAAAGCTGATTGCATATTTATAATTTACTATTGACTATATACCATTTTAAATCATAAATGGTCAATGATAAATGGTCAGTTATATTTCTATAACTTCTGATCTGTTATTAAAAGAGTCTTATTGCTTATATTTTCTCTTCTGAAAAAACTTGGTGGGGACTTAATAACTCCTTTTTTATCTTCTCCAAAAACTAAAACCAAGAGTAAGTCTATCATCGAAAGCCCAAAGAGAGTGAGCGTTGTTCGTTCTTTAAACTCACCTGGAAAGTCTTTAAGTTGCGTGACAAGTAGATTTTCTTCGTCCTTTGAAGGAACCCAATCTTCTAGTAAACTCGCTGTATGTTTATCTTTTCCTACTCCCAAAATCGCAATGCTTTTGGGAAAACTTTTTAAAAGATAGCGAATCGTTTCATCATAATCCCTTGCTGTTTCTTCCAGTGGCTTGTTTTTAAGAGTTCCATAGAAGGGGATATTTTCTGATTCAAGATATGACAAGAATCCGGTATCCTTAATCATTTTTCCATTTGTAGAATTTAGTTTTTCGTTATTAGTTCTTAGTTCTTCGCTAGTAAAATATCTTTCATCCACCATTGCCACAGATCCAGGCTTTAGAATTTTTTCCGAAGCAAACTTTTGATAAAGATTAAAAGGAGTTTTTCCGCCCGATAAAAATAAGACGGTCTTTTGATCTACAAACTCGTAGATCTTTTTCTTAGCAATCTCTATTCCTTTGGATTCATCTGAAACAATAATTCTCTGCATTGCTTACGGTTTTGGGAGAATTGGCTGGCCCGAGATAAAACGGATAATATCGCTTAATGTTATTACTGCAATTAAGGCCAAAAGAAGCGCCATTCCGATTGCATGAGCGTATCCTTCAAATCTTTGAGAAACTTTTCTGCCGGTTACTCCTTCTATTAAAATAAAGAACAATCTTCCTCCATCGAGTGCCGGAATCGGCAAAATATTCAAAATCGCAAGGTTCAAAGACAAAAGAGAGACAAAAGATAAAACCGCAAGGGGTCCGACTGCAACAAATTGCCCTGTAAGCTGAGCTATTCCTACAGGACCCGCGACTCCCTTTGGAACTTGTGCATGAAGAATTAATTGGGAAACAACTCCTATAAGACCCGACAAGATAAGCCAGGAATAATTGAGTGCTTGCATAAGTCCTACGAATGGCGCTTGATACAACGGGTATTTTTTTGTAATAACGTCTGATGAGATTCCTACTCCGATAGGACCCTGACTGGATGGATAAGTTTTTCGCGGAATTATTTTAATATTCTCTTCGACTCTCTGACTCTTCGACTCTCTTGAAACTTTGAGCGTTATTTTTTCTCCTAAATGTTGTTTTGTTATTGAAACTAGCTGAGAAGGGCTTGTAATTTTTTCATCATTGATACTAACGATTTGGTCTCCTGTCTTAAGACCTGCTTTTTGGGCAGGAGAGTCTTTTACAACATCTGTTACAAAAACTTTATTTCCGGGAGACTGTACGCCCGATATCCCAAAGAAATAAGTGAGTATCAAAACGGCCAGCAGAAAATTCATTACAACTCCCGCCCCTACAACCAGGGCTCTCTGCCAAACAGGCCTTGAGAAGAATGCTCGATTAATGTCTTTGTGATTTGTAATTTGTGATTTTTGATTTGTGATTTTGCCCGCTCCTGCCTGGTCTTCTCCATAAAGTTTTACAAATCCTCCAATTGGAAGCCAGTTTATTGAATAAGTTGTTTCTCCTTTTTTAATTCCGAAAGCTCTCGGAGGCAAGCCAAATCCAAACT
>Ga0209542_10004113_pt1 | contig 30216 bp, 11 predicted proteins | sample RifCSPhighO2_01_FD_184028 | JGI IMG/M metagenome (GOLD analysis project Ga0209542, IMG submission 184028) | Soil microbial communities from Rifle, Colorado - Rifle CSP2_plank highO2_0.1 (SPAdes) (version 2) | ecosystem: Environmental > Terrestrial > Deep subsurface > Rock core/Sediment ... | reverse complement strand
AAACCGCAAAGATTAAATCCTTGAAAATCCAATAGTTCTCTAAGCGCGAAATTGGGCTTTTGGGGTTCCATAACCCCAATTGTACCCTTTTTAATATTTCAGCTTATCCTAAATCGGGAGAAGAAGCAATTTTATTAATGATTAAATAATCCTAAGAGAAGTGTCGGCAGGAGTGAAAGGGACAAATTATAGGATAAGAAATTAATTTCCGGACAATTTACCCTTTCTTATCCTATCTATCAAGGAAAAAATTTTCCGAAAATTTATTTCCGTTGATATAATATTTAAACTGCTCTTCCCACAACATAATTTTCCAATTTTCTATACTAATGATATATCTAGTAATCTATTTAAATATCTATTTCTATAGAATATCATGGGACGCGAAGAACTTATTATAAATGAGAAAAAGAGGAAGTTAGAGGAGTTGAAGAAGAAAAATATCAATCCATATCCTTATAAATATTCTCCAAAGAATTACTCTTTTGAAATCAAGGAAAAATATAAAGGATTAAAAGAAAATCAGAGAGTTAAAGACAAGGTAAAAGTTGCTGGAAGGGTAATGACAATAAGGGATTTGGGAAAGTTGATTTTTTCAACGCTACAGGATTCCAAAGGAAAAATACAGATAATTTTTCAAAAAGAAGAAACTCCTAAAAATTATTTTGAATTATTCAAGAAAAATATTGATATTGGAGATTTAATTGGCTGTGAAGGAACAATAATTAAAACAAAAACAGGAGAAATTTCTGTTCTAGTAAAAAAATTAGATATCCTTGCAAAATCAATACTGCCTCTTCCTGAAAAATGGCACGGGCTTGCTGATAAAGAAGAAAGATACAGAAAAAGATATCTGGATTTAATAATGAATCCTGAAGTAAAGCAGGTTTTTGAAAAAAGAAGCTTGATTCTTGATTCAATAAGAGAATCTTTGAAAGAAAAAGGATTTGTCGAAGTTGAAACTCCTTATCTTCAGAGCGTTTACGGAGGCGCAAGTGCAAAACCATTCAAGACTCATTTAAATGCTTTGAATATGGATTTATATTTGGCAATTTCTCCTGAATTATATTTAAAAAGATTGATTGTTGGAGGCTATGACAAAGTTTTTACAATTGCAAGAAATTTCAGAAATGAGGGCATTGACAGATGGCATAACCCTGAATTTACAATGATAGAAATCTACCAGGCATATGCAGATTACAATGACATGATGGATTTATTTGAAGATATTTATGTAAATGCATGCAAAAAAATAAATGGTTCAACAAAAGTAAAGTTCAGAGACAAAATAATTGATTTTAAAAAGCCATGGAAAAGAATGACCATGAGTGCATCTATTAAAAAATATGCTGGAATTGATGTTGAAAATATGAGTGAAAAAGAAATCTCTCATTTCATAAGCAAGAACAATATTCAATGCAAAGGCAATTCCTGGGGCTGGGAAGTTCAGGCTATTTTTGAGCATTTTTGTGAAAATAAAATAGAACAGCCTACATTTATATTGAATCATCCTATGGAAACAACTCCATTATGCAAAAGCCTTAGAAATGATAAGATGTGCAGATTAATTGAAAGATTTGAGCCTTTTTGCATGGGAGCTGAATTAGGAAATGCTTATTCAGAATTAAATGACCCAATAATACAGAGAAAACTATTAGAAGAACAGCAAAAATTATTAAGCAAAGGCAATGAAGAAGCCAATCCTTTTGACGAGGATTTTGTTAATGCAATTGAAATTGGCATGCCTCCAACAGGAGGATTAGGACTTGGAATTGACAGAATGGCCATGCTTTTAACAGGCCAGGAATCTATAAGGGATGTTTTGCTTTTTCCATTTATGAAAGTTGAAAAGGAATGAATATAATATAAAATAACTAACCTTATAAAATCCTAAACTAATTATTTATTATCAAAAAAAATTTTCCAAATTTTTTAAGATGCTTGGAAATGGAAACCCAAGCATTTTAATAAGAAAAATATAGTTTCCATTTCCAACATGAATGAATTTCAAAAAAAGAAGCTTAGATATGAATTAATAGATATTTATGATAGATATTCAAAAAATCCCAAGGATAAAGATATAATAGCTAAAGCACAAAAATTATTCTTTGATTATGTTTATTCCATAGATGTTATAGACAGGGATTTAATGACTGCTATTCCAGGATTAGAGCATATTGGCTGGGAATATCCACGCTCAACAAAAGTTATGAATGAAGGTTCCTGGAAAATGAAGGATGATGAAGCTAGAAAAATTCTTGAACAACTAAAAAAAATAGAGATTTAATAAAAATGTCAATCCCGATTTCCAGAGAACAGGCAATTGAATTGCTGAAAAAATACAACAATCCTGATGATAAATCTGACTGGAATCATTTTTTAGAAAGCGAAGCTGTAATGAAGGAATTAGCAAAAAAATTAGGTGAAAATGAAGATTATTGGGGGATGCTGGGATTGTTGCATGACATTGATTGGGGAATTACAAAAAACAATTCTATTGAACATTTGACAAAAGCTCCTGAAATATTAAAAGAAGCTGGATTTGATGAGGAATTTATTAATAATATTGTCTCGCATGGATGTGGTTTTGAGTGCGCTGATTTAAAAAACAAAAAAAGAACAAAGAAAGAGGAATATGCTTTGGCTGCAAGTGAAACTCTTACTGGATTAATACATGCCTATGCTTTAATGAGAGGAAAGAAAATCAGCGACATGAAAATTGATGGACTGAAAAAGAAATTCAAAGACAAAAGATTTGCTGCTGCAATCAACAGGGATATAATAAAAGAATGCGAGAATCTTGGAATTTCAGTTGATGAATTTCTTGGAATTGGGATAGAAGGTATGAAAAAGATTAAAGATGAGGTGGAATTGGAATAATATATTATGTATCACAATAATACTTTTAATTAGTTTTTATCTATGATTGAGATGAATAGATTAAGCTTATGGAAAAGTGCTTTAGTAGGTTCATTGTTAGGATTAGCAGGGTGTGAATTTAGGAATGGGAAAGAATTTTTAGAAAAATATAGGACATTACCCCATCCACAAAAAGTAACGATTTCTGAATTATTAGAAAATCCTGAATATTTTTATCACAGAGTAATAGAATTAGAGGGGGTTCCAATAGAAAGTTATAATCTTCAACAAAGAGTTGTAGCAAACTTATCGTTCAATAGTCCTATTACAAGTTATGGGGTTATTATAAGAGATTCCTCTGGAAGAAAGATTACGGCTGAAGCAAAACCTCTATATGTTGATGGTTTTCCAAGTGGAAATTATCATATTATAGATGAAACAAAATCATCACAAGCCAAGAGATTAACTGATAATATATCAGATAAAAAATTGGAGGAAAAAGTTATTGTTAGAGGAATATATTCAGGGAAGTCGCAAACTATTTTAATGGGTGAAATTGAGATTTCTGGAAGAACATTTCATACACAACCTTAAAAAATTCATTTTTTCAGATAATTTTATATATTATAAAAACTCTATTTATTCTATGAAAGAAATTGATAAGTTAAAGCCGAAGATTGTTAAGATATTAAAAAAATATGGAGTTAAAAAAGCAGGCATATTTGGGAGTTATGCCAGGGGGGAGCAAAAAAAGAATAGTGATATGGATATTTTAATTGAGCCTACAAAGGGAATGGGTTTGGAATTTTTTGGACTTCATATAGAATTGGAAGAAAAACTTGGGATGAAAGTAGATTTGCTTACATATAATGGAATAAATCCTCATTTAAAAGATTATATATTAAAAGATGAGGTAAGAATAATATGATATTTCATATAGATACTCCTTATTTGAATTATCTTTTAGATATTATTAATGATATTGAAGAATCCTTAAAAAAAGTTTCTAAAGATAAATTTCTAAAGAATAAAGATATTAGAGATGCTAATATAAGAAGATTAGAAATAATAGGAAATACAATTGAAAATTTATCAGAAAAAATAAAGATTAAATATAAAGATATTTTATGGAATAAAATATTAGATATAAAAAAAGAAACAAATAAACATTATTTTGGAATTGATTTTGAAATTTTATTTGAAGTTTTAGAAAAAGAAATTCCTATTCTAAAAGAACAAATATTAAAAATAAAAGAAGAAATTAAAAAAGAGGTAAAATAGTAAAATGGGAGAAGGGTTAATAATAAAATCAAAAATAAGGGAAGTTGTTAAAAAACTTGATGGTGAAAACCAGATAACCAGTGTTGCAGAGGAAGTCGAAACAGAGCTTGATAAAAAAGTTGAAGAACTTTTAATCAAAGGAATCAAAAGGGCAAAGGCAAACCAGAGAAAAACACTTCTTGCAAGGGATTTGTAAAATAAAGAGAGGTATTATATGTTTTTGTTAAAAATTAAAATTTATAGGATGCCGGATAGCTAACATATATTTATAAATATCTTATTACTTTAAAAATAATGAAAAGGGGAATTTTATTTATCTTGCTTCTTGCAATATTCTTATTTTCAGTCAATCATGTTTTTGCTGCATGTTCAGATTCTGACAGCAAGAATTATTTTATTAAAGGAAAAGTTTTATCAGAAAATATTGAGATAGAAGATTCTTGCATTGATAATAATTTAAGGGAATATTATTGCAAGAATAATAATATAATTTATACAGAAATCTTTTGCGGGTATGGATGCAAAAATGGCGCCTGCATTACCTCTGAATCAGATACAAAAAATCAAAAAGGGTTTTTAAATAACCTGTTAATTCCAATAAGGTCTTTTTTTGAATATTTAGGAATAATTACCCAGGCTTGCATGCCAAATTGTAATGGAAAAACCTGCGGGAATGATGGTTGCGGAGGAAGCTGTGGGAATTGTGATTTAGGGCAGACTTGCAATTTTCCTACAGGACAGTGCATAGCAATGTCATGCACTCCTGAAATTTGCAATGATAATAATTTATGCACAATTGATGGATGTGATTTGGAAACTCAAAGTTGTGAGCATAGCTTAAAATTCTGCCCTGCTGGACAAACCTGCAATCCTTCTACAGGGCAATGCATAGGAGTATGTATCCCAAATTGTGATGGAAAAACCTGCGGAAATGATGGTTGCGGAGGAAGCTGCGGGAATTGTGATTTAGGGCAGACTTGCACAAATGGAGTATGTGTAAGTACCTGCAGTCAATCTAATTGCAATGATAATAATTTATGCACAAATGATATATGTATAAATTCAGGATTAGGTTATATATGCCAGCATCCTCCTGTAGATTGTCCTGCTGGACAAACCTGCAATCCTTTGACAGGGCAGTGCATAGCAATGGCATGCACTCCTGAAATTTGCAATGATAATAATTTATGCACAATTGATGGATGTGATTTGGAAACTCAAAGTTGTGAGCATAGCTTAAAATTCTGCCCTGCTGGACAAACCTGCAATCCTTCTACAGGGCAATGCACATCAATGGCATGCACTCCTGAAATTTGCAATGATAATAATTTATGCACAATTGATGGATGTGATTTGGAAACTCAAAGTTGTGAGCATAGCTTAAAATTCTGTCCTGCTGGACAAACCTGCAATCCTTCTACAGGGCAATGCACAGCAATGGCATGCACTCCTGAAATTTGCAATGACAATAATTTATGCACAATTGATGGATGTGATTTGGAAACTCAAAGTTGTGAGCATAGCTTAAAATTCTGTCCTGCTGGACAAACCTGCAATCCTTCTACAGGGCAATGCACATCAATAAATAAATGCCAGGGAAAAATATGCAACGACAATAATTTATGCACAAATGATTGGTGTAATTTAGACACTGGAAATTGTAAATATAGCTTAAAATCCTGTCCTGCTGGACAAACCTGCAATCCTTCTACAGGGCAGTGTGTATGTATCCCTAATTGTGATGGAAAAATCTGCGGAGATGATGGGTGCGGGGGAAGCTGTGGGACCTGCCCTGCTGGACAAACCTGCAATGTAAATGATTGTGAAAATCTCTTTACATGCACTGATTCAGATATAAGTAATGATTATGCTGATGGAAAAAATCCGCAGGTTATAGGAACTGCTAGCGGAGTTTTATATCCTGAAAAACTTGATATAAAAAACTGGAAACAATATACAGATGAATGCATTTTAGAGAATAATACTTTAAAAGAATATTTTTGCTCTTGGCAATATGTTGATTCTAAAATAATTGAATGCAAAACTCCTTGCAAAAATGGAGTGTGTGTTGATATTAACTGTGCTCCAAAAAAATGCGAGCAGAAAAAAATAGCATGCGGAATAACAGAGGATGGGTGCGGTAAAGAAATTGATTGCGGGAATTGCACTTCTAATGATATTTGCGCAAAAGGAGAATGCCAATTTAATGGACAATGTGAATATTCAATGATTCCTGGATGCTGCAAAATTGATTCAGAATGCATTTCAGATGATAAATGCAAAACTGGAAAATGCATTGATAATCGATGCCAGTATATAGATTTAAATTTTTTCAATAATTTTATTGTTAACTTTCTAGGCTGTTTTGGAAAACAATGCGGTTATGATATATGCGGAAAAAGCTGCGGGAATTGCACTGAAGGATTAATCTGCAATTCAAATGGAAAATGTGTTCCAAATGGCAATTGCTCTGACAGTGATAATGGAATAAATTATTTAATTTTTGGAACTGTTAAAGATATAACTGGAAAAATCTTTTCAGATGCCTGCATTAATTCCACTCATTTAAATGAAACATTCTGCAATTCAAGCGGCTATGCTGATTTTAATGTAACAAAATGCTCTGTGCAATGCCAAAATGGAATATGCTCCTGCACTCCAAAAACATGCTCGCAATTGGGCAAAACCTGCGGAAATTGGGATAATGGCTGCGGAACAAACTTAAATTGCGGAAGCTGCTTAAATGGAACCTGCAATAATGGAACCTGCATAAACTTTCAGGAGAATTTTTCCATTGAATGGATAAAACCAAATGATACTTTTATAAGCATGAAACAAAATCAATTCACTAAAATTGCTTTTAAAGTCTGCTGTTTAAAAGACAATTGCACTGATGCAAAAGTAAAATTATTTTATAAAGACAATCAAGAAGATAACCTTGTTTCAACAATTAAAGGAGACATGCCTTTTTATGTAAATTCTTCAAATCCTTTTGAAATTCCTTTAATGAATAAAAATGAATGCCAGAATATTATATTTTGGGTGAATGCAACAGGAGAAAAAGGAAAAGGTTATAATTTTTTTGGAGAGGTTAATCCAAAAACTTCAAACATAGGAGCATATATTACAGAAAGTGCTGGACAATGCATTCCTAATGAGCTTATTATGAAAGCCTGTTGCCCTGGAACTCCTGAATCGGGTTGTATAAAATGCAATCCAGAAACATTAAAACAAGAATATGTTCCTAATGGAGAACCGTGCTACAATCTGGATTTAAAATATTTCCCATTTGGATATCAGGGAAAATATAATGGAGTTTGCTGGAATGGAATGTGTTTACCTGGAGATATGCTTACAGGAACAGGAACTCCAACTATTTCTGAAACTTGTTTTGAAAGGCCAGATGGTTGTTATTCATTAAATTTTCCGCCGATTATTCCTCCTGATGAAGAACCAATTCCAATTCAATATCCAGAATGTTATGTAGGAGGCCAACAAGACCAGCCTAATGATAATACAGGTTTAGGAGGATGCAGAATAGATAGCAATATAAATCCTCCTTCAAGCTGCTGTTGTTCATCAGATATGACACCAGCAGAAAATTCTATTGAAACAGCAAAATCCTGTTCAGGAGACTGGGTAATATACACTGAAAGTGATTTTTATCCTGTGTGTAAATTTTGCAATGATGGAATCTGCAATGTTGGGACAATGCCAGGGGTTCCAAATCCGTGTTGTTCAAATCAGCCTCTAGAATTTCCTGTTGGTTATAATTGGTGGAACAATCCAGCTTATCCTGAAAAAAAGGTTTTTTGGCCATTAAACTATAACCAAATGTTTCCATCTTGCGGTGGTGCTGGTAATGGAAAATTTTTTAATTGCGAAGTAGAATGGAGAGATGTAATTATGAACGGTGTTAAAACAAAACAAGTACAAATGTATCAAAAGTGCAGATATATTATGCTAGTTGGTTATGATGAAATTAATTATTATGGAACTGATGTTCAATGCTGCCCTGGGGGAACTTATAGTTATGAAATTCCAAAACAAGTCTTTAACTGCATGCCTTCAGCTCCTGTATATAATTCAGCAACAGACAGCTTTGAAGATTCTTCAACATCTGGATGCGGCGGTGTTGCTCAACAATCCCAAGAAAAAGTTTCAATAACAGCCTGCCTTCCAGAACCTATTGTAAAATATGATATTTCAACAAGTTCAGATGAATATATAATTCCTATGACTGATATTTTTGAGAAGATTACAGAAAAAAATAATAATCCAGCTTTTTCCTGTGATTCTAATAATTGTGAAGAAGCTTTTTCAGTATGCAAATTATCAAAAGATAAAAAAACAGCGGAATGGGAAGACCAATGCGTGTCAAAATGCACAAAATTCCAGACATGTGATGGGCAAGGCAATTGCATTGATGAATGTGAAAATAATGATGATTGCCCTCCTGATAAACCTGCTTGTCTTGATGTAAATAATGATAAAATTAATCCTGAAACTAATAAAGATGATATATTTCCTTTTTTAGAGAGGCCTGAACTTAGCATCGGAGGCAGGAGATGTGTTGATAACTTTTGCAAATATGATGTTGATTGTCTAGGAGGAAAAATATGCTCTATGACTTATAATGGACCTACTGTTGGTGCAGGGTGGAGCACTAGTGGATTATATAAACTTGGAAATGAACAATACGGAGAATGTATTGATGCAGAATGCAACCTTGATGCACAATGCGGGGTTGATAAAAATGGAGAAAAAAGAATATGCGGATATAGAAATGGAATCAAGAAAATGGATAATCCCTTTCTTCCATTTCTAAATCATATAATTAAAGATATTAATGGAAATATTATTTTTCAATTTAATGAACCTGAAGAAAGTCCTTATGGAGCTGTGTTGATTTTTAATAATAATTGGTGGACGCTTACTAATATCTGTTCGGATAATATTTGTGATGGAAATCCTGTATTTGAGATTATGCAAGATTGCCAGCAATTTCCTGGTGCTCCTAATCCTGAAATTTGCAAGGAATTTAAACATTATTCTTCTGAAAATATTGGAAAAAAATTCTGCCCTGGTGATAAAACATGCGAGAATGGAAAATGTGTTGACACAGAGGCTGAATGTGAATTTGTCTGTGAGTTTGGGCAGGGTATTTGCCATAATGGAATTTGCAAGGAATGCAAAAATGATGCAAATTGCAAACTTTTTGATGAAAATGGCAAGGAAAAATGCCCTAAATTATTATGCAAAGAAGGAAAATGCGTTCCTGATGATTCTGAAACTGCTTCTGGAAGTTGCATTGACAGTAATGGCGCACAAATTAATTGTGGAGGTATAACATATTTTAAAGACTGCGCTAAAACTGAACAAAAATTATTAAATAAAGATGGAATCGAAGTTTGTGTTGCTGATTGCCCTAAAGATAAAACCATCAGCCCTATTGGAGATTTTTGCGTTGATGAAATAAAAACTGAATTTCCTGTATTTAAATATCCTGAAAAAGATGAAGATAAAGTAGAAAATGATATGGTAAAAGTAGCAAAAAAATCATTTGAATTAAAAACAGGTGATTGTGGAAAAGCTACATTGGCAGATGGCTCAACTTACGATATTCCATGCTCTACAATAGCTCCAGGCAGTTTAGAAATAACTAATTTAATTAAAGCTTTTACATGCTTGACAGAAGCATTTAAATCAGGATGTGTTAGTGATGGAAGAGCAAATGAAGGAATTAGTCCTGATAGAAGATGCGGAGCCTGTGCTCCTGAATATGAGTGCAATGGAGATAATTTAATTATTTATAATCCTGAATGCACTAGTAATGGATGTGTAAGAACAGAAAATACTATAACACAACAAAGCTGCATTGAATTAAAAGGAATATGCTATACCTGCAAAACAAGTCCTGCAGGCGCATCCTGCGCTCCAAAAGAAAGTGGAGAAGAAATTCCTAAAGAAAGTATTGAAAACGAGGACTTAGCAGGAATTTTATCAAGCAAATGCACAGAAGGTTATGGTCTTTGTAAAAGTGAAGAAGGAACCTTTGTTTGTGATGGAGAAGGAGGAATTAAATGCAGTAAAGAAGCAGATGTCAGCAAAAACACAATAGAAATTCCGTGCAATAGAATTGATGAAAATTGCGATGGAATAATTGATAATCCTACTGATGAATATCTAGAGAGCATTCCTTGTTCTGGAAGTTATTGCCCTTTAATAGATGAAGAAGACATCTTAGAAAAATATTGTTTTTTTGATTTTGATGAAAATGGAGATATTCAATTTGAATGCCCTAATTATGAAGAATTGCAAGAGCAGGAAGGATGCACTGCTGGATGCGGAGAAGGAACTTCTGGCTGCTGCGCTACAGAAGAAGACGAAAGTCTGATACTGGATATTAATGAATATAATTTTGATTATTTGATAGATGAAGAAGAAGCAGTGTAAATTGAGTACTTACTGATTAAAATTATAGTGAAAATCAAAAAAACAATGTACCACTCACACTTAAAAGCATGGGTTTGTTACAGGCACTTGTTTTTAGGATACCGAGCTAAAAAAGAAACAAAATATTCTACATCCTAAAGCTTCAGGAATGCAAATTCCTGATAGTCATCAAGAATTAAAAATTCTTGAGAGATGTAATTATCTTTTTTTGCCCAGTATCTTATATTTTTCCCTTGACTATAAATAAAAAATTTAAACAATGAAGAAAATAAAACTGAAAATACTTTTAATAATTTTAATATTAATAATTAGTTTTGGAATTTTATTATTTAGTTATAAGAGTGTAAATGCTTTAAGTTTTTTAGAAAAAATGTTTGGTTCCAACGAGGCAAGCATAACAGGAATGGCTGAGGCTGAATTTGACCCTTACGAAGCTCCTAGTAAAGAAGAATTGATTAAAAAAGGAATTAAAAATATTGAGGAAGCTATTTTTATTGGAGAGGTTACAGGAGCTCCTGCTGAACAAATAGGCGGGTTAAATGTTTTAAAAATAGATCAAGAATTAAAACTAGATGACACAAATCCTCAATTAAGTTCAGAACAAAAATTAACAAATAGTATTGAAAAATTATTAGGATTAAATCAAGCAAGCCTGGAAGGAAAAAATCTTGCATATGAAGTTTTAGCAGATACTTATTTCAGCAGAGGATTAAACAAAGCTAAAATAAATACAGTTGAAGGGTATGTAAATATAAAATATCCTGATAAGATTGTTATAATAGACCCTGACCCTGTCAGTCCGCTAACATACATTATTAAATATCCAAAAGTAAAAATTAAAATTGAATTAAAAAAAGAATATGATTCTGAAGGCAATATTATAAGCATAAAAAGGCAAATAACAGAATGGAGTGTTGATGAAAGTGTAAACTGGCTTATTAAAAAAGGAGAGGTATGCAATGCATTAATTTTGCTGGACAACCCTTCTTGTGCAAGCAATGAAGTCATGATTAAATACATAAATCTTTTTATTGATTTATGTGATAAAAGAAAAGATTTGAATTCTTTAAGGGATGAAAGAGCAAAAGGTGCATTGGAAATTTATGATGATACAAACAGCATAGATAATTCAGTTATTTATCAATCAGTTAAATCTGATTTTGATTCTGCAATTGAATATTTAAATAAAATAAAATTTGAAGAACAGCCTGCTCCGGGAGAGAGTGAGAAATCTGACAAGGATTATTTTATAAGAGCAAAAGTTTATACCAAGCTGGGTGCTTTTAACCAGATTACTGGAAATTATGATGAATCAATAAAATATCTTAATCTTTTATTAAAAGAAAAAAAACTTAGTGATAATGACAGGTCCAAGTATCTTAATAATTTAGCAATTTTAGAGAGATTTGACAAATCAACCTCTTATCCTATTGAAGAAGGTCTTGTATTGGTTAACGAGGCTTTAAAATATAATCCTTCATCTGACAAGGCTCGTAATCAAAAAAAAGAGCTTCAAATGGAAATTTTAGAATTCATAAAAAGAGCAACCTTTAACAGGGCAAATGAAGAAGCAGAAAATTTAATAAAAGACCTTGATGAAACTCTTTTTGGATTATTACCGACTGGAGAATGGAGAAGAAAAGTCTGCCCTGTATTTTTAGGATATAGTGCAAACCAGCTTGCTGCAGAAGGAGATATATTATCCAAAGAATCTCTAAAACAGTATGAAGCTATTAATTTTTTAATAATAGCTGTTAATCAAGGACATTTTATTGAGGATTTTTATGGCGATGAAACGAAACTTCCTGAAAATCCAACTAATGCAGATTATTATAAAATCATTGAAATCCGTGCAAAAAAATTAGAGAAATTACAATTATTAATAAGAGAAGTGCTTACAAAAAGCTGCGGAGTTTATCCAACAAAAACAAATCCAGGAGTTGCTGGAAAAACAATTGAAAAGCAGTTAAATGATGAAGAGATAGGGGCAAAGCAAATAATTCAAAGTGTGCTTGCTGAAGAAGAATTAAAAAATAAACAAACAGCGATTGTAAATTTTTATACAGTTTTGGTTTATAATCTTTTGATAAAAAATCCCGATATTGCTTTAATTGCAGGAGGAGGAAATATACTTGCTCCAAAAGGCTCACAAGAAATGTTAAGCAGATTACCTAATTATTATTTTTATAAATTTACAGGAACAAGAAAAACCAAGAATCCTAAAAAACCTATGGAATTGATTTATGAAAAAGTAAATATTGAAGATTTTACAAAACAATGCCAGGATATTAAATTTTGTGAAAAAGGAAGCTGCAGAAACGGGAGGTTTATTTTTACAATAGACAATGAAGATTGCAAGTTCTATAAATATGGCGGGATTACAACTAGCTGGAGAGATAAATTAACAAGAAACTGGTTAAATATTGTGACTATTGAAGAAATCATAATTCCATTAATCCCTTTTTTAACTTTGCCTGGATGGATTGCTAAGCCGATTGGAACAATCGGCGCTTCTGGAGAACCTTTAAGCTTAGTTGGATGGGGATATACTAGATTTGTTGTTGTAAGATGGGCTACAGATAGTTTGGGCGGTGCAAGAAATTTAATTGCAAGGTCAATTGCAAACACTGCGACAGCAGGATATTTAAAAGTCCATTTTCCAAGAGCATATACTATTCTTGGTTTGGGTCTGGAAATACCTGTTACTGTTACATCAATAACAACAGTAATGGAAGCATCACGTTTTGCACTTGGTTCTGTTGGAGGAGAATTAGTAAACGCTTTCTTAATGTTTATTCCAATTGGCTCTCCTATTATTCATGAAGAGATGTATGCTTTAACAAGGCTGGTTTATTCAAAAAATTATCTGGATAATATGCTTGAACTATTGCAGAAAGAAGCAAAAAGCGCGAAAATAAAAGAGGTTTTTGCAGCAAATTTAGAAGGAAGAAATAAATTATTTTTTGTAATGACTTCAAGCGGGAATGATGAGACAGTTTTTATCAGAAAATTCTTAAAAAATAGATTAGAAATAGAATCTAATCCCCTAATCCTGACTTTAGAAAACAGTGCTCAACTTCCATTTAATCAATTCAGACTAAGCAAAGATGTGAATTTAATTTTCAGAAGAGAAGCTAATTCGGCATATCCTTGGTTTGATTATTCAAGGATGCAAAATGTTTTGCAAAGTTCTGTGAAAAAATATGATGCTCTTTCAGGAGAAATAAACTCTATTATTCAAAAAATTGGAATTAAAAATGAAAAAGAATTATTATCAATTCTTCAAAAGAATTATTATGCAGAATTGACAAAAAATCAAGTTTATAGTTTATTAAAAGAATCAGAACTTAGGCCTGTGAAATTGAGCGAGCTTTCAGGAAAGATTTCAGATTGCTGCAAGGGAAAAACAGGAAAAATATTAGTGTGGGATGCAGAAGATTTGATTAGGGCAGGAACTTTTCAAGAATTAAAATCTAGCGAGAATTATTTTATTGCAGTTGCAGAAAATGGAAGAGCAGTGATATCAACTGAAGGGCCTGGAGATGAGATTGCAAGAAAAATCAAAGAATTAATGGATAATGATAAAATAATCAGCCTTGTAAAATTTAAAGTTAATGAAGATGGAGATATTATTTCTAATTCTTTTGAAGTTGTTCCACATCTTTCTACCTTTCAAGGAGAAGCAATGAAATTAATAGCAAATCAAGCCCTTAAAAGCAGAGGATACAGGCTTAGATTTTATAAAACTGATGAAGAGGCAATTCTTAAAAAATTTGCAAAAAGAGAGTATTTTGATGAAGCAACACAAACAAGAATCATTGTCCGCAATATTGAGCCAGATAAAAAAGTTATAGAGCTTATTGACGCAGATGGAATGAGAGTTGCGGTTCCTGCTCAAGATGATGGAAGAATATTTTATGCAGATGGAAAAGCAGTCACTCTTTCTGTTGTTGAAATAAAAACAACTACTGGAATTGAAAGAAGATTAAAGGCTGTTGAATGCGACAATTCAATGCTAATGCCTGATGGAGAAAGATTTGTATTAGTGAGAGGAAAGTCAGGTGAAAAAGACTGGGTTAAAAAAGGAGAAAAAGAACAGCTAAGAAATCCTGTTCCTGAAGATCCTCAAGTTATTTACAACCAGGACACAGGAAAAATTGATGTTGATTACGAGGGAAGTGGTTATTATATAAATGGAGAAGTTTTTTCAACTAAAGACAATATCGCGCTTTTGGAAGTTTTGGATGAAACAGGGGAGATAGAGCAAGTTCTTGTGAGAGTTCAAGAAAATAAAGTTGAAAATATTATAAATGATAGGCCAACATATTTAAGAGATGAAAACATAGGAGATAGTTTTGTTTTAGAAGGTGAGAACTATATAAAAGCTGAAGGGGTTGATAAGAATGGAAGAGTTCTTTATGGAAGTGACTTGACAAAAAAACTTTTAATAAGATATCCTGAAAGAGCACCTAAGGTTTATGAACCTTCTGATGGAGAATTCTATGATTCAGTAACAGGAGCTTATTATTTTTTTAAGAACAATTTAAACCCTAGAAAAGCTTTAATTTATCTTGAAGATTATAAATTACCTTCTGAAGGAGCTGAGATTCCAAGCGGCCCTGCAATTATATATGCAGATGTGGTTGATGATGAACCTCTATTATTCATGACAAGAAAAAATGAGTGGAATAATTTTGAAGACTTAAATCCTGATAAGCATGGTTTTGCATTTTTAGATTCAAATTCTGGCAGAAGATTAGTTTTCGGGCAGGATCCTGCTGCCCAGGAAGGCAAATGGCTTTTATGTGATAAAAGAGTTTCAGATAATCTATTATTTGAAAAAAATTTGGTAAGTCCTGCAAAGAATGGCAAAGGATTTAGGGTATATACTGATCCTGTCAGAGGAGAAATTTATGTAAGAGAAATAACCTTAGATTCCAATTCACAAATTTCTTCAATAGGAAGCCTTAGAAAATTTAATCCTGAAATTGATGATTTTGGGAACATGATAGGAGATAATCAAGAGAATGCTTTTTTTGACCCTCTGCATGGAGAATTTATAATGAGCAGCCCATGGCTTGATAAAAGATTAATTATTAATGTCAAAACAAAAGAGGTTAAGATAGAAAGAGTTTCTGTTGATAGTGCTGGAAATATCCATCCAGAATACAGGACTTTTAGAGCAGCAAAAGAAAGTCCAAGAGGAAGAGGAGAATTTGGGGGCAAAAGTTATGAAGGAGGAGAGAATTATGGAATTCAATTCGATGAAAAGGGGAATGTGATTTTTTTAGGAGAAAAAGGAGATGTTAATGTTTATGTTGAAGATGGAAGAATTGTATTTCATACTTCTGATGAAAAAGTTCCTGTAATGCTAAAAGATGATGGAACTATAGACATAACTTATGCAGATGGAACTGTAGAAACTTATAAAGTTCAAGCTGATGGCTCTATTAAACTAATCAGCCCTCAAGGAGGAAAAATAGATATATCTGATGAAAATTTAGAGATAAAAATTCCTGATACAGAAGCTCCAAAAACTGGAGAAGCAACTCCTGAAACAGGCTATTTAAGATTATATAAAGGAGAAAATATTGATGAAAGTGTTTTAGAACTCAAGTCATCTGTTGATTCTAGCGAGGGTCCTGTTGAAATTATTTTAAACGAAAATACTAATCTTAAGATATTTTTAAATGATGATGAATTAAGAATATTCGATGAATATAATCCTGATGGAATGGTTGTTGGAATGCATAGCGAAAATTTAGAGGATGTACAATTAAGTCTTTTTAGTGATGATAATGGAAATGTTTTAAGCCAGGAAATTAATGTTCGTGATTTATTAAAAGTTGTAAGGCATGAGCCAGGTTATGAAATTATAGAATTACCTAACGGCTTATATATTGATTCTAGTGGAAGATTAGCTGCAAGACTGCCTAATGGTGGGAAATTAAAAGTTTATAATCCAAAAGGCAGGTTAAATATTGAAGTTGCAAAACCTGCTTCTGGAAGCGAGAAAGGTCTTTTAAAAATATCAAGAGGCAATCTCGATGATGAAGTTTATGAAGATGGATTAAGATGGGCATTAGTTCTTCAGGATCATCCTGATTCTCCTAGCACTTTAAGGCCTCAATTGGAAAGTTTAAATGCAAATATTCCAGAAAGAAATCTAAGAAAAGGATTAATTTTAAGTGTTTTAGATGAAAAAAGAAGAGGAATAATATTTGAGCAATCAGTAATTGCAAGGTATGATAATGAGTTTAATTTAATAGCAATTTATGATACTGATAGTTTAGAGCAGATTGCTTTTGATAAATCAACAGGAACTTTGGTTAAAGGAAATAAAGGAAAGTATGAAGAGCTTAAACAAAATGGAGCAGATGGAAATCCTAACAAAGTTGTAAAGATTCAGAAAAATCAGGAAATAACATTATCAAACCCCTTAATTGATGAAAATTTGTATATTAGCACAGGCGATAATCTAATAACTCAGCCTTATCCGCACTTGTTAGACTTAAATTCAGGGCCTAAAGTTGAAGATATAATTATTGAGGATTCTACAAGAGGAACTATTTTTTGGAACCCTAATCTTGAGCCAAGATTATACAAAAAGGGAGAATCAGAACCTTTTATTATAATAAAAGAAGAGATTTTTTATGATTCTGTTAAAGAGAGAGTTGCTGTTTTTTATCCAAAACCTGCAGAAGTTAATGGAATTTCAAGTGACAAGTGGTATCCTGAAGTTAAAAAAGTATCTGAAAACACTCCTGAAATAATTTATAAAGACCCTGTTTCAGAAGAATTTATTCTTTATAATTATCAAACTCAAGATAAAAAGATAATAACAAAAGAAATGATATTATCAGACAGGAAATGGAGAGAAATTGAATCAGTCCGTGATGGTGTTGATATATCTGCCCCTAAATTAAAAAGCATAACAAAACAAAAAGTCAGAATTATTAGGTCTTATCTTCTTAATGATAAAGAAGGAACTTCAATCAGGCTTGCTTTTGATGAAGTTGATGGAGAATTAGCATTGGTTAATGAAAATGGAGAGAGAATTATTGGCAGAGAAAATGACTTGTTTGTGGATGGATGTGGAAATGTTTTAAAGCCTAATGACAAATTAGTGCTTCAAATTTTAGGGAGCAAGCTTCAAAAAATTGCAAAAATTCCTATTAGTTATAGATATGACAATGTGGTTCCAAGAATTTTTGAAACAAGCACTGGAGCAGAGAGAACAATTATGAAAGATAATGAAAAATTTTTGGTTTTGGTTGGAAATGATGGGACAAGGATTTTTATTAAAGATGCAAATGGTCAGCATATTAAAATAGACCAGGTTGTAAGATTCAGAGTTGTTCCTGAAAAAAGCGCTGATGTATGTATTTTGCCTGCTCCAAAAAATCCTGCTTTAGCTGAAACACCTGTAGGCCAAATAACAAGACTTGCATTCAGCCCTGTTAAAAAAGAATTAAGAATCTCTGATTTAAGAGGCAATCAAATAATCTTGCCAGAAGACAGCATATTAATGGATTCAAATGGAAATATCATTCATTATGACAGTATTTTAATTTTAAGCATTTTAGATGAAGAAGGCAAAAAAATCAAAGATATTTATGCTAAAATAATTTTTAACAGAGGAAAACTTAAAATATTAGACAAAGATAATAGGATTATATCTTTGGATGAAGACGGGCTTATAATTGTAAGTGGGAGAAAAGGCACTGAAGATATTATTGATAATCAAGGAATTCCAATACAATGGAATGATGGCATGAGCATAGTTTTAGGAGATACTAAACAAAATCCTGTTACTGAAAGATTATCAACAACTCCTGAAGGAAAAGGCTATCAAATAGGAAGAGATGTTAAATTAAAATTTAATGCAAAAGATAAAAGATTATCTTTGTTTGAAAATAACTATAGAAAAGAGCTATTGCTAACTGAAGATGATGTAATAGCAGATTCTTTTGATGGCAGTTTAATTTTTGGAAAGCCTGCAAAATTAAAAATTTTGAACCCTAATTTAAACACTATCCAAGAAATAGAAATTGTTGTAAGATTAGAAGATGGATATCCTAGAATTTATGATATTAATGGAAGGGAAATAAAATTAGATGAACAGGGATATGTTGCTTATTCTGGAAAAGATGGAATTGAGAGAATAAAAGATGTAAATGGGGATGATATACAATGGAAATCAGCAATGAGTTTCAGAGTTGGAGAAACTCCTGGACAGAATACTGAAATAATAATTCCAAAGCCAACTCCTGAAAATCCTTCAGTATATCAGATGAAAGTCAATTCAAGACTTAAATTCAATCCAAATTCAAAAGAGCTTGAAATACTTAATATAAGAAGTGAAAGGGTTTATCTAAAACCTAACCAAGATAAATTAGTTGATAGTGAAGGGAATGTTCTTCCTATTGATCAAGAAATTTATATGACTATATTTAAAAGGGGGGGGACTACGCCTTGGAAAAAAGCACAAAGTCTAAAAGTAAAATTAAAATTTGACTACATGAATACAAATGTATATATTATTGGAGAAAATGGAGGGGTCTTAAAATTAGACAATAGTTTTATACCCAGTTATGAAGCTGGATTTTTAGTTGAACAAACAAGTTCTGGACCAAAAATAATTTTAGATTTAAATGGAAAAGAACTATGGATATCGAGACCTAATTTTAAAATAGAACTGTCTTTGAATCCTATTGATAATGTTCCTGTAATATCTCCTGTTCCTGAAATCAGGGCTGGAAAAACTGTAAGAGTAGGTTCTTATGCAAGATTAACTATTAGTTCAAATGGTATAAGTCTTAAAAGAACTGGAAAAAACGTTGAATTATTTGAAAATGATGTTTTGATTGATTCATTTGGAGAAAAACTTCCGTTTAATAAAAAAGTTATTTTAAGAGTTGTTAATAAAATAGGAGATGATATTCAATATATTCCTGTTAAATTAATAACTGAAAATGGAGAATTAAAAATTATGCATTATGATGGAAGAATTATCAAATTAGATAATGAAAAATATCTTATTTTTAAAGGAGAATTTGGAATTGAATATGCATCGGATATTAATGGCAATAGTATTAAATGGAGTGATTATCATAAGTTTAGAATTGGGAAAGATGGTAATTTATTAGAAAGAACAAGGCCTCTGACAAAAGGTTATGAAAAAACCGAAGGTGTATGCAAGCCTAGAACAAAAGGTTATGAAGATAAAGGAATAGAATCTAATCATATAATAAGAAGACTTGGGTTTGCAAAAGGCAGTCCTTCCTATCTAACTTTTGTTGATGAAGAAGGGCTGCAGATTAGATTGCCGCAAGGACCTTTGGCCCAGCTTTCAACAATAAGCTTAAAATGCAAAAATAAATTAGGTTGTGCAAGCTCTCATCTAATACCAAAAGTTGCAGAAAAAGTTGATCCTGATAAATTGTTTAAGCTTTCTGTTTTTGAAGAAGAAAAAGAAATTTTCAGCATGCCTGTCAGAATATCAAGAGGAGATAATGGTATTATTGGAGTAAGTGACAGTTATGCAAGAGATTTCCTTATGACTATTGATAATGATGGAACAAAAAAATTGAAAGTAAAGGATTTATTTAATAATGTTGATGTTGAATTAAGAAGAAAAGATTCAGGCCTTCCTGTTATTATTACAGACAAAACAAAAATAATACTAAAGAATAATAAAGGAGATTATATAACATGCAGTTATCTTCAATGAATTTTATTTTGAATTAAATTTATAAAAAACATGGGAAAAAGAGAAACAAAAAAAACAGCAGTTATAGTGCTGATTTTGATAATAGTAATTATACTTATTTATCTTGGATTGACTTTCTTTACTAATTATAAAGAAGTTGCATCGAACATACCTGAACAAGGATTAAATGCATTAAAAGGATTTTCTTTTAATGGGTTATTCAGAGAAGTGCAGGTTTTGTCCTTTGCTCCAGAAGAGGATAAAGGTGTAAAGGATTTTTATAAAAATGAAAAAAGAATTGATGCAACAAATTATGTTGAAGAGAATAAAATTTCAGATGAAGGAGCTGATTATCTGTTTCCTGTTGATGAACAAAACGAGGAAGATAAATATCTAACTCCAATAGAAACTATAAACAATGAAATAAAATTCCAGAATTATTTAATAAATAATTACGGAGATTCTAATGGAGAAATAAAAGAACACATTGATGTATTAAAATTACAGAGAATACAGGAACAATTCAAATTAGACTGGAAAAATAATGACTTAGAATTTGAAGAAGCAAGCCAGAATGCAATTAATAATATTAATGAAATTTTAAAAGATAATACAGTTTCTGAAAAAACAAAAGATATTGCAAGAGAATATATTGCTGGATATTATTTTGACTTGGCTTTAAACAAGGCAAAATTCAAGGTTTTTCCAGAAGATGAGATGACAATCAAAGTAAAGGATGTGGAAGTGCAGAATTTTGATGGAGATTTTGTAAAATTTCCATGCACTCCTATGAAATTGAAGATTGAGATAAAAAAAGAGGAAACTGAAGGCAAAAAAGTCGTTGGAATAAAAAAAATTATAACAAAATTTAAGCCTGTTAAAAAAACTGGTCCATCCATTGATTGGATGAATATTTGTGATTACAATAAATTATTTGAAGATCCTTCTTGCAAACAAGTAAGCTGTAAGGAACAGTATGTTAATATATTAAGCACAATATGCAACAGAGATGGTGATTTCGGAAGCCTGGAATTGTCTTTTATAAGAAACCAGTTTGATTTAATAGATAATGATAATAATATTGAGAGCTCTGATATTTACATTTCAATAACAAATGACTTTAGTTCTTCTATAAAAGAATTAAAAAAAATAAAACATTATGATAACAGAATTAATATTAAACTAGGAAATTATAATTTTGCATTTGGAAATTATAAAGAGGCTTTAGAATATTTTAACAAAGCTCATCAAAGTTTTAGCTTAACTGAAAGTGAAATGTCTGAAGTATTGATGAAAAAAGCTCTTCTTACAAAATATGATGAAAATGAAATGCATCCTGTTGAAAAAACTATTAATCTTATTGATGCTGCTGTTAAAACTGATTCTTTTAATCAGCAGGCAGTTGACTTAAAAATTCAGCTGCAGAGTGAGATATTAAAACTTATTGATTTGTCTATAAAAGAAAGGGAAACAGAAGAAGAAACAAGTTTTTTATTAGACACTGAAGATTATCTTTCAAGATTTGCAAGAGCAACCACAATTGGAATAAAACCTGAGGTTCTTTTAAAAGAATCAATCTTATTAGGAGACGAGTCCATAACCCAAAAAAAGGCAATTTTAATGCTTATAATGGCTTTAAGAAGAGGCTATTTTGTTGAAGAATTTTATGGAAATAATTTTCTTTTAAGCGAAAATCCTGGAAAGGAATCTGAATATGAAAATAACAGAGCAAGAGATGAAAGAAAGAAAACAAATATTATTTACAGAATATTAATGGAGAATGATTTATTATCCGATGACCCTAAAGCCCAGATGAATTATTATCTTCTTTTAATTAATAATCTTCTTGAAAAAAATCCTGATGTTGCGCTTTTGGCAGGAGGAGGAACAAGAAACGGGGCAATTAATGTTTTAAAAAAATTAGGAAAAGAAAAACTTAAAAAATATGAAGGAGAAGTTAAGGTAAAATATCCTTGGGGTAACTCTCAAATAGCTTTTAAAAATATCTGGGAAAACCCTGATGTTACAATGGTGTTTAAATATATTGATATTGAGGAATTTATTGACCAAGGCAATGCTGGAAATGTTAATCAAGGAGATGCCACATTTATTTTTGCTAATCCTGCAAATACTTTTTATAAATATAAGGGATTATTAAATACTGAAAAAAGTTTGTGGTCAAAAAATTTTTGGTTAAAGCAGATAAATTTGGTAACTGTTTTAGATATTATACCTTATATGATTCCTTTTGCAATGGTTCCTTCAAAATATGCTGTAATGGTAAGTGGAGTGGCTGCAGAATCTAGAATGATAACTTTGACAGAATGGGCTACAATAAGATTTGCAAGTTTTAAGAACTTTGCTGGTTCAATGGCTGAAGTAAGAATGGCTTTATTAGGACCTTTGGAAAACAGGATAGTAGGTTCTGCATTGTATAGATTTTCTCCAAGGCTTGCAAGATTAACCATGGCAGTACCAGAGATTATTACAGTTGGAGCTTTTTTTATTACAGTTGATTATTCTTTGAATGTTTTAGGATTGCCTTATGCTGCATATCCCATTAATATGTTTATTATGACAAGTTTGGCTGCATCGACAATAACTCGGAGAGTTGCTTATGTTGGAGATTTAATTGAAGCTTCTGCTCAGCTTAACAAAGTTGTAGGGCAAGCTGCTGCAAAAGGCCTGAAAATTGGAAAGGATATCAAGATATTAGAAACAAATATGATACATCCTGAAACAGCTAAATCATATTTTTTCATGGAAGTTGCTCCTGAAAATATTGGAACAATAAAAGGCCTGTTAAGCTCTAATAAACGATTTAATAAAATGTTTTCTATGAATCTTCCTCTAAAATCAGGAAAATATGCTGCTTTTGAACAATATCAAATAAATGAAAATAATTTTCTTTTATTAGGAACCCCTTCAGGCCCTGACTTAGCTTCTCAAATTGCATTTGCAAGAATAGGGTTGCCTGCAACAGTTCCAACTAGTTTTTCAAATCTTCCTATACAACCATCTAAAATATTTGGAGATGCTGGAAAAGACTTTAGTCCTTTTGAAGCAAGAGAAAGGTTTATTTTAGCTGTAGCAGCTTCAGCAACAAAAGCAACAATAGAAACTAGAAATTCTCAGAGATTGCTGCCTGCTCCTGATAATGGACTGAAAACAGTAGAAAGAAGATTAGTTTTGTTGGATCCTGAAGAAATATTAGGCATAGACCTTACTCTTCTTGGAGCTGATATGACAAAAAAGATAAAATGCTGTGAGCCTGAAATAAGAGTTATAGAAGCAGAAAGAGCAATTGAAAATGGGCTTTTGAGTTTAGATGCTTTATTTTCTGAAGAAAAACTTTTATCTTCTGAAAGGCCATTAATGATTTTTATTGCTGTTGATAAAAATGGGTTTGTTAAATTTTATTCAACACAGCAGGCATTATTAAATGAATTAGAAAGTAAAAAAGCTGCTGATGGATTAGCTGAAATTGGAGAATTTAAAGATGCAAATGGAAATTTAATAGAAGAGCTAAAAGGAAAAGGAGAAGTAAAATCAATAACAATTCCTGGAGAATATTCTGAAGTTGAAAAAAATTTAATTAAACGAATTATTGATGATGCTTTAAGAAAAAGAGGTTATGCCGGAAGAAATATTTTATATGGAGATAAGAGCAAGGCAGTTGGTTATTATGCAGATGCTAACCGGGGAGATGCTATTTTTATTGTTGATAAAAATGGAAAAACTGAAATAGAAGTTGCAACAGCTGATGGAAGATTAGAATTTTTTAATCCTGAAAGACATAATAGAGTTTATTTTCTTGGATTAAGAAATCCGGAAGCTGTAGAAACAACTGGAAATGCAAGAGTTATTTTTACAACAGATTCCGGAGAAAATATTATAGTAAATGGATTTCAGGATATTGAAACAGGATTAACAAGGTTTGAACATAATGGAAAAACTTATGTTATTGAAGATTATCCATCAGCAAAACCTCATGAACTTGATGTTAATAATCCTAACCATGCTGCTGAATATAGAGATGAAGTAAATGGAAGAGTGGAATTTTACAGAGAAGATTCAGGAAGAGTCAAAGGAAAATTATTTGATAATGAGATAAATGATGTTGGTGTTTTAGATAATCCTGGCAAAGCTGTTATTTATGAAGCTGATGTTAATAGAGATGGAGTAAAAGAACAATTCTTAAGGCAAAATGATATTGATTTTGAAATGGGAAAAGTTCCTGCAAATGATGCTGAAAGATTGCAATTTCAGGAGGAGATTTTAGAAAAACCTAGAATTGTTTATAATTCTGAAACAGGAGAAGGATTTGTTCTTAATTCTGTGGCAGGAAAATATGAATTTTTAGATAATTTTAGGCCCAGTCATATTAATCCTCTTGGATTAAAAGTTATTGGAGACAAGGCTTATGTCATGCATCCCTGGAGCAAAGGAGAATGGCAGTTGTATGACCCAAATATACATGGAGTTATTCATAATCCTGTGACAGGAAGAGCAAATACAATAATAGAAGACAAGCTTGTTACAGGATTATTAGATAGTTCTAATGGATTATTTGTTTATAAAGATGATGATAAAAAAGACATAATATTAAATCCTGAAACAGGGAATGCTCATGAATACAAATCATCTGTTAATGGAGGAGAGGATAGCATCAGCTATAGAGATGAAGAAAGCGGATTAGGGTTAGTGAGAAAAACTACTGAACAAGGAGAAAGTCTGGATTATTGTTTTCCTCTTGATTCTTATAAAAGAGAGAGAGTTAAATTTTATAAAACTCCTGAAAAAGCAAGAAATGTCGGACATGTTTACAAAAGCAGCAATTTGGACAGCTTGTTAAAAATGTTAAAAGAAAATGGATGGGAAATAGAAGATACAAAAAAAGGCGCAGTGTATAGCAGGCTTGAGGAAGATGAATTTATAGAATATATTGAAATAAGAAATATTATTGGAGCTCAAAATAAAGTTCAATATTCAATAGCTCTTCCAATATCGAGCATCAAGACAGTGAGCTCTATAGAAGAGCTGAGGGAATTTTTAATCAGGAACAGCGATAAATATGAGTTGATGAATTACAGAGAAACCAGTTCTCCAAAAATCCCAACAATTGGGCGTTATACTTATTTGAAAGGAGTTAGTGTAAGAAAAATTGGAGGAGATAAGTATCCTGAGAGATTTATTTTTATTGAGGGACTTAAAAAATACTCTTTAGACACTCCAATTTTAGAAGAGCCTGCCAAGCCTGCTCCGAATAATCCTAATGTTGCTGATACATTTTTACCTACTTTAAATCTAGGAGAAAGCATAACTATTGCTCAAATTGATGATGCAACAGGAGAGTTAATATCTTTTGATGTTGGAGGAGAAGAATTAAACTTAATTAATCCTGATTTAGGAACTGCTGGAAAATTAAGAATTTTAGAACTGAATGAAAAAACTGGAAATATGGAACAATTTCTTGAAACGAATATTCTTACAAAAGCAGATGCTAATGGAAATCTTAAGGTTTTTGATTTATATGGAAGACCTATTTTTATAATGCCTGATGAAGCAGGTGGAAAACAGGCAATGCATGTTTTAGGAGTTTTAGAGCCTAAAACTCCTGGATACTATGAAACTGTAAAAAGCACAAATAATAAGCAAATGTATGTTCCTGGTGATGGAAAAATAGAGATTTTAGATTCAAATGGAAATGCAATTACAGAATGGATTCCTGGAAAAACTTTGGGAAAAGATTCCGGAATTGTAGATGCAAAAACTTTGGGTAAATGTGACATTGGTATTCAAGCAAAAACAAGTATAACTGGAAGTGCGATTGAAGATCCTATTAAATGTGATATAACAATAACTCCTGAAGAAGTTAATTCTTTTGAATTAAGCATGAAAGAGCAGGGATATAAAGTTGATGGTGTTTGGAGAAATCCTGATGGAGCAACTGCAATTATATCTTTTGTGAAAACAATTTCAACAGGAGGATATTTAAGAAGAACAGTAAGAGTTATGAGCCAGACTCAAGAGGCTGTTAATTTTGTTGCTGATTCTATACCAGAAGTATGGAAAATAAGGCCTCCAATTCAAGCTGGTGAAAGATTAGTTTATGCTGATAATGATATTGCAATAGTAAAAAGACAAGATGGAAAATTAACTGCAGTTATTCCTAATATTTATGGAGATAAAATACTTGGGCTTTTTGGAGAAGTTATTGCATATGACCCTTATAAGAAACAACTTTTAGTTATGAGGGATGATATTGTTCCTAGAGAAAATGTTTTGGGAATTTATAATCGAGTAGATAAACAAGAACATGGATTTAATTCAAGACCTAGCTATAAAAGTTTTAGAAAAATTAGCCCAACTGTTTTTTGGGATATTTTAAATGATGAAGTTATTATTAGAAATAAAGAAACTAACAACTTAATTAGAATTAAACCATTTTTTATTGCTGATTCTAAATCTACTAATGGTAATCCTATTGTATTTTTTGAATATGATAATAGTAAATGGTTATATGAATTTGGAAAAAGAGAAAAAATTAGTTTAAGCACTTTAACTTCTACTGGTAAAGCAGCGGGTGTGGGTAAATATGGAAGATTTTTTTATAGTTCAAAAACTGATGAAATTTTTTTAAATGTTGCTCCTGCAGGTTCTTTTACTGATTTTAGAATTATAAAACCTAATTTTAAATCAAGATTTTTAGGAGATTTAGTCATGGAATTTGATTATCCTATAGTTCAAGGAAATGAATTATCTGGAAAACCTTGTATTTCTATTGATGGGGATGTTTTTTTATTTTATAGAACTGGTCAAGAAGCAAGTATACTTAGAATAATTGATCTAGAAACAAAAAGAATATTAATACGATTATTACATGAAGTAAGGATTATTGATTTTAAATTTTATATGCCTGGAAGTAATGGAAAAACTGAAAATGCAGTTATTTATAAGGATATATTTTATAAAAAAGAGAGATGGGTTATTCACTGGCCAACAAGAGAAATTGGAGAAAGAGCAACTTTGCCTGAAGGTGTGATTAAAAATACACAAACCTACGACCCTTCTAAATACGGCGCAGACTTCCTAGACAACGAAGGAAAGCACTGGAGATATAATAAAGATAAAGATGATTTTGACTTGATTGATGAAGCTCAGGAAATTCAAGAGATGAAAGAAGAATTGAAAAATCCTCCTAAACTAAATAAAGTATATGCTAGGTCTCCTCAATTAGGAAAAAAGCCTGTTGACAATGCTTTTACAACAGAAACAGCTGAAAGAAATTATTTGCAAGTAAACCCTATAACAGCTGAGAAAACTGCATTAAAAGACGAACAAGGAAATATTAAAGATACAGGAGATGCTAGTTTTTTCAAAGATAAATCTGGAAAAAGAAGAGTTTTAAAGAAATTAAGAATGATAAACTTAGCTAAGAATGAATTATTTGCCAGGGATTTTTTAAACGGTCTTGGAAAACTGACTGACTTTCCAGTAACTTCTCCTGCTGCAAATGGCTATGCTAGTTCAGATGGTAATTTTTATGTTGTTTATGAATTTGTTGAAGGAAAAATACTTTTTAGCAAGAAAGAAGGCAAAGACCCTGTTCAGCAAATTTATGATGCATATCCTGATAAAGATAAGGCTGATAAAATAAGGGCAGCAATGGCACTTTTTAAAGTTCTTGTTGGATGGATAGACAGCAAACCAGATGCATTTATTATTCCTAGTAATAAAGACAAAATAACTGCAATAGATTTTGAGGATATAGATTTTGAAGAATTTAAAGAATTATTAGAGAATGAAAAAGAATTTTTAATAGTATTAAACAACGGAGCATGGCCAGGAATAAGCAGTTTATCTCAATTAAACAATCAAGTGTGGGCAAATAATTTAATGCAAATAGCAGAACAAATAAGTTCTATTGATGATTTACAATTTTATCAAATGATTTTAAAAGCACAGCAAAAAGCAGGTTTTAAAGGAAATGAGTTAGGAGTTAATTTAGATAATCTTCGGGAAATAAAGAAAAATTCAAAATTATATGCAATAAAAATATTAAAAATGTTACGAAAAGTAGGCAGGTTAGACCCTTCTGTTGTAATTCCTGAAATTCCTTTAACAGACCCAATTAACCTGGATAGTGCAGGCTATTTATGGAGATATAATTATGAAAAACAATTATTTGAGTTAGTTTCAACAAATACTTTGAGTAGAGGAAGATTGGATAATTACAGATATTTGCCTATTCAAGGGCAGGAGGCAATGATAAAAACAAGAATTTCTGAACTTGCAAATGCAAATTCTTTAGAAGATGTCTTGAGGCAACAGGCACAGAGGATAAAGCAAAAATATGGTGTTGAGGATAGCATTGCTAATCTTGGAGTTTTGTTTAGCAAAGGTCCTTCAGGAGGAACTGACAGTTATCTTTCTATCTCGAAAGCAGAAAGTGCATTGCAGCAAACAAATATATATTCTCCTGAGCAAAAAGCAAAGATAATAAAAATTTTTGAAGAAATTGAAGATGAACTTGGAAATATGCCTGAAGAAATTTTAAATGATTTAACCAGTAATGAAATTTCAGGAACCAGCTTGTCTATAGAAACCTTGGATTATTATAAAAGAACAATCTTAGATATTTTAAATAAAAATGAAATGAATCCTTCTGATTTTGTAGATGCAATGACTTTTGTCTTGTCTAAAAATCCTGATTTTTTAATGGAACTTCAAAAAAGCTCTGAATTAATTATAGGAGCCAAGAGTGATTTGGATTCTTTTTTAGGAGCAGAAGGGGCAAATGTATATAATCAAGTATTTATTTTAGGAGACGGAGAAATTCCTGCTGTATTACAAATGAAAGAATCGGATTTAGCTAAACTAGTATATGTAAGCAGAGAAACTATGCTGACTGAAAGAGAAAGAGAAGTTCTATTAAATGCAAAGAATAAAGGCGAAAGCAATGAAAAAATAAGAGCAATTCTTATAAACGGGATAGTTTATAGAACTTTAATGGGAAAAGTAAATGGTCCTGCTGGAATTTTCAAGGAAACAAGGGATTTTGTTGTATCTATGGGTTATCAAGGAAGAATTGCTCAACAAGAATTTCAGAGAATTTTAACTGATAAAATAAAGGCAAAAATGAATCAAAATAGCCCTGAATATGACTCTGAATTTGCAGCCCAGGCTATAAAAATTTATGGAGTTATTGGCAGGAGAATCAACAGAGGAGAATTGGGAAAAAACCTTGTTTTTATTGATTCAGGAACAAGAGGGTCAATTCCCAGCTTTTTAGCTGTAATGCATAGAATAATGAATCCAAATGGAAAAGCATTAGTATATTCTGTTGGAGTAGAGGAAGATTATTCAGAAGTTATTCCACATTCTACAGATTTAACTGGGTCTATAAATATTGAAAACATGCAAAGATTTTCTGATTTAATGAATGATGAAGATGATAATGCTCAGATTGCTTATTTTACTAATGCACGACAGGAAATATTGGCTGTTTCCCAATATCAAGATTTAATACAAAGAGCAATGTTACCTTAGTCTGCAAGATAAAGGATTTGTTAATTACACTACGTCATAATACATCCCTCCTTTTCAAAATAGTTTGAAATTCTATCCATAGCCTCTCTCACTGTTTGAAAATTACTATTCTGTAAAACATCTCTGTATACAAAACAAAAAACTCTTTCAATCTTATTTAAAAAACTTGCACCACTTGGAAGATAGACCAAATGCATCCTTGGATGAAATGTACTCCATATTTTTATGTTATAACCTTAGTTTGACATTTGTCAAACTAAATTCGTCTATAAACTAATTTGACAGTTGCACAATTTTTCATTAAAACTCTAGGTATCTGTTTGTTTTTTAGCTAAAACTATGCGATTTATCGCATC
>Ga0209542_10004111_pt1 | contig 30236 bp, 37 predicted proteins | sample RifCSPhighO2_01_FD_184028 | JGI IMG/M metagenome (GOLD analysis project Ga0209542, IMG submission 184028) | Soil microbial communities from Rifle, Colorado - Rifle CSP2_plank highO2_0.1 (SPAdes) (version 2) | ecosystem: Environmental > Terrestrial > Deep subsurface > Rock core/Sediment ... | reverse complement strand
TGGTGAGCTTTCTGATATTGCGAATGTTCCGCGTAGTCGTAGTTATGATGTTTTGGAATCTCTTGAACGAAAGGGATTTGTTATTATGAAATTGGGAAAGCCAATAAAATACATCGCTGTTCCTCCTACTGAAGTTATTGAGCGCGTGAAGAAGAACTTGCATGAAGAAGCAGGTGATCGCGTGAAGCGTCTTGAAGACCTCAAGACCACAGATGTCCTCGCAGAGCTGAACTCGCTTCATACACAAGGGATCGAACTTGTCGAGCCGACTGAGCTTTCGGGAAGCTTGCGTGGCCGTCACAATTTGTATTCGCATTTGGAACGTACCATCCGTGGCGCCCAGCACAGCGTGACGCTTGTCACAACTCCGCAAGGGTTGATGCGAAAAGCAGAAGGTTTTAAGCCTATTTTTGAGAAGCTCAAGAAAAAAGGTGTGAAGATTCGTATCGCTGCTCCTCTGACCAAGGAGACACAAAGTGCAGTGTCTGATATAGGTGACGTGGCTGAAGTGCGCAGTACTGAAAGTAAGGCCCGCTTCTGTATTGTTGACGGGAAAGAGCTCGTGTTCATGATTATGGACGACCAGAACGTCCATCCGACCTATGATGTTGGGATTTGGGTGAACACTCCGTTCTTTGCAAGCGCGCTTGAGAATATGTTCAATGTTGCTTGGAAGAACATGAAGCCGGCTTCCAAGTAACTTTCTGGTCAGTGTTATGGATGTGAAAAAACTCGGGGCAAGTCTGCACCAGTATGAGCGCAGGGTTCTTCCTGAACTTGCTCACGCTCTATCAGTTAAGGAGTTGGTGGCAAAGACAGGACTTAAAGAAGTGGAAGTAGTCCGTGCTCTGCAGTGGCTTGAGAACAAGAAAGCGATTGTTGTTTCCACTAAGCCACAGGAGTGGGTGTTTCTTGAGAAGAACGGTGAGGAGTATGCTGAGAACGGGCTTCCTGAGCGGCGTTTTCTTACTGTTTTGCAGGAGAAACCACTCCCGGTGGGCAAGCTTGCCGAAAAGACTGGCTTGAATCGCGAGGAAGTCAACATTTGTCTTGGTTTGCTTCGTCAGCGTGGGTTTATCCTGCTGCTCAAAGAAAAAGAGCTCTCTGCGAAAATCACTGATTCGGGCAGGAAGTCATTGCAAGGACCCTTTTCTGAGGAGTTGTTGCTTCAAAAAAAGTTTCCTGTTGAACTTGCCGGCCTTTCCGCGGCAGAGCGCAAAGTTGTTGATGAGTTGCGCAAAAGAAAAAGTATGGTGCGTGTTGATACGCAAGTGATAAAGCGTGCTGAGCTCACAGAGGTCGGGAAGAAGCTTCTTGAAGCAGGAGTGCGGGATGATAACATTATTGATGCGCTCACTCCACAGATTCTTGTTTCAGGCCAGTGGAAAAATAAATCCTTCCGTCGTTTTGATGTCACGAGTCCAGTTCCGAATGTTTCGTTTGGGAAGAAGCAGCCGTATCGTGCGTTTCTTGATCAGGTGCGTCAAAAGTTTGTGGCGCTTGGCTTTCAGGAGATGGATGGGCCTGTTGTTGAGACTGAGTTCTGGAACATGGACGCGCTCTTTATGCCGCAGTTTCATAGTGCGCGAGACATTCACGATGCGTATTATATTAAGGAGCCAAAGGCAGGGAAGCTTGACGAGTCAATTATCAAGCGGGTGAAGTCAGCGCACGAGACTGGTGGAGATACGGGAAGCACTGGCTGGCAATATGTTTTTGATGTTGAGCGTGCTAAAAAGCATGTCTTGCGTAGCCAGGATACTGCTATTTCGCCAAGGACTCTTGCGTCGAAAGATCTCAAGATTCCGGGTAAGTATTTTCAGATGGTTCGCTGTTTTCGTCATGATGTGATTGACGCGACGCACTTGCCTGATTTCAACCAGGTTGGCGGTTTTGTGATTGAGGAACAGATGACGTTCCGGCACCTCACTGGTCTTTTGAAGATGTTTGCGCAAGAATTTGCTCAGACGAAAGAAATCAAGCTTGTCCCTGGGTATTTTCCGTTCACTGAGCCGAGTGTGGAGCTTTATGCGAAGCATCCGCAGCTGGGCTGGATTGAGCTTGGTGGTGCGGGGATGTTCCGGCCTGAATTGGTCAAACCGCTTGTCGGCAGGCATGTTCAGGTTTGCGCGTGGGGTCTTGGAGTTGATCGTTTGGGCATGTTCAATCTCGGTTTGAAAGATATTCGCAGTCTTTTTTCTTCAGATATTGATTTCTTGCGTAAGAGTAGGGTGATGTGAGTGCCAAGCATTACGTTCTCGTTTGATGACTTGTGTTTGCTTGTCGGGAAAAGGTTGAGCGAGGCAGAACTTACACATCTGCTTGATTACGCAAAGGCTGAGCTTGATTCAAAGTTTGGTTCTGAAATCACGGTGAAGTACAATGATACAAACCAACCTTATTTGTGGTGTGTTGAAGGGCTTGCGCGGTTGCTCAAAGGCGTGCTGGGTAGACAAAAGGGTCTTGCGAAAATCACGCTCAAAAAGTCTGCAGCAAAGATTATAGTGGATAAGCGTGTGCGAAAGCTGCGTCCGTACATCGCAGGGTTCATCGCTAAAGGGGTGAAGCTTGACGATTATTTGCTCAAGCAGCTCGTTCAGATGCAGGAAAAGCTGTCCAGTAATTTTGGTCGTAAGCGTGCTAAGATTTCTATCGGAACGTATCCACTCAACGCTCTGGAGTTTCCGGTGCATTACAAACTCGCGGATCCGTTGGAAAAATTTATTCCTCTCTCATTTCACCACTCTGTGAGCTTGCGTGAAGTGTTGGACAAGCATGAGAAGGGGAAAGAGTTCGGGCACTTGCTTAAAGCAGAGTCTGGCTATCCAGTTCTTGTTGATGCTAAAAAAGATATTTTGAGTTTGATTCCGATTATCAACAGCGAGCAGTCAGGTCGTCTTGTTGTTGGGGATGATTCTTTTTTCTTTGAGGTTACAGGGACTGATGAGCGTGCTGTGAATCTTGTCGCAAATAGTGCTGCGTTTGCATGTTTCGAGCGTGGTTTTGAGCTACACTCTTTAGTGGTTGAATATCCTGAGCGGAAAATTGTCACGCCTACGCTTACAACGACGCGTATGAAGTTCAAGGAGGTTGAAGTTGAAAAGCTTTTGGGCATCAAGCTTAAGGCAGGGCAGCTGAAGAGTTTGCTTGAAGGGCTGCGTTACGGATACGCGAATGGCACAGCAGTCATTCCCAGTTATCGTCATGATGTGATGCACGCGGTTGATATTGTTGAGGATGCAGCCATTATGTATGGTTACGGTAACTTTGAAGCTGCTCCGCTGACTTCGTTCACAGTTGGAAACATAAAGCCGATGCAGCGCATGATCGATACATTTCGCGAGTTGTGGGTGGGGGCGGGCTATCAGGAAGTGTTGAGTCCTGTTCTGATAAACAAGGAATTGCTCTATGGTAAGATGCACGTTCCGGATAAGGGGACGGTTGAGCTTGAAAACTTTGTCTCGATGACGTATTCATGCGTGCGTAGCTGGGTTCTTCCTATTTTATTGGAGATTCTTTCCAAGAATAAGCACGTTGAATACCCTCAGAAGATTTTTGAGCAGGGTGTTGTGACGCTTAGGGCTCCGGATTTGCATGACGAAGAGCATATTGCGGGAGTGAGTGCGCATTCTCTTGCCACGTTTACGGAAGGTAAGCAGGTTGTGCAAAGTATTTTGCAAAGTGTTGGGGCACTGGTAGAGTTTGAGGAATTTGAACTGGGTTGTTTCATTCCAGGCCGTGCCGCGAATGTGCTGGTCAATGGAACACACATCGGATTCTTGGGCGAAATCCATCCGCAAGTGCTTGACGAGTTCGGGCTTTCGACTCCGGTTGTGGCAACAGAATTGAATCTTTCGAAACTGCACGAGATAATTAAAAAATAATCATTCTTTTTTGGCAGGTGTTTTTGGCTTTGCCGCAACTTTTGGTGCAGATGCAACATTTGTTTGTGGAGGGGCTTTTGGCTTGGACTTTTTTGCCGTTAATTCAACACCTAGTTGTTTGAACGCAGAAACAACTTCTGCATGGCTTGCGTTCTTTCCAATTTCAATCTTTTGGTCAAGTGGTTCAAGGTGTGCTGCGTTGCACTTGCGGCGGCGTGTTTCGCCGTCAATCATTACTAGATTTTTTTCAAGAAGGTCGATGACGACGCAGCGTAGTCCTGCATCTCGTCCTGCGATTTTTACACACATTCTTCCGATTTCCATGGTAGTTTTCCTCCGTTAAAAGTTCCTCTCGCGCCGTTGCCGTTACGTGTGGGGGTTTTACGCTGATACTTTACGAACTTGAGCTATGATGGTGCGCCGCGTGCATTTGCTGCACAGTTTGCCGCCGTATGGGCGTTCTGGTCTGCGCGAGCTACGTGGTAGTTTGTTGACTTGCGCAGGGGTTCCTCGGGCTACTCCTGGAAGGTTTGCCCCACAGTCTGAGCATTGGGGTGCTGCATTTCTTCTGCGTCGATAGTGAAGTTTGACCTCTCCGCCGGGTGTTTTGACGAAAACGCGTCGGAAGGTTCGTGAGCGGTATCGTGGTTTGACCATGTGCCATTGGGAAAAGGAGTCCTTTAAAAAGCTTGCTGTTGGACGGGTGTTTTACAGGCTTAGCGGCCTGTTTGCAATTTCCGCAGGTCTTCAGCTTTTAGTTCTCGCCATTGTCCAAGAGGGAGGTCGCGAAGCTCAAGTTCTGCTATTTTAGTCCGCACAAGTCTTTTAACTTGTAATCCGACTTTTTCAAACAGTTTGCGCACAATGTGTTTTCTTCCTTCGTGGATAGACAGGGTGACTTGGTTTTTGAGCACAGAAAGCGAGGTGAACTGTACTTTTCTTCCTTCGACGTCCACTCCTTTTCGTAATTTGTCAAGCGTTTGCTGGCTGACTGGTTTGTCGAGCACAGCGTAATATTCTTTTTTTACTTCGTAGCGTGGGTGAGTTAGTCTGTTTGCAAGTTCTCCGTCGTTGGTAAGAAGCAAAAGTCCTTCTGTGTTTTTGTCAAGTCGTCCGATAGGGTAGACTTTTTGAGGAACTTTTACAAGGTCCATCACTGTTTTCATATCGTGGTCTTCGCGTACGGTGGTGACGTATCCTGTTGGCTTGTGAAGCATGATAATGATTTTGTCAGGGAGTGAAAGAGGTGTTCCTTCAACGGTAATGACATCTTTTGTTGCGTCCGCTTTATCTCCAAGTTTGATTATTTTGCCGTTGACTTTGACAAGTCCTTGCTCGATGTAGTGCTCGCAGTTGCGTCTGCTTGCAATTCCTGCCGCAGCCATTATCTTTTGTACTCTTTCCATACTGTTCTCTCCTCGAAAGGCTTTTAAATACTTATCGTCAAAGCGGGAATATGCGAGACATAGTGTTTCCTAAGGGTAATGATGCAGAGTTCATTGTGCTGGCAAAGCGTTTGGGCTTTTCGGGGCTGATTTGCGTGTATGAAAAGAAGAGTGAGTTCTCGAAAGATCCGTTTGTGGAGAACGCGTTGCTTGTTAGGCCCGACCAAGTTCGTGCTGCAAAGCAGGCAAAGATTCTTACCGTCTGCCAGCCCAGTCGCGAGGCGCTCGAGCGAGAAGCGGACATCGTGGGTGGTTTTGAATCATCCGAAGGCAAGGATAAAACGCATTATCGTGAGTCCGGTCTAAACCAGGTGCTGTGCCGTATTGCTGTCGAGAACAACGTGCAGGTTGGCTTTTCTGCTGAGAACATCTTGGAATCTGTTGGCAAGGATAGGGCAGTATTGCTTGGCCGGGTGACGCAGAATTTGCTGTTGTGTCGCAAGTTTAAAGTCAAAGTCCGCATTGCAAGTTTTGCGACAAAACCTCAGAATATGCGTGCTTCTGCAGACCTTGTTTCGTTGTTTCGTGATTTAGGACTTGACTCTTCTCAAGGAAAGTCAGCATTCCACTAGCAAGATATATAAATCAGAGTTGTCCTTTTAAGCCTGATACGTTCATCGTACAAAAGAGGGTAAAATTGAAACTCAAAAAAGGGGTTGTGCTGTGTATTGCACTTCTGTTCGCGCATAGCGTGATTGCCGCTTCGAACTGGCAGCAGACAAGCATAGGGACATGTGCAACAGCTGCTTCACAATGTTTGGTGAGCAATGCGTTTAATCCTGCACTTGACAATATTCCGAATAGTTATTGGGATGGTTTGGTTAATCCTTCGACAGGTCCTAAGTGCATCGCGAGCGGTCAATTTATTTTGGATCACTATTGTGATAGTGGTGTTTGGAGTTCGCGTACCAAACAGGTTGCGTTACGGCTTGTCGCGCTTGCGCAATCTGCTTCGGTTCCATTTTCAATTTCGTGTGGTCGGGCGGATTTGGTGTTGCCGCATGATGAGCTCACGAATTCGGGCTCCGCGTTTGCGCTTCTTGGCAAAAGTTGTTCGTTTGCAAGTTTCAACGGTGTTCAGTTTGTTGAAAACTGCGCGAACAATGTGTGTGTTCTCAAGTACGGGAACGCTGTCGCGCTGGGAATGTCGGTGAACTCGCAGATTAATGGTCCGACCAGTGTTCTTCGCGTTTTTAATAAACCTATCACGTTGTGCACAACTGGGATTGACACTGACGCAGAATATGCTTCCTGTGGTTCGGATTTGTGGTATGATCATAGGACGCAGAGCGTGATTTATGCGCCAGGAGTGTTCCGTCTTCCATTGACTGCGCAAGTTCCATCGCTTTTTCTTGACGAGGCGTATGAGCGAGTGAGCAGTTATGTGTTTGCAAACGTGCACAATCCCTCTCTTCCGCAGAAGAATTATTCTTCTTTCCAAGCTCCTGACTTGAGCGAGGTGTATTACGCGCAAGGTGCAAGTGGGAGCGTGTTTGCGTTTCGCCAGTCTAAGGTGACGTTGCTGCAGACTGACTATTTTGGGGCATATTTTGCGACTAAGCTTCCTGCTGATGTCTGTGCAAAAGTGTTCAAGCGTTTTGATGACCGTTCGCAGTGTGAGGTTCAACCAAATCCAAATATGTTTTTTGTTGTCGCGTCGAAGTCTCTTGGGGGGAACGCAGGGATTGTTGATGCGTATCCTTCGCTGGTGGGCTCGTTGCGGGTGGTCTGATGAAGGGGCAGGTAGTGTTGTTTATCATTGTAGGAATCTTGGTGGTGATGGCGCTTGCGTTCACCTTGTATGCTACTAGTACTCTGAAAAAGAGCGGTCTTCCCAAGAGCAAGGGCGCTATTGAGGATATAAACAATCTTGTCTCTGTCTGTCTTGCGAAGGTGGGTGAAGAGGGGCTCTATGCGCTTGGTCAGCAGGGGTTTCTTAACGAAAGTGAGTGGCTTGTTCTTCCTCCGCAAGGCTCGATCGGGGTACGTTCTTCTGATGTTCCGGCTTATCCATTCCCAGGGTTTCCTTATTTTAATGGGAGTTTGTTGTTCACTGGTTATTATGGAGTGAGTGTGCTTCCTCCACTGTATGGACCAAACGACAATTCAGTCGAGCGTTTGCTTACTTCGTTTGTTGAGTCTCGCATTGTAGGATGTGCAGATTGGCAGAGTTTTGGGAATCAGGCGACGGTTAGTGCAGGTGTCCCGCATGTAGCGTTAGGGATCGCGCGTGCTCCTGAGGATTTTCAAAGTGAGACTGCGATTACGTTGCAGCTTGATTGGCCGTTGAATGTCACGACAAGTGATGGTCAAATGGTTCCGATGGGTTCGTTTGCGGCCCGTCTTCCTGTCCGTCTTGCGTCGGTTTATTATATTGCGAAAGGGTTGCTGGATGCGGATGTGAGTGATGTCTCATATGTTCCTTCAGTTCCTTCAGGGTTGGTATTGGAAAAAAGTCTGGTGGAAAACGGAAGTTTTCTGAAGCTCAAAGACAAGCAAAGCTTGTTGGATAGTGTTCCGTTTGAGGTTGTGCTCTCTCGAAAGAACCGCAATCCTGCGCTTTGGGAAATAAACGCGTCATCGTTGAGTGGAAAACTGTTTCACATCACCCCAGACGGTCGTGGTGCGCTTGTCTCTGTTCAGGGAAGTTCACTTGTTATAGACGATCCTTGTCCTGATGGCGTGAATCCGTTTGTTGTGGGGTTAAATGCATCAGATCCAGATGATGACGCGGTTGTTTTTGAGGTAAGCGTTCCAGGAAGTTCAGATCAGCGATTGCCGGCAAGCGCAGTGGGTGTTCCTTACCAAATCACCGTATTTGCGAAAGATTCCGTGGGTGCAGATTTCCAAAATATTTCTTTGCAGGTGGTTCTATGCGAAGTGCGTTGATAATCGCGGCGTTGCTGTTGTTTTTTGCAGCAATCGTACAAGCGCAAAGTGTTGGTTGCTGTTGCGACCCGGTTGTTCGTAACGGGAGTTTTTCTAGCAGGGCGCAGTGTGATACTCAAGGGTTTGCTTTTGTGGGTCCTCCTCCTGATTTGGTTACCATGTGTGGTTTTTTTTGTAATGCGTCGCTTGTGCAAACTGCTGTGCGTTGTGGGGATGGAGTGTGTCAGCTTTCCGAAACAACTTCTTCATGTCCTGCGGATTGCGTGGTGCAAGGTGTGTGCGGAAACCCTGATGTTCGTCCTGCTCCGCTTGGTCTGAGCGCGTTGCCGCTTGAGGGAAAAAAAGGGGTGCGTCTTGAGTTCACTTTGCCGTGTCCGTCTTCGTTTGTGAGTGTTGAACGTTGCAAGGATGTGGGCTGTCTTGACTTTGCCCTGGTCGCGCAGGTTCCTAACGGGCCGTTTGTGGATGAGGATCCTTCGCTTGAGTTCAATCGCGATTACACGTATCGCGTGGTGGCGTTTGACAGAGTGTTTGGGGCGAGTGAGCCTGCGTTTGTGCAGGTAAATTTAGGGGATGTGGAATGTTTGGAGAATCCGCGTCGGGTGTTTTGCATTTCTAAGGTGTTTTACGGACGTTTTGAGGAATATTTGATGACGTTTGGATACGGGCTTTCTTTGCCGTCTGATTTTTCGTTGACGTTCAGCGATACGGTATCCCGTACGTTTGCGAGCCGTTTGAACCAGCCTTGGCAGTGTGATTCAAAGAATCGTCTTGTCACCCCGGCAGGTCAGCCAAGGTGTGGAGGGGGGCAGGTGTGTGTTGCTGATGAGCGTGGCGCGCGTTGTGTTGTTCCTCAAGATTGCGTGCTGGGTGCTCCATTTGGATTGCTTGGAACCAAGGTGGCATGTGAGACCCAAAGGTATTGTTTTTTTGATAAATCAGGAGTGAGCGTTGATGATTGCCTTTCGTGTTCTCCGTCGAAGACGTGTAATGAGTATCGGACAAGGAGTGCGTGTGAGGCTGACAATTGTGGTGCGGGGATTTGTCAGTGGAAGCCGATTGCTCAAGACTTGGGAACTGGTGTTTGTGTGGATATAGAAACTAAAAATTGCGCGTTCTGTGTTCCGCAGCCCCGTGAAAGTTTGCTGCTTGACGCGTGTACGGAAAGTAAGAGTGCTGCGTTGAGCACAAGTTTATTTCCTTGCTTTTTTGACAAGGATAGGAAAGTGAGCAAGAGTTGCAGTGAGGCGACGTGTGCTGATTACACGCAAGTGCAGTGCGGTTCTTCTGCGCAAGGGATCCATTTGTCATCCAACAATTCGCTTCTGGTTCCAAGCGCGGACCCGTGTAACATTCGCGTGTGTGAGTATAACGATGCGACGGGGTGTGTGAAGAATGCAGATGGGAGTTCTGGCGCTTCTTTTCAGGATTGTCGTTTTGGGAACAAGACGTGCGAGGCGGATTATTTTGCTCCTATAACAACGTTGGTTCCTAATGGCACGGCGGGAAAGATTGAGTTTTTGAATTTTAATGTGTTTGATAAGGAAAGCATAGCTGGCGCGTTGCGGGACCGTGCCGGTAAGGGCGGGTATGTGACGTATGTGTGCGTTAAAGGGACGGGGAACTTGTGCAGGGAGGCATCTTTGTTTACTCCAGTGGTTTCTGCGCGGCTTGTCTTGTCCAACCGTGTTCTTAAAGAGGGGAATCGTACACTGGCGCAGTTTGCTAGTGGAAACAACACCGTGGCGTTTTATAGCCGCGACCCTGCGAATAATGTTGAGGTGGTCAAGGAAGCAGTGGTCTTTGCGTGTGATAATTGTAATGGTCCGATTGTGGTGAATCTTTCAATCACTCAAGGAAATTCGTTTGGGACGCGTTTGTTTACCGCGAGCACTCAACCGACAATCACGTTTGGATTTGACGGTCCAACGACCATAACGTATGCGGAGCTCAAAAATGCCGTGCGCAGTATTCCCTTGCAGCAGTTGACGAACGGGTCGAGGACAGCGCACCAATTCCGTGCTTTTGATTTGGACGGGGAGTACGAGTTGTACCTCAATGCCTTTAACGAGCGGTCGATTTACATGGACCCACGCGCGGTGAAGTTTGAGTTGGTGGTGGACACCTCAGTTCCACAGTTGACAATCACACCAGTTGATGGCGAAATTCGCGTGTTGCAGAGTCTTTCTCCAGTGGACGTGCTCTTGAACTTTTCCGGTCAGGCGGTGCTCAGGAGGGTAGTGCTCGCGGCGGAAAGTTTTGCGGATCCGTTTGTCAAGCAGATGATTTCCCGTGATATTGCCGCGTTGCTCCGCACAACCAACAATCTGACATTTTCTGCAGGTGTGCCGAACGTTACAGGAGGGCCGTACGCGCTTATGGTTTTCGCAGAAGGATTCAATAGTTTGCCTGTTCAGCGGCAGAGCAAGTTTTTTATTGCGTCTCAGCCGCCTAATTTCCGTCTGGCTGAGCCTGCATTTGGAGTAACTCCGTTCTCAACATTCAATGTGACGGTGGAGACTCCGCTTCCAAGCCAGTGTGCATATGTGTACGATACACCTCAGGCTCCAAACAGTACTGAGTTTATGTTTTTCAATAAGCTTTCAGGGACCGGGTTATTCCACAGTGCTCAAGACCTCACAATTCCATTTAATGCAGAAAGAAATTATTTGCTGCACGTGTATTGTAATTTCGATTTGTTCAATGTGAAGAACCGAACATTTGCGATAACATTTGATGCTGAACCTCCGTTCATCCTGAACGCTTTTGCTGAGCCAAGCGTGATTTCAGAACGGTTCACTCCCGAGGTTGAACTCTATCTGACAACGCTGAAAGTTCAGTTGGATAAGCCGGGTTTTTGCAAGTATTCGCGTAGTACGAGCGAGTTTGGCGCGATGGAAGGCTTTTTTTCCGGGTTTGATGAGCTTGCAAAAGAAGCTCTTGCTGTTGAGGTGAATGTGTCTTCTGTCCAGAACTTTACCTTTTTTGTTTCGTGCAAGGGCAAGAATCAGCTTGTGGGTGATTCGCGCCAGGTGAGTTTTGCCGTCGACCTTTCCCGTTCGCTGAACATTTCAAGCAGTACTCCGCGGGGTTTTGCGACGGCAAACTTCAGTATTGGTGTTGTGGCGAACAAGCGAGTGATTTGTTACTTCGGCGAACAAGAGGATGATGTTACAACGTGCATGGGTGCCTGCAAGACAAGTTATGGTCATAATCAAGACATTATTGTTTCAGGAGAGGGTGAGTATGCTTACTTTGTACAATGTATCCATCCAACAGGTAATCGTTCCGAGGTTCTCAAAATTCCTGTGTTTGTTGACACTTCTCCACCTGTCATGGAGTATGTGACTGATGACACCACGCTTCCGGAGAACAGGAACATTTCCTGGTCACTCAATCGTGTCCATCTTGCGCTTAAAGGTACTGATGAACAAAGTGGGGTTGCGTATTATTTGGTGTCTATTCAAAATCAGCGTACTCGTCAGTTTGTGATGCGTGACAAGGAAGTCTATTCAAGTGATGGCGAGCCATTCTATGTAGATTTGGAGAACGCATCGCTTGCTGATGGTGAGCCGTACGTGGTGACTGCGCGTGCTGTGAACAATGTGGGGTTGCGTAGCGAGCCGCTGGGAAGCGATGGAGTCTCTGTTGATGTTTCAAAGCAACCATCTGCCTGTAGTGATGGCGAACAGACGTCGGGAGAGTCTGATGTGGATTGTGGTGGCTCATGCGAGGGCTGTGGTCCAGGAAAGAGTTGCCTCACTTCTCTTGATTGCGATACTAATTATTGTGCGCAAGGAAAGTGCGAGCTGACCAGCTGCACTGATGCAGTGGTGAATGGCGTGGAGTCGGACATTGATTGCGGGGGCAAATACTGTTCAAAGTGCGGGGATGCACGCTCGTGTCGTGTGGATGCTGATTGTGGTTCTGATTATTGTGATCCTGTTCAGAAGATGTGTGCCACTGCTCCTGCCTGTGCGGACAAGCAGTTGACGCAAGGCGAGTCAGATGTTGATTGTGGAGGTCCCTGTGATGGCTGCCTTGAAGGAAAGACGTGTCAGGAGTCATCTGATTGTGCTTCGGGGTTGAATTGCGGTACGGAAAAGTTGTGTAGTAGTGTTTTAGTAGGGGATGAGGATGCAGATGGCGTGGTTGATGGTACAGATGGTTGTCCGCAGACTCCGCTTGGTGAATCGGTTGATGAGAAGGGTTGTGCGCCTTCGCAGGTTTCAAGTCTTAATGATGGCATCACCGATAAGTGGCGTTTGGATTACTTTGGCTGTGTTGAGTGTGATGAGGCAGCGGCGGATAATGACGCGGACGTTGACGAGTTGACCAATCTTGAGGAGTTTAAAGAGGGCACGAATCCTGTTGAGGAGGATTCTGATGGGGATGGTTGGGCTGATGGGGATGAGCTCGAGTCGGGGACAAATCCTGTTGACCCTGCAAGCCATCCAAGTTCGAGTATTGGGATTGTGCTCTGGGTTGTTTTTGCGTTGCTTGCAGTTGGGGGAATTGCCTATGGTGGTTATTTATTGCGGGAGGCGCGTAAGCCAGAGGTACATGCTGTTTTCCGTGAGGTTCCTGTGCAGAAGGCTCTAGCGCAGGATGTGAAGTTGCGTTCGTTTGCCAGGAAAGAGGATGTGCCTGATGGCTGGCTTTCTATGGAACAGCTCAAATCTCAAAAGCAGCCAATCATTGCTGTTGCGAGACCAGTGCAAAAAGATTCAAATCCGTTGAACCAGTTGAAAAGTGTCGTGAAGCGTCTTTCGCCTGAAGACCAGGAGGAAGTGCGCGTTCATATGGAGAACGTTGATTTGTTGTCAAAGAAGGAAAGGGACGCGCTTTTTGAGAAGCTTAAAATAACCGCGTCGTATTATGATGAGCACAAGAGGGAAGTTAAAAAGGGGTTGAAGAAGAATGGTTAAGGGTCAGTTGATTGGTCAGGCGTTTATCTTTATTCTTGCCGCGTTGGTGTTTATTCTGATTATTTCTTATGGGTATCGTTCGATTAATTATTTGCTTGCCCGCCAGGATGAGGCGACCATGCTTGATGTGAAGACTGATATTGAGACTGCTGTTGAGAATGTGAGGCATGATTTCCAGAGTGTGCGTAAAGTCACGTTGCGGCTTCCTGCGAAGTATCAGGGGATGTGTTTTTTTGAGTATGCGAGCTGTGCAAGTGTGACGCATCCAGTATTGCGTGATGGTGATCGGGAAGTTTTGGTTGATTGGGCCAAGGATGCGTGCAGTGTCGGGAGTGCGAACGTGTTTATTGTTCCGCGCACGCGTGATTTGGACTTGCCAGACATTCAAGTTGCTTCTTCGCAAAAGTATGTGTGCGTCCCTAACAATGGAGGGGTTGTGCTTCGGCTTGAAGGGACAGGAAGGACGGTTAAGGTGTCTGCTTGGACATGAATAAGAAAGGCTTTGAGCTACAGTTTCATTGGATTTTCATTCTCTTGGCAGGTGGTCTTATATTGGGTTTTTTCTTGAGTGTCGCGTACAAGCATCAAAATTTAAGTGAGCAGCGTCTTGAACTGTCACTGTCAGCCCAGACAGAGAGTGTGTTCACGGCCGCAATCAAGGGCAAGGGTGCTGCACAAATGATTCCTAATCTAGGGATTTCTTTTGGTTGTACCTCTGGTTGCAGTTGTGGGTTTAATATAGGGTTTAATAATCCAGTTAAAACCCAACCAGACCATGTTCTGGGAGGGTCATTGTTCGCGCTCACTTCGAAAAGTCCTTCGCTTGTTGTCTGGTCGCGTGAGGTGAGGCTTCCGTATCGGATTGCGAATGTTTTGCTTATTACTGACCCGCAGGTGAAGTATTATTTTGTGGGAGATAAAACTCAGTCCTTCTTTAGCCAGTTGACTCGCGCTATTCCTGTGTTTCAGACTAAAGAAGGTGTTGTTTCCGCAATCTCGTATGAGAACATAAGCGTCTCGCAGGTCGGCGGGGTTATCGCTGATTCAGACAAGTCACGGTTTGTGTTTGTTTCAGGAGACCCCTCTTCATTTTCCCTTGACGCTTCATTCAAAGGCAAAGAGGTGAGTGCGGTTAAGATTGAGGCGCAGAGTGTTGGCTTTTATGAATTGGACGATTTGCGTTTCAGTCCATCAGGCGCAAGTGTTGCGCGTGCCGATCTCACCAGTGTTTTTGCCGCCATATTCGCAAGTGACCAGGTGATGTATCGCTGCGGCATGCAGCAGCTGGGGCGAAAGGCAGGTATTGTTGCGCAAGTGTATCATGACAGGGCCGAGGCGTTGAAAGAGTTCACCTCGTTGCCTGGTGAGGGATTTAACATTAATTGTCCGGTGCTCTACGACCCTTTGATGGAGAATCTCAAGCAACAAATAATTGCGGCCAATACGCTTGCAAACAGTCTGTCAACATCTGCGCTTGCAGGTCTTGGTCAGCATAATGTGTTTTTGGAGTCTGGGAATAGAGCATTGTCCGAGAAGAGTTGTCCGGAGTTGTTCTAGATGGTTCGGGCCCAGTTGAAGATGTTTGAGACGATTGCGGTATTGATCGTGTTCTTTTTCCTGCTCGCGATTGTTTCCGTTTTTTATTTGAGTGCCCAGCGTTCATCTATTGAGGATGACGCGACTCAAGCAGAGGATAGTTTTGCGCTTCAGGTGGTGTTTAAGGCGCTCTATATGCCTGAGCTTGATTGTTCTTTCTTACTCACCCAGCGTGATAATTGTATTGATGTGCTCAAGCTTGAGTCGCTTGCCCATTTACTTGAAGATGAAGCAGTATCATCTAAATATTTTGAGGAGTTTGGAGATGCAAAAATTGAGGTTGAGCAAATCTATCCTTCTGACGATTTGTGGAAGTTGACCTTATACAATCATGAGCCAGAAACCAAGGGAAGTGAGCGGGTGACTCAAAGTCCAGTGTTGTTGTTTGACGGCAGGACAAATAGGTATGCGTTTGGCGTGATGGAGGTGTGGGTGTATGGCTAGAGGTCAGATGGAGATTTTTGGTCTAGTCATCATTGTGATTCTTGTAGCGGTAGGTTTGCTGTTCGCGGTGACAATAATCACCAAGACGCCGGTGTCTGAGGAGCAGAAAATCAAGGTTACCATGCAGGCTAAGAACTTTTTGAACACTGCGCTTGGCACGTCCATCCCTGAGTGTGGCAATCGTGAGCTGCGTCAAGTGCTTCAGGATTGCGCGCTTGCAGGGGTTGAGAATGGACGTTGGATTGGTGCAGGTGAGTGTGGTGATGGCAAGAATTCGTGCGAGAAGGTGCAGGAATTTCTTTCGTTAATGCTTCGTGATACGTTTGGAGCGTGGGGTAAAAACTATGACCTCTTCATGAAGAATAGTCAGGCGGTTGAGTTGATTCATCTTGCGGAAGGGTCTTGTGCAGGAGAGCGTGAGGGCGCTTCGCGTCCTGAAGTTGTGCGTTCTAATTTCTATGTCACCGTGACGCTTCATTTGTGTTCTTGAATCGCGACAGTTGAGGGTGAGAAGTCGGCTATTTTAAGCACGATGTGGGAAAGATAACTGAGCGGTAAGGGGTCTTCTTTGGTCATGAGCGATTCAATTTCTTGGTGGAGTTGTTTGTAGTTCATCGCAAGGCGGGTGAGGCGTTCGAGGTCGAATGAGTAGAAGAGTTCATAGTATTCGCGCAAGAGTTTGTTGGTTTGGGAAAGAAGTGCAAGGGTTTGTTTGCCGATATTCTTGTGTGCTGCTATACACCTGCCGAGGTATTTGTATTCATCTGCGATCTTTTCAAGGTTCCAAGTGATGACGTACAGAAAGGTGGTTTTAGTAGGGTCAGGGTTTCCGCGTTTGTTTAAGATGCGCTGGCAGAAGTTGGTGAGTTGGTTGTTGTTTTTTTCAAGGCTGGACAGTTCAGGAAGCTGATCGTATTTTCCTGTTCGGGAAATCTCGGCTGTTTGCTCAGCGAGCGAAAGCGTGACAAGGAATGCTCTGCGCAGGATGATGTCGAACTGGTCTTCGAACTCTTTGGAGAGGCACCGGACAATGCAACTGTTAGGTGTTTTGTGGATGATGGCAAACCCGATGAACAAGTCTTTCAAGAGTTCGTCAATGACTTTTTCCTGTTCGATTCCCGTTGTAGCGATTTCTATCTCGTCGTATCCTTTTTTGTGCAGGGATGAGAGGACCCATCTGATGACGCGCTCGTTTGCGTTCGTGAAGTCAACAGCGCATTTTTTCATGTCTCGTGCTTTGCTCGTGCTTATCTGGATCTGTGGCCCGTTCTCAAGAAGTTCAACTTCTTCCCCTTTGCAGATTCCCCATTGTTTGACCCAAGGGGATGGAAGGCTGACCACAAATGTTTTTCCCGCAAGCTGTATGACTTTCCGTTTCACAAAAGTATGAGAAAGAATGGACGGTATTTAAGGATTACTGGGTTTGACAACAAATGTTGTTGAAGGGACAATTCACATCTGCCTCGGTAACACGTAATGGTTTATCAGTAGGGCAAGTTGAAGCAGCAACACACGAGCGCCCCGTTAAAAAGCTGCACTTATCGAGTCCTGCCTGTTCAGAAATCTTAGTGTAGTCTTTCCCGCCTTTCGTAATCTGATCCCTAAATATGACGATAAGAATGATGAGCACGATAACACCTAGCGCAATAGTAATTAGCGGGTTGATTGCGACTTCCGAACCTCTTTTATTCATGGTGATGGTTTTCATTTGGTTGTATTTAAAGGTTTAGGGCTGCAAATTCGGATACTCAATGAATACTTTGTTGGTTGTCCAAAACGCCCAAATTGTGACGGGGTAACCATCCATATCATAAACATCTTTTTCAGCAAGGCATGCCTTATTCGCAGAACTATCAGTCCCGCTAGAGTATTTGCCGTTTGTCATTTGGAGATTGAGGCCGTCAGAAAGTCCTTTGATGGAAGATTCTTTTTCGATCAGTTGAAGTTGTTTGTAAACATCACTTGCAGTGATATCACAACGAGAGTTACTTTTCTGCCCATACGCATTGCACACGCAGGGCTGACTAGTGCAGAAACAGATACTGTCGCAATAAAGCTTTTTCCTCAAAGGTTCTTTGTCATAGGCAATTGTTATTTGTTTCCAACACTCTGCCATTTGGCGGGCTATTCGCAGGGAAACTGCTTCTTTGGTACCGCCAGTGATTTTAACAACAAATCGTCCTTGGCTCACAACCGTTCCCGGCACAACATCTTCATCAAGGCGAGGAATCAGTTCTGCGTTCTCCCCAAAGAACCATTTGTTCAAGTTCTTCGTGATGGTTCCTGGTCCAAACGCCCCAAACAGTAAGACAAGTATGACAATTAATGAGAGTACAATAGTTACAAACGCGCTCATTCCTTTTTTGGTCATTCTTACGGCTTGAAATTATTTCTTTATTCAAGATACTTTGCTTTTAACGAGTGTTTTCAGCTTGGCGATAAGTGCAAGTGCGATGGGTGCCTTGCGATCATGATAGTCTTTGTTGATACTGAACCCCTCGTAGGCAATGCGGTTTCTGACCTTACGTAACTGGTCAATTGTTTGGATTTCATGTTCTGTGAATCTTTTGGTGTAGCTTGTTCGTAGATACTCAATAAGAGTGGTGTGGCTCAGTGTTTTGTAACCGTCTGCCGAAAGGAGGGCTGTAAGAAGTTCTTTGATAATTTCATAGTGTGCTTCTATGATGAGGGTTGAAAACTCTGAAGGGTCTTTCTGGTTTGCATCTTTGAGTCTGATTTCAACCTGTGCGAGTAGGCTCTTCGCCCGCTCTGGGTTTGGGGTCATCTTGATAAGGTCTTCCATTTAAAACACCTTGAGATAGCCGTGTAGTATGATTCCGTTAACGATGTTGTTCTTGAGTTCGTTTCCGAGTTTGCCAAAGTTGCTTATGAACAAGGGTGAAATCTTGCGGCGCAGTGCTTTTTCATACTTGTTTACGTTAAGTTCAGTCTCTACTGATATGATTGCTAGGTCAATATCGCTGTTTTCTATATCTTCTCCTCGGCTCGCGCTGCCAAAGAGTATGATTGCATCTGGGCCGCAACAATCAACTATGTGCTCAACGAAGCCATTGGTTGTAAGTTCAATAACTAAAAACCACTTTTTTAAATTTCTGAAGAGTTGGGCATCGCGGTTTGCGCTATAGGTAGGGTATGGTTTTTTTTTGGACTTGTTGATGAGTCCTTCTTTTTCCAGTTCTTTGAGGTACTTTTTCGTTGAGGGTGGGGCTATCTGTGCAAGCCTACTAATTTGGCGAAGTTGGAATTCCTCAGTGGGCTGTTCAAAAAACAGCCTTAAAACCCGATACTCGTTATTATTTTGTAACATTTGTAATAATATAGTTACGCTTGTTATTTAAATGTTACGGTTTCAGTCTGAGGATTTGTCCTGCTCCTGCGTTCCCGCTTTTCACCGCAATCCAAATCAAAAGAATGATTGCGAACAGTCCTAAAATCATTCCAACGATATACGCCCATCCGGGCAATTCTTGTGCTTTGCGATTAATTAATCGATAAATTGTTCGCATCCTAAACCTCCTTTGTCAACAGGTTTAATTAAATTCGCAGTGTATGGTGATAAAAGAATAACTTGTGCAGAATTTCCCTCTTTGATTTCTTTTTGTGCATGTTCAATTGATGCTTGAGCAAAACTCTCTCCAACCCCTATAATTCCTTCGTAGGTCAATTCTCCAATCTTCGCGAGACCCGCGGACGTAGTTGCAATAGTTCCAACAGAGCCTACTAACTGAGCTCCTCCTACTACAAGGGAAACCACTCTTCCTACCACAGGGATCCATGCAGTAGGAGGAAAGAATGAGAGCGCGATTGTTCCCCCTGCCAGTATGAACGGGGTTGAAGGATTTTTTCCTACCCATTCTTTGAGTTGTTTAAAGCTCGAGGGATTGCTTTCCCAATAAATGACCGCGTAAGGAATTTTAGGAGAATAAACAAACTGTGCATATACTGGTTTCGTTTTGAATCCTTCCGAAAGATAGTCGTAGTAAGTTGAGCCTTTGTAATTATTAACTTTTAACCAAGTATCTAGTGAGCCTATTTGTCCGTGGGTTAGTCTAAATTCTTGGAAAGGAAGATTTTGGTCAAATGTCACTCGTGCACAAATGACGCACGCAGTCTTGCTTGTAATCCAGCCTTCTTTCCAGTTTCCTGGGAACAAGGTAAACTTTCCGCGTAAAACTTTATCGGAACAATCGACCAGCTCGCGTGCCATGATTGCATCAAGCGCCCATTCTGCCTTGTTTTTTTCCGAAAACCATTGATTCGCAGGACTATTGAGAGTTTTTTGATAATTTTTAATGGCTTTTTCCGCCAGTGGTATTTGTTGTTGAATGAGAGCAGGAGTTACACTGAACCGGTGTGCTTGACAAGACGGTGGAATATCTTGGAACACCTTTGCTCCCAATTTTGAAACCAAGAAACTCCAATTGCACACTCCTTGTTGTCCGGTATCAAACAGCGCATCCTTAAGCACCGGCCAGATCACAACAAGTATGACCACGAGTGCAGCAACTGTGGCAATAATCTCAACAAGTGTGCTAATCTCTCCCTTCATTCCTGGCTTTACGTTCACGGTAGCACCTTCTTTACCGCAATAAGCACAATCACAAACAGCGCAACGATAAGAATAAGCACTACTGCTATTTCTACAAAGTGTGACTGACCTCTTTTCATTTCAACGAGTTTTTAAGTAACAGACTATAAAATCCTTGCTATTTGCTGCGCTCATTTAAAAAGCGTGCGGCAGAATGGCCAGTGGCATTGAATGTTGCAAGGAAGTGTGCGGGACTCAAATGATGAGCTTGTTGTTGCATATGCAACTGATAGAGAAGCAGACTGTATTGTTTCCTACAACAAAGACTCGTCATCATTGAAGTCATGTAGATGAATCCAAATAATGACTCCAGAGCAGTTTCTTGCACTCTGGCTCGTTAAGTCTTGCAACAAATCTCGTTCGGATGGTCTTCGAAGTTGCCGTACAGAACATCTTCGCATTGGGTTCCAATAGGTTGGAATGTATAGGGTGCAGGACATTCTCCTTTTCCAGCAGAAGTAATGTCTTTTCCAAACCCTCCTGTTCCGCGTGAGAAGATAACGCCAAGCACAACAAGGACTAAGATTCCGAGTGCTGCGATGATGATTGTGCTGATGGGTAAGCCTTGGCCTAGTTTGTTTTTATACAACATGAGTCACACCTCCAACGAGAAGAATCGCGTAGTTTTGGTAACTCGCGTGGAAGAGTTATTCCACTCAATTTAGTTTCCGTGTTGGGATCACAATCAGCAGTGCCGTCAATATCAATATGTTCTAAAACAAGTGGTGGTACTTGGTCTGCTTCTGAGCGTATTTCTTTAATATGTTCTGAATTCATATAACATCTTCCTGGACATTCATGCGGACCAGAGTCAACAAATTGCTGTCCAGTGAAAAAAAGAACAATAAACACAAAGACTATGACTCCCGCAATCAAGAGAAGCATAGTCCGCCCTGCTCGCAGTTTCATGCCTAATTTATCCGGTTATGATGCAGCACGATTGGCATCTCCACGAGGCAGGGTCGCTCACTTTTGGCATGTTTTGAGGGGTATAAGCGCTTCCCAAGTCTGTTTCAAATTCTCTATTGCAACTGTTTGTTTGGTAAACAAGTCCAGGGTCGACATTTATGCGGTCATTGTGAGCCGCAAGTCGCAAATCTTGAAGTTTGCTCTCATCTACGACGCATCTGCCCGGGCACGGTTTGGAAGCTCGTGTAAATTGTCCAATTTGTCCACTGAAGATTGCTCCAAGAACCACTAAGACTAAGATTCCGAGTGCTGCGATGATGATTGTGCTGATGGGTAAGCCTTGACCTTTCATGATGGTACACCTCTCTTTTAATCTGAACCCTTTTTCGCTTTGGAATATTTAAAGCTTCCTCCCAGAAGTCCTGGGAGAAGGTCCGCGTCGCTTAAGAATGCTTCTCGCCGTAATTCATCTAACACGTAGCACACTTGCTTTTGCCGTATCGTGAACTGTTTTTCAACCCCCTCGATGAAGTTTTCAAGTGCGTACATATCCTTAAAGACGCATTCCATAAGTGTGGTCCATCCGCTGTTGATTCGGAAGAGGGAGTTCACGTTCTGGTGTTTTGAAAGGTATGAAAGCAGCTTGTCTTTTTCCGCAGGGTCGACTCCGATTAAAATGTATGCCCGCGTATCAAACCCGAGTTTTCCAAAGTTAAGGAGTGCGCTTGGGTGCACAACTCCTTCTGCAATCTCTTGTTTAAGTCGTTCGTGCAGGGTGCTGATGGGAACGTTTGTCCTGCGGGAAAGCTCCGCTAATTGTATTCGTCCGTTTCTGCGTAATGCGCTAATCATGTTCATGTCTTGTTTCATATCATTCACCTCAAGAAAGAGTGTTGTCCGGCGAATGGTTAGTCTTTGTTCTTAGAAGTTACAAGCTGGTATAAGCGAGTATAAGGCAGAGAGGGAAATGACTACTTTCGAGTGTCAAACTGAACGAAAGATTTAAATAGATGTTTTTTCCTTCTCAAGATATGGCAATTGAAGAAGTTCAAGGTATTGTTTCAGTGGTTCCCAAAGAGGTTGGTTACGTGCTTAATGGGAAAATTTGGACAAAATTGTTGGGAGTTGTTCCTTGGTGTGAGGGCGTGCTTTATAGTGTTCAGCGTAACGGTAAGATAGTGACTCTTGACGAGGCTGTTGAGTTTCGCCATGATAGTGGTGGTGTTGATAGTTCTGATGAGTATGAGTATACGGGAACTCTTCTTGCATCTACTCATGATGGTTGTGCGCACTTGTATGAGCCGTCAGTTCCTGAGCTGCTTGCGATTGTTGCGCATTCTGATATTCGGAAAAGGGAGCATTATTTTGATGTTGAGGTTAACAGCAAACTCGGCCAGTCAATTTTGGCTTTTTCAGCCAATTCAGGTCGAACATTTGTTGTTCCTTCGCAAGATCTTTCGCTTTTGGTAAACACTGATGCTGATTCCGAATATAGCAGGCACGAAATTGTAGGTAAGCTCATGCCGGTTAATGCTCGCAAGAATGAAAGTTGTATTGCGCAAGCAGGGTATGCAAAAGGAAAAGTGTGGTTTGTTCGTTCGCTTCCTGCACAAGGTTACTTGCGCGTGCGGGCTGTTGGTCTGGGCTGGGCCGAAGAAAACATCAGCGGCATCGATATCGGCGGCTACTTCGACTACGGTGGTCGCGCTCGCGGAGTAGTCCCCGTCGGCGCGCAAAAAATTCAGTAAGAAGTTAGTGATGAATAGTTCTTAAACCAATCCCGCAAACCTTGCCAGAATAAGCACGTCAAGTACTAGCACAATTCCAAGGATGACAAACTCAACTAGTCCTCCAGTCACAAGGAATCCTTGGATTCGGAAGGTGCTAAACGGGTGGAGCAAATTGCAGCCTTGCCGTGTTAAACAGTCGGAAAACAGGTGGACAAGGTAGCCGATTGCAAGGGGCAATGCAATCATCTGAAACGAAAAGATGAGTCCTGCGAAGAGAATGATGAGCGCGGGAAAGATGCTGTGGAAGAACCCGCGGTGGCGAAACAGCCAAGGTATCCAGCGGGTGACAGGCAACAGGCGGTTTATCATGCTTTTTTCATGATCTAAGTCGGGCAAAAGGCTTCCAAGGGTCGCAAGACAAATAAATAAGAGCGGGTTTGAATCAAATAATTTGAACAGCGCAAGTCCCGCTAAAAAACCAATCGCCATGTGCGTTCTGCCCATCATGTGGAGAACCACCTGTTATGTCGTGAAGGGTGGTTCTTGAGCATGCTCGGAAATCCTACCGTTTTCAACAGTTTCGTGCTTGAGATTTTTGTGTGTAAGATTTCCGACACTTGAAATCACCTTTTAAAAAAGCGATGGCGAGAAGAGAGATATAAACTTACTGATTCGATTGTCCAGTGCAAGCATATTCTGCATATCGTGATTCATTCAGGGGAACAGTTGATTCGTATTGGAATTGGTTATATGTGATGCTGCAGTTTCCAAAAGAATAACTACCTAGTGCAGAATCTCCTTCAAACATAACGTAACTAATATTATATCTTCCACCCATTCCGGTTAAAACTTTGTTTCGCGTTATGTGCTGCTCGAAACGCACATCTTGAGCTGTCCAGTTCTTTTTACAATCAATTGAAACATCACGGATATTGCCTCCATGCTTATTTTCGATTCTACAATCAAAGAAGTCTGGTGCTGGAGGAGTTGCAATGTTATCGAGTTCATGAGATTCTAAGTGTGCACTTGCATGGTCAGGAAGACAAGTAGTCTGACAAGTACCACCAGTATTCCACGTATCGTTACGAAGCTCATAAACTGTAAAATTTGTTGTGCCAACAAGCAATTCAGAATAATCTTGTATTATTGCATCTTGTGCCCACAAGTTATACTCTTTGGAGGGTTCAAGTGCAACAGTTTCAATTTTATGAGTGGCGGGAGTTGTACAAGAAATAAGCAACAAGAGTGTTATGATTGTGAGTTTCTTCATTGTGTCCTACTGATTCAATCGTGCCAGTTCTTCTTCAGCTTTTGCTTTGAACACTTGATTTGCGATGAATTCGAGTCGGTCAAAGAACGTGTTCTTTTTAGCTCGTCCAACAAACCTAAACTGTTCCCCAAGCAGTTCAGTCTTAAGTGGCTCAAATGTTTCAGGGACTACGCGATACGAAAGCATTTGTTCTTTGGATTTTTCCAAGAGTCGTTCGGCTTGATTTCTAAACAGTACAATTCTCATGTTTTCAGTTCCATCATCGAGGAATACATTAACCAAATAACTGTAATCAGGCATCACTGCTCTGTGTTCATTACACGACCAGGACCCTTCCACTTCTTTGAGTCGTGTTCCGCATTGAGGACAAATCTCGAAGAACTTAGGATCAAAAACCTGCACAACCGTTCCTATAACTTCGACAACCTCATCGCTTTCCTGCAGTTCTTTGAGCGTTTTGCGCGGTGTTTTAGAGGAAACATCAGGGATTGGTTCTGTTGGTTTCAAATCTATTTTGCTTGATTCATTCAAATGGACTTCTTTGTATCCGCGCTGGTTTTCGCGCACCATGCCGTTGGTGATTTTGATGGGCATTCCTGCGGAGAGTTCTCTTAAAATGTCTGCCTGATCTCCCCAGGCGACGATGCGGACCATTCCGGTTCCATCACCAACTAAGAAGCTTCCGACTTTGCCATTTGTGCCATCGGCGCGTTGGAATTCGCGTACTTCGTACACTTGTGCGATGCGCCCGAGTACTTCCGCGCTGCGCATTCCGGGCAGTAAGTCTTTGATTTTGCCGCCACCTTCAAACAGTTTGACACCTAGTTCATTGGCGATGATGTGTCCTGCTCCTTCTTTTGAAATTAAGCCGGAGAGCGAGGCGCATTTGTCTTCTATTTTTTTAAGTACGTCACTTTCAGAAAGTCCGGTCTTTTCCCGAATACGGGTGACCATGTCATTTAGCGGCATGCGTATCATTTCAAATGTTGCCTCTTGTCATTCTTTTTTGCATTTTGTTCATCCAACTTTGAAATTAGAAATTGCCTGCACCTTTTTAATCATTTTCAGGCAATTTCTTAATTGTAAATCCCCTTTAGTCCAATAAAAGAAAAGCCGCTTTGGGTTTTTAAAGATTTAGGTTACTGAGTGTTGAATTGACAGATATGCATATGGCGTTCATAATGTAAGTTATTTTAAGCAGTTGTAACTTATCTCAGCTGATTAGCAGGAATGCCATATTTAATTTCCAGCCAATTTTCCACAGACCTGATTTTGATTATCCATCAACTCATTTGCAAATGGCATCGAATGTAGGAATGAGTGTTAATGTGCTTTCGCTTGATGAAAAACGTGTTTTGATAAGGGACAATGCGAAATTAACGATTGACGCGTTATATCGTGCTGGTTTTGAGCCCATTCCTGTAAGAATACGGCATTGTGAACTCTTTGGTGGTGGGATTCATTGCTCAACAGTCGATGTGCGAAGAAGAGAAGTTATTGATGACTATTTCAAGTAAATTCATTGAGAAACAAGATTTTTCAACTTTGATTGAACGAATTTGAGGAATTTTAGCTGGGCGTTTCGATATTCGGAAATATCGCTGCTAAATGGTTTGCTTTGTTCAATAATGTTGATAGCTTTTGAGATTGGCATAAACTTGTTCCCAGACCAAACATCCTCCTCTTTGTGAACGAGGCGGCTTGAATCAACTTTTTTGACTTTTCCAAAGAAGAAGTGCATTTCGTCGCCTTTGAATTGTTGATATCGTATTTTTTGTTTTTCGGTTTTTGCCCAATCTTGTCCCCATTCTAAGTGAGTGGTTCCGAGTTCTTTGATGTTTGCGACAGAATATCCTGTTTCTTCTTCAGTCTCGCGTATCATTGCCATTGCAGGGTCTTCGTTTTGTTCAATTCCTCCACCAGGAAATAAAACATATCCTTTTCCACTATCTTGCGCGAGAATGTTGTTTTCTTCATCAACAAAATATCCTTCTGTGTTTTTGCGGAATGGCAGTTTGTTACGGTCTTGGTTCATATTTTTCTTCAGTGTATTCGTGCTTATAAAATTATTGACTAATTTTTGTTATTACATCAATAGAACCTATTTACGTGTTTAGCGCGAGAATGTCATACGAGTATAAGTGCACTGCATTGTTATGTTAGATCGTTATAACTGGATAAAGTGCATGTTGCCAGAGTCTATAACAGCATAACTATCTTTAAATTGAGTTACCCTTTTTTTGTTTCAGTTCGTTCTAATTCACGTGCAAAATACTGGAAACTGGTGTCGCCACAGGATCTCGACATTTTTCCAAAAGGTGGCAAACAAAGCAGCCTTGTTGTTTCCCTCATGGCAGCAGTTTCTCCACTGTATGCCACTCGGGTATCTAGATGTGGCAAATATGCAACCTGTACAAGTTCTGTTTCATGTCGTATCTCCAGAAGTTCAGGAGCAACCAACCAAGTTAGACTGTCTGCGACGGCCTGGTTTGGTAGTAAATGAGTGCCATCAGGCATTTGGCGAGGGTATGCAGTCATATATTTTGCATTTTCATTATAACTACAGTACGGACTGTTTAGCTCCTTGCAAAGTTCCTTTAAAGACATTTTAGGCATGTTAACCAAACGGAATTTACCATTTATAAAACTTTCGTTTCTAAGAAGTGGTTACAATTTGAAGTGGTATTTGGCAGGCACTAACTTGAATGCTAAACGTCGGCTTGAACAGCGCTGTTCCGATTTGCTTGCCATCTTTTGTTTTGAGCGGAATCTCGGTCGGCAGAAGTGCCACTCCAACAAGTTCATTCCCGGTAAACGCAAGTTCAAAGTTGTCCCTGGGAATTTTGTATTGCTTCAAAAGAGCGTATGCTTGCAAGTGGCCGTTCAGTTGTTGGTTGAGCGTAGACGTCCATGTTGGAGAAAGACAATTACCAACCGCAAGCTTCGCTGATTCTTTGACAAAGAGTTGGTACAACGTGACTTCTGAATTGATTTTGAGCACACTTGCTTGCAGTTCTCCGATTTCATGGTTCATTCCATTTGTTTTCTTGATGACTTGGAAGTACAGCGCGCTTACAGCAATGATTACAACAATCACCATCAGTGCCGCGTAATCGTATCCTTTTTTATTCATACGTCACCTTTCCTGTGAACACGATGTGGCGGATTCTGGTTTTTTCAGGGATGAGAATTATCTGTTCATAATCAACATCCGGAAACTTGTTTTTTGTTTTTGAAAGGGCAAAGTTGCAGGTCACCGTATCTTCGTGCTCTTTGCAAAGTGGAGGTGCGTATTGCAGGTTTCCGCCAAGTATGTTTCCTACCAAAAATCCTCGTAAGGTGAACCATGCATTGAATGATTGTGCGATAGCATCAGGATCTTTGGTGAGTAGCTCAGACTGGCTTGCCCATTCAGAAATCAATCTGTCTGTTTGCAATGTTCCCGCGCTTCCTTTGATGGAATCAGTTTGTTTCTCAATGGTCTGCTTGGTCAAGAACAGGTAGAACCCAGCAATAACTATCACAATAATGATTCCTGCAAAGATGATGTTAATCGCGCGCGTGTCACCCATAGTTTTCTGGATAGACCTGGTCAATAGTGACCGGGACAAACACTCCCTCCTTTGTCATTTTTGTGTTGAACATGAATCGTTTGTGTTTGATGGGTGTGAGTGGAATAGCTTCATCGTAGAAGTCTTGGTTTCCAAGAACTGATTTGGCAGCTACCGTCACTTTATACGCGTGCCTTTTTTCCGAAAGTTGAAGCTTTGCACCATCAAGTTCTCCAACCTCTCCTATTTTCTGTCCAAGCATCGGTGAGTATGCAGTTATTTTTTGTGAGAGTCGCTCTTCCATGATGCTTGCGTCAAGTTCGACAGGTTGTACGGTCGCGCGCAACACGCTTGTGGGAATAGTGACTAACGCAATGATGATGATTGCGGTGAGTGGGATGTAAAAGAACCAGTACAAAGCGTCCGCCAAAACCCAGGTTCCTTGCTCTCCTTTCAACATTTAACTCACCCATGCAGGCAGTGTTGGCTTTATCACTTGATAAACGTACGGAGTTGCAATCACAAGTCCTCCGATAAGAATGCTGTGGAACCAGGTTTCGCCAAGGCCAGAACTATGAAATCCTAGTTGCGAGACTTGGCTTATCGCGTGGATTTTGAATGCTGCAAGTAATCCGACAAGAATTTGAAGACCAAATGCAGTTCCTAAAACGGGAACATAGTTGAGAAACGGCAGTAAGTACAGTATAAATTCTGCGTTCATTGAAACGAACACAAAAGCGCTTGAGAGCACAAGTGCATGAACGGTATGAACGAATCGGCGTGTTGGATTTTGGACATCGCGGTGAATGACAATTGCCTCGTACAGTCCAATTGCGATTCCTAATATGACTGCAGGAACAATGATGAGTGGCATATTTTCCTCTTTTCTTCCAATTTGTGGTTTGTCTTTATTTAAAAGTATGCATAAAAATTTAAAGAAGCATCATTTGTATTTCGGAATGACTCCTGAGAAGCTAGTGGCTGCAATAATTAACGACGTTGAAGCTTTGAAGAACTGCACTAAGTTAAATACTCTGCGCCCGTGGACATCAAGAATAATTTCTTTTGTAAAACAGTTGGAGGGCGTAGATAAAGACACAGCCCAAAACATCATAAAATTACTTGAGAACATGTTTAGCCTCAACCAAGAAAATATAGGTGATGCACGGGTTCGGGCTGATGAAGCCCTAATTGAACTTAGAAAACTTCAGGACAAACTTCAAACTCCGGTCAAGGTGACGTATTTGAAAGTGAAAGATGTGCGAAGAGAGGAAAGTTATATTCGTGCATGCAATGTGTATAATTCGTATGCAAGGCAAATTGCTCAACTTGAAGAAGATCTCCAGGAATCGCCCGTTTACCAAAAGAAACTACACGAGCCAATTAAAAGCGGAAAATATGAAAAACTTCTGCACGCAAGAATTACAGGCAATCTCAGATTGATATACAATTTTAATTGGGAAACGGGGCTACTGACGTTCATAGATATAATAACCCATGATGAATTTGATAAAAGTTAATGCAGTATATGTCTTTTGATAAACAAAGGTAGTTCGTCTGGTTCAAATTCTTTTAGTTCTGCATAACGGTTTGCGTAAAACGGATCTGCTTTTAACAGTTCGCTGGGCGGCATCGCAGGGTCGAGTTCTTGCGGTTTTTGAAGTTCCTCGGCCAGTTTTGTACCAATTTGAGTTTGTGTGGCTTTTAAGAGTGTTATTCGACCATCGAGAAAGGCTTCTTGAACAATATAATAGAGGAGTGGTTGTGGGGTGCCAAGAATGTGGCACCGGGAAATTTTATCAACATATGCAATATTGTCTCGTCCGAAATTATGTGTGCAGTCTATTTGATAAACGTCTCCTTGCAACCTCGTGCCCTTTTCAGTCTTTTGTAAGGGAATGTTGAGGTCATGGGAGAGATTTTCTAAGAGTTGTTTAAGATCCATAAAGAAAAGCTGTTTCCACCCTTTATTAAGCTTTCGTTTCTTTGAAGTGGTTACAAAACATAAATTCAGCCGTGAAGCCCCCTTGTAATTGCAGTAAACGCCGCAGTTGTTACTTCAGTATGTTGATTTGGTGCAGTGAGTTCAACAAAGAGTGCGGGTCCTTGTACGTTCAAGAGTTCTTGTTTAGGGTCCTCTTCATGCAAGTTTGCACTTAACGGAACAATCGTGAACGCGCTCAACTCGTTGATATCTTCAAACAGCGATTGTGCGATCCTGCAAGCGATAAGTTCGCTGTCTTTGTTTCTGTTGACAAAAATTTTCAAGAGTGGTTTTCCTTGAGCGATGCTTCCTTTGATGACTGGTGTTCCTCCGTTGAACGCCCAGTTTCCTTCTCTGAATCCTGCTTCAGATATTGCCAAGTTGAACGTTTTTGTTGATGGTGGGCAGTAGGGCTTGAGCCGCAATGTCTCGCCGACGCCGATATCGTTTCCTGATTTATACAACTTAAGAGGCTTACCTACAAACCAAGAGCCATAGTGGAACGTGTACACAGGGTCTTCAGTGAAAAAGAATGATTGTCCATCTTCTTTATTTTTTGAAAAAACAGTAACTTTGTTCGGGCTGATCAGTCCGTGGAATTGTCCTGCAGGGTATTGGATTGCAAGCGCAACATCAGGTCGCACAGCATAAACACTATCAACAAACAGCGCAGTATCAGTCGCGATAAATCTCTTCTCAAATTCTTCTGACGAGCCAATTTGATAAATTGCACGAAGAAGAACAATGAGTACCAATCCGATAGCTACTCCGATTACAAATAGGGGGTGGAGAACGATGTCCTCCGTGCTTCCCTTACGTGAGTGAAATAACATTGCACTTCCTCGTGAGTGTTACTGATTTCCTTTCTAAGGTGAGTTCAATGGGTTGAATATTTGGTTCAAAGCAAGGTTTGCTGCAATCTGAAAAACTGCAGGGCTGGAGTTTGTCGTAGGGCTGGCAACGCAACAACGGTTTTTTTTCTTTATAGTATTCCATA
>Ga0209542_10004110_pt1 | contig 30242 bp, 32 predicted proteins | sample RifCSPhighO2_01_FD_184028 | JGI IMG/M metagenome (GOLD analysis project Ga0209542, IMG submission 184028) | Soil microbial communities from Rifle, Colorado - Rifle CSP2_plank highO2_0.1 (SPAdes) (version 2) | ecosystem: Environmental > Terrestrial > Deep subsurface > Rock core/Sediment ... | reverse complement strand
GTATAATACTGAGCTTTTTGTCTTTTGCTTCTTCTAAATCTGCAGCCATTTTTGTAAATTCTTCATAACCTATCTTTGTTATTAATCCTTTTTTTAGGCTTTCTTCTATAGTCATTGTTTTACCACTTTTTTGGTATTTATGTCAAGGAACTTGACAGAAAACTCCACGCTTTAGTGTGGAGTAGTTCCTTGAGCATCCAAAGCATGAGTGCCTTTTCAAACTCCACCTTTAAAGGTGGAGTGGCACATCATGCTTTTGATATATTTATCTATTGTTTGTCGTACCAAAAAAGTGGTCTTATTTATACCTCCAAATATTAACTTATTTAAAGAACTACTAAAACTGATGATAACTAGTAAATTTTATTCGTATCTTAGTGCTTCAACTGGCCTAATTCTTGAGGCTCTGTAAGCTGGAAGAAGGCCTGAAACTGAACCAACTACGAAAGCAAACAAGAGACAACCAACTATTAAATAAATAGGAAATGCAACTGCTACAAGTGATGTTGCTAACTTGACTGTTGCTATGTATTCTATTGTTTTACCAATTAGCATTCCAAGTAATACTCCTCCTATTCCGCCTACAAGACCTAAAAGACCTGCTTCAACTGTAAATAAAAGTAGAACGTCTTTGTTTCTTGCTCCTACTGCTTTCATTACTCCTATTTCTCTTGTTCTTTCTAGAACTGAAGTATACATTGTGTTTGCAATTCCTATTCCGCCTACTAATAAAGTAATGGCTGCAACACCAAGAAGAAACGAAGTTAAAACATTAAGAATTACTCCAAATGAAGCTAGTAACGCATCTGGAGTAAGTATTGTAAAGTCTTGTGTTTTCTCTGTTACCTCTCTAAATGATCTTAATCTTTTTTCTACTTTACTTGCAACTTCTTTTATGTCTTCACTTTCATCAACTTGCACGGTAATTTGATCTATTCTTTCTCCAACTTCTGGAAATAATTCTCTAAAATCTTCAAGAGGCATTATTATTAACCTATCATCTGGAGGGCTGCCCACAGATTTCATTATTGCTTTGACTCTGAACGGTCTATCATTAATTAAGATATTATCTCCTAACTCTATTGGCTCTCCAAGATAGTTGTTATTGGCATATTGTGAACCAATTCCTATAAGACCTCTATCTCCTGATCTTAGGAACCTACCTGTTTCAACTTTCCAAAAACCTGACTCTGTAAAGACCTCTCCTCTATCTGTTGGAACGCCAACGGTATTTGTATATCTTATTTCATCTTTGAACTCTACTTTAGAAGCAGTCGCTGCATAATATGTCCAGTCTTTTACTCCTGAAACGCTATCTATTACATTTACATCTTCTTTTGTTAATTGTACTGATCCCGGTGTTCCTGGACCTCCTGCTTGCCCTTTGGCTTGAACAAAAAATTTATCTGTTCCGAAAAGCCTGAATTGCTCTTCGATTGTTCCTTGTAAACCAAGAGAAAGAGAAACTAAAACAAATATTGTTGCTATAGCAATAAAAATACCTACAATTGTTAACCCAGATCTAAGTTTTCTTCTTTTTATATTTCTTAATGAAATTTTAAGATATTCTAAAATCATGCTCTTAACGCCTCCACTGGTCTTAGCTTAGACGCCTGCAAGGCAGGAAGAACGCCTGAAACCGTGCCTATTACTAATGAAAATAATATTGCAAGGGAAAGAAGAGGTATTGATAAATTTACATTAAAATTTAGTGTTGGAAAGACTGTCGAGACTGTAAAAGATACCGCAAATGCAAGGGTTAAACCAATGAGCGCTCCTATAATTCCTCCAGCTAGGCCTAAAAGTGCTGACTCAAATAAAAATATTGATAAAATATCTTTGTTTCTTGCTCCTACTGCTTTCATTACTCCTATTTCTCTTGTTCTTTCTAGAACTGAAGTGTACATTGTGTTTGCAATTCCTATTCCGCCTACTAGAAGAGAAATAGAGGCTATACCTACGATAACTGCTGAAATTGCGGCAAGAATATTATTTACCGTTTGTAAACCTTGTTGAGGCGTTTCAACTGAAAAATCTTCTTCACCGACTTTTAGACTTCTATCTCTCCTTAACGATTGTTCTAGATTATTGGCTATGGTCTCTATATTATCAAGATTATCTACTTGAACAACTATTATGTCTATTTCTTTATTTATACCAAGAATTCTTCTAATGTCTTCGTCTGGAAGAATTATTATTTGATTTGTGATAAAACTACTCGCTTGCTCTAATATTCCTATCACTTCAAATTCTTCTCCCTGTATTTTTATTTTCTTTCCAACTGTAACTGCTTTGCCAAAATCGTTATTACTATCTGCATAATTATGTCCAAGAACAACTTTCTTCCTATCATCTTTAGTTAATAGCCTTCCCGATTGCGTTTTTACATTTAAAGCGTCATAAATTAGAGAAATATGTTTGTCGTTTTCGGGTATATTTGTTGCATAGCCAAAAACTGCTGCTTTATTATATTCCAGAGTTACTGTTCTTATAAGCCTTTGAACTGCTAAATCTACACCATTTACATTTTCGATTAGTTCCAAATCGTGATCGTTAAGCTTTTCAATTGCGGTTGAACCTGGGGGGCCGAAACCTGTTTCTGCATTTGAGATTATTAGTTTATCTGGATCAAGTGTATCAAATTGTCCTGTTATTGCTCCCTGAAGCGCATTTCCTAAAGTGATTAAAGAAACAACTGCAGCAATTCCAATAAATATTCCTAACATTGTTAACCAAGATCTAATTCCTCGGTGTTTTAAATTCCTGAAGGCCAACTTTATATGGTCAAAAAGCATATTAATCTCCTGAAAAAGATTTTATTATCTTCCATGTACCTTTCACTTTTCTAGTTAATTTTTCAACTTTTCCATCTTTTATCCAGTAAATAGTTCTTGCGTGTTTTTGTGCTCTTAGGGGATCGTGAGTGACCATAATTATTGTTTTTCCTTTTTTATTTAAATCTTCTAAAAATTTCATTACGAGTTCTCCTGTTTTTGTATCTAAATTTCCAGTTGGTTCGTCAGCAAGAATTATTTGCGGGTCGTTTGCTAAAGCCCTTGCAATTGCAACTCTCTGCTGCTGTCCTCCTGAAAGCTGGTTTGGATAGTGATCTGCTCTATCAGAAAGCCCTACAATTTTTAGAAGTTCTAAGGCTTTTTCTTCCCTATTAAATTCGTCAAGACCTTGGAACATCATCGGAAGCATTATATTTTCCATAGCGGTAAGATTAGGAATTAAATTAAAACTTTGAAAAATAAAACCAATTTGTTTTCCTCTTACCTGAGCAAGATCTGATTCTTCTAAATTTTCTATATTTATCTTGTTAAGAAAAATTTTTCCTTCTGAAGCAAGATCGAGTGAACCTACTAAGTTCATAAGAGTGGATTTTCCTGATCCGGATGGGCCCATTATGGCTACAAAATCTCCTTTTTCTATTTTTATAGAAACACCATCTACTGCTTTTACTATGGAGTCTCCCATGTAGTAATATTTCTTTACATTGTTTAAGTCTATTAAACTAGGGGTCATGAGTATATTTAGATAACATAGTTTAAGAAAGTTTTGGCAAGTGCTATCATCATATAGTAAGTTTTAAAAACCTGTTTTATGGAGTATAGATATGATAATACCAGTTCGTTGCATGGGATGTGGAAAGCCATTAGGGCATTTATGGGAAATATATAAGAAAAGAATAGATAGTGGTGAGGATGCTGGAAATGTTCTAAATGATCTTGAATTAGAAAGATATTGCTGCAGAGCAACATTACTTGGACACGCAGACATGCTTCCAGAAGTTACTAAGTTCAAGAAAGCTTAATTTTTATTTAATTTAAGTAAGATATATAAACACCTAAATACTATATTGTAATAGTTATATTTGTCTTAAAAGGAGGTGTAAATGGCGAAAAAAGGTGGAAATGTCTTAGGAAGTTGGGCGTTTTTGATAGGTGTTATTTTAGCAGTAGTATTAGCACTTATTGGAACAGCTTTAACTGGAGCGGCAGCATATGTTCTGGTGATTGCAGGTATAATAGTTGGATTACTGAATATTGCTGACGAAGAGACAACACCATTCTTATTGGCTGGCGCAGTTTTGATAATTGCAAGCGCATTAGGACAAGGAGTAGTAGATGTAATTCCATTGTTTGGAAATATTCTAAATGCCCTATTGTTATTGTTTGTCCCTGCTACCATTATAGTGGCAATAAGACATGTGTTCAGTTTAGCAAGAAGATAATTCTACTAACATTTTTTTATTTTTTTAAAATTTTTATATTTGTAATATGGAATTGAAAGATAGCATTGCATTAGTGACTGGGTCTAGTAAAGGTATTGGGAGGGAGTGTGCTGTTTTGCTTTCTAAATTAGGTACTAAGGTTGTTATTACATATCTAAGTGATAAGAAGGGCGGCGAAGAAACTCTAAAGGAATGCAATAAATATTCTGATTGCTTACTTCTAAAACTTGATGTGAAAAGTGATGCTTCTATTTCTAAAGGGGTTAAGGAAATAATAAAAAGATATGGGAAAATTGATTTGCTAATTAATAATGCGGGAATCCTTTATGATAAAGATTTTTCTGATCAGAGTATGCGAGAAATAGAGGAACAGATAAATGTTAACTTGATAGGAAGTATAAGAGTTACTAAGTTTGTTCTGCCTTATTTGATTAAAAGAAATGAGGCAGTAATTATTAACGTTTCTAGTCAGGCTGGTAAATACGGGCATGATGGTTTTACAGGGTATTCTCCTAGCAAGTTTGGACTAAGAGGATTTACTCAGGCATTGGCTGACGAATTACCTAATAATGTAAGAACTTATGTTGTGAATCCAGATACAACACGAACAGCAATGAGCAAATTCAGAGGAGTTAGTTCAGATAATGTTGCTAGTATTATAATAAATGTTGCAATGGAAAATATTGGAAAGAAATCTGGAGAAGATATAGATATTCTGAACAGATAGTCTTTTAATTGGGATTTCTTCTCAATTAAATGGGTACGAAAAGGAATATAGTTTTTATCTTAGGAATTTTCTTCTTTGTATTGGGACTGTTCTCCATTGCGTATTCTATTTATTTAAAAAGATATAGCGAAGTTATATGGTTTTGTTATATCGGTCTTGTTTTGATAGGACTTGGATTATTATTTAGAAAAGATAAATTGGTTGTTGCACAACTTAATATATTGATTCTTCCTACAATCATATGGAATATAGATTTCTTTTATAGATTATTAACTGGGGAAAGTTTTTGGGGTATTACTGATTATTTTTTTCTTGAAGGTAGATCCATTATTGGAAACATTATAAGTTTACAACACATTTATACTATACCTTTAGTTATTTACGCCCTATATTTAATTAAAATAAAAACAAAAAACGCCTGGAGAATAAGTGTTATTCAAATTTTACTAATATTTGTAATAAGCAGATTACTTACTTTAGAAACTAATAATGTTAATTGTGTATTTAGACCTTGTTTTGATTTCGCTCTTACAATTCCATACACCTTTGGATGGATAATAGCTTACTTTTTAATCATATTAATTACACATTTTGGCCTTTCCAACATAAATTTTCTTAAAGCATAAGAAGTCATAATTTGAATTTATTATAAGATCCGCAAATTTGGCACTTAGTTATCTTGTGAGTTTTTGTTATTCTTGTTTTTCCTTTTAGTTTATTTAAGCATGACTTGCAAAATAACTTTCTATGTTTTCCCAGCCTTAGTTTATATTTCATTGCGAGGCGTTTTATTTTCCTTACTTCTTCTTTAGTAAAATTGCTTCTAGAAAAAAACTCATTTATTTCTTTTTGTGCTTCTGTCTTTGATAGTTTTGATTTCATATTTTTATAAAAAAAGAAAGACAGCATCCGCGCTTCGCCTCTTGTGGGAGACTAACACAACGGACGTAATGGGCTTAGCTTCTGTGTTCGGAATGGGAACAGGCGTTTCACCATTACTATGGCCGTCCTTAATTTTATATGATTTCTACGCCTTTTTAAGCTTTTCTAAAGCGATTTTTGCATATTCATCTTCTTTTAATTTCATATTTTTATAAAAAAGAAAAGTTTATAATTTTTAGCATAAGGACAAGCTTTTTAAGACAGATTCTTTTAGAAATAATATGCAGGAGTAGCGAAGTGGTCAAACGCGCGAGACTCAAGATCTCGTGGCTTAGTGCCTTCGGAGGTTCGAATCCTCTCTCCTGCATTAACCATTAGTTTTAAAATGAATTCTATTCTCTTTTACTTAATGCCTGAGTAGCTCAGCCTGGATAGAGCACGTCCCTCCTAAGGACGGGGTCGCAGGTTCAAATCCTGTCTCGGGCGTCATTTTCTAATTATGGCATAAATAATCTTTCTCTTAAGAATTTTATTATTTTTAATTGGACTATAAACCCGAGTTTTTACTTTTTTGATTTGAAATTCTGAAAATAAGGACTTTAATTCGAATTCATTAAAGAAATGACAAATTACTCCTGATTTGTTCTTTATTGTGTTTTTTTCTATTATCTTTCCTTTCTGGCGGAAATCTTCCTCAGCAAAATCTTCAAAAATAACTATTCCGTTAGATGATAATAGACCAGAAATTATATCTATTGCTTTTTTTCTTTCTTTTTTTAAGAAATTATTAAGAAAATAATAACAAACTATTATGTCAAACTTATTTTTTGTTTTGTACATGAAAAAATCTTTTGCAAGAAAATTTATTCTTTCATCCTTAAATTTTGATTTACAAATATCTATTGCTTTTTTTGAAAAGTCTATTGCCGTAACTGATTTGGGGCTTTGTTTTAATATGGAGATTAAGGTTTTTCCATTTCCAACTCCTAGTTCTAATACTGATTTGTTTTTTAACAATTTTGGTAAATCTGGAGTTTCCTTTTTCCAGGAAAAATTTTCTTTATATTTTTTATCCCATGTTTTCTTTTGATTCATTATATATTAAAAACCCAAAGCTTTTTAATCTATTTCCCAAATAAATGTTAGAGCGCGATTAGTTAAATGGCATAATGTTTGGTTTCCAACCAAAGGTCACGGGTTCGATTCCCGTATCGCGCATTTTTATTTTTATTAAATTTGATATACTAAAAATGGAAAATATATGAAAGAAGTAGTTAACTAATTCTTTCTTCTCATTATAACGAAGCCGATTATTAGTATTGCTAGAATAACGACAACTATTGCAATTATTAATCCTGTTTTACTGAATGTTGATTCTTCTGTGCCTGTAGGAGTTGTAGTATCTTCTGTACCTGTTGTTGCCTCTTGTGCTTGCTCTATTCTTTGTCCGATTGCAAAATAGCTGAATGAATCAAGACTTACTTCATAAATATAATTGCTTCCTTCCTCTCCCTTATAAGTTGTGGAAAGCTCTTTCCATTCTCCATCTTTAAACTTGAATATCTTTATATTCTCTTTTGCAACATTTTTGCTTGCAGTCCAGGCTTTATCAACCTGCACAGATAATGCTGCATTACCGAGCTTATCTGCAAGATTTTCAGTATTTATTTCAAGATACCTGTAAATTTTACCTGTTATCTCTTTTGTTACTGCTGCTGGCTTACCATCATATTTTGTGATTGTTATTTTAACGTTGTTAGCTTCGTTGTTTACAGTTATTTCAATTTGCTTTATTCCAAGAGCTTTATCAAAATTCTTGACTATTGTAGCTGCACCAGGAGTCACTTTGACTATATTCTTTGTTTGTTTACCACTTGGCGTGGTGCTAGAACCTCCACCGCCAGTACTTCCTCCTCCGCCTCCGCTACCCTCTACAGTGTATGAAACACTAGAACTTACTGAATTGCCTGCGTAATCTGTTACTGTACATTGTGTATTGAATGTTCCTGTCTCTGCAGTTGATGGATTTATAGAATATGAAGTTGATGCAACTCCTGAAGTTGCGTCTGATCCAGAGCAGGAGCAGGTTACTGTATCTCCAATGTTTACTGATGACTCGTCACATGTGAAAGTTATTCCTGGGTTTGTTGTATCTAAGGTTACATTGTAAGTAGCTGTTTTGTTATGGTTCCCGTATGTATCGTTTACTGATACATTAAACCAATACCTGCCATCCGAAAGATCTGTGAAATTGAAGTAATGAGATAAGTTGTTTGCTGAAACCATGCTTGTATTTCTTAAAGCTGTTGTATTGTATAAGCTGATTACAATAGATCCGACAATACCGTTATCTGAAACGCTTACATTTATTGGAATCGAAGATCTTGATACGTTAATGCTATTATTTAATGTTGGATTGATATAAACTATTGTTGCAGGAGCGGTTGTATCGTTTACTAAAATTGAGATGTTAGTTAATATTGTATGAGATCCGTTTATTGTTGCTAAAGTTATATTGAAGTTTCCTGGTGTTGATGCAGTAGCGTTAAATACAAAAGTTCTGTTGAAGCTTCCGTTAATTACAAAGACTGTATCATTATACCATGAGATTACAGTTGTGGAGTTTACAAAGGTTGTATTTGCTGCAGAAGTAACGTTTGTACCTACAGTGAATACTACTGAGCTTGGAAATGTGAAGTTAACTTGAGTGATGTTTGCATCGCTTCCATAGTCTGTGTTATTTATACTTATATTGTAATAACTTGAGACGTCCTCTCTGACATTTAATACGACTGGAGAACTTGGATTGATAACGTGGTTGGCAAAAGCAAAGAATGATAGGAAGACAATTACTAATAGAGACAAAGAAAATTTATACAAAATGTCCGTTTTCAATTTCATCTCCCCTTTTTTACTTATTGTTATAGTTTAATACCCTATTTAAATTTACTTATGGGGAGTAGTAAGAATACAAATTATGATAAATTTAAAAGCCTTAATTTTATAGATTATTTAATAGTAATTTAAAAAAATGGAAGATAATAAGCATCAACAGACTCATAAGAAGCATTGGTATGACCGATATTACAAATTAATTTTATTGCCTCCGATTTTATTGCTTGTTGTATGTTTAGTTTATCTTGGTATTTTTTATGCTAATCATAATGATTTAATTTACAAAGATGCAAGCTTATCTGGCGGAACTACTATAACTATAAGTGAAAAAATTGATTCTAATTTAATTGAACAAATTAAACAAAAAATGCCTGATTCTTATGTAAGAGAAATAAATGATTTAGCATCTGGAGAACATATTGCAGTTATAATAGATACCTCTCTTCCTCCAGAAGAAGCACAGCCAATTATCGAGGAAATAATTGGATTTAAATTAACTTCTCTAAATTCAAGCATTGAATTTACAGGTCCATCATTAAGTAATAATTTCTACAAACAACTAATTATTGCAATTATTATTTCATTTGTTTTAATGTCCTTCGTAATATTCTTCTTATTTAGAACATTTATTCCAAGCATTGCAGTTATATTTGCGGCTTTTGCAGATATAGTTTTTGCTCTTACATTTGTTAATATTTTTGAAATAAAGTTATCTGCTGCAGGTATTGCTGCATTCTTAATGCTTATAGGTTACAGTGTAGATACTGATATATTACTTACAACTAGAGTTTTGAAAAAATCTGAAGGAAGTGTAAATGAAAGAATATTTGGAGCCTTTAAGACTGGAATTTTCATGACTATTACTGGTTTACTCGCTGTTTTACCTGCATTTTTTGTTATAACTGGGCTTCCTGATTCATTTAGACAGATATTTTTGATTCTTGCAGTTGGATTAAGTGCCGATATAGTAAACACCTGGCTTACTAATGCCAGTATAATTAAATGGTATGCGGATGCGAAGGGAATAAAATAATGGCTAAAATAACATTAAGAATCTGGATTTTAATTATTGTTCTGATGCTTGCTTTGTTGATGATATCTCCGAGTTTTAAAGAGGGAGTTTTGATAAAGAGTGTTGATGCAAATTCTACTGCGTTTAATAATGGATTAATGCAAGGAGCAAGAATTACTGCAATTAATGGCCAGCTTATAAAAAATATTCAAGATTATACTAAGGCAGTTTCTATATATGATGGAAACACAAGTAAAAAAATAGAAATTACTGCCTCCAACGGAGATTTTGTTTTTCTAACAGATAATGCGCCTGAAATTACTGTAACAAATGTTCCAAGAACTAAGATTAAGACTGGGCTTGATTTAAGCGGAGGAGCAAGAGCAATAGTTAGACCTGTTAATGTCACATTAAATGCAAATGAAATGGGGGATCTTATTTCTACGACTAGTCAAAGATTGAATAGTTTTGGCCTGACTGATGTAACTGTTAGACCTACAAGAGACTTGACTGGAAACACTTATATGCTAATTGAAATTGCAGGAGCAAGTCCTGATGATTTAAGAGATTTAGTTGGAAAACAAGGGAAATTTGAGGCAAAAATAGGAAATAATACTGTATTTATTGGCGGAGAAAAGGATATCGCTGATGTATGTAGAAATGATGCAAGTTGCGCCGCAGTACAAAGTTGTTTTCCATCATCTGGTGGAGGATATGGATGTAATTTTGCATTTGCTATTTATTTAACTGAAGAGGCTGCAAAAAGACACGCAGATATAACTTCTAAGATAGATGTTGATGCTAGTGGACAATACTTAACAGAAAAATTAGACCTATATCTAGATGATAATCGGGTTGATTCTTTACTAGTAAGTTCTAACTTAAAAGGCCAAGTTACGACGCAAATTTCGATTCAGGGGTCTGAAAGTGGAAGCACGCAGGATATTGCATTAGAAGATGCGAGAAAACAGATGAATAGATTACAAACAATATTAATTACTGGAAGCCTTCCTTATAAATTAGAAATAGTAAAACTAGATACTATTTCTCCTACTCTTGGAAGAGAATTTACAAGAGGAATCATTCTTCTTGGACTTGTCGTATTCGCTGCGGTTTCTATAGTTCTTTTTGTAAGGTATAGAAAAATAAAAATGACTCTTGCTGTGATATTAACAATGTTTTCCGAAGCAGTTATAACTCTTGGAATTGCTGCTTTCATTGGTTGGAATTTAGACGCTCCTAGCATTGCAGGAATAATCGCCGGAATGGGAACAGGAGTTAATGACCAGATTGTTATTATTGATGAAGCTGTATCTAGTGAAAAATCGGGTCTAAAGGATAGAATAAAGAGGGCATTATTCATTATATTTGGTGCATTCTTTACAATAGTTGCTGCAATGCTTCCATTATTCTGGGCTGGAGCAGGATTATTAAGAGGATTTGCATTAACTACAATAATTGGAGTTACAGTCGGTATTTTAATCACAAGACCTGCTTTTGCAGATATAATAAGAAAAATACAAGAGTAAACTTATGAAAGGAGAGAAAATAGGAGACAAACTTTACAAAGCCTCACAAGAACTTGGTAGAAATTATAGGTTGATAATGAGAGAAGCTATGAGAAGAGTTCCATTAAGATACAACGAAGACAATGTTCCTGTAAATATAAGGTGGGTGCGAGAGGAAGCAGTAAAGAGTTATAGAGAATATAAAGAAGGAAGATTTGTTCCTTTTTATACCGATGAATTAAATTTAATGAAAAAAGATTAATGCTGCCAAGATATCATATTTTACTAGGAACAATTTTTACTTTGTTAATATTGATAATTCTTCCAGGAATAAATCTAATTTATCTTTCACTTATTTTTCTTTCATCATTCTTAATTGATTTTGATCATTACGCTATGTCTGTTATCAAAACTGGAAAGATAAGCTTACTCAAGAGTTTTGATTATCATAATAAAGCGAGAATTGTTCAAGAAAAAGAGATAAGGGCAAGAATAAAGAGGAAGGGGGATTTTCATTTATTTCATACAATTGAATTTCATTTGTTTGTTGGGCTACTTGGCTTGATTTGGATAGGTTTCTTTTATGTTTTTATTGGAATGGTTTTTCATTCTCTTTTAGATATTTATGATGGATTAAAAAAAGGCTGGCTTTATCGACGTGAATTTTTCTTTTTTAACTGGATTTCTAAGAAATTGATTATTTAGATTAGTAAAGATAAAGGATATAGAAGAATTATTTCTTTGTTACTTTTTCTTCTTTTACTCTATACCTAGCTTTCTTTTAAACTCTTTCAGACGATTTCTGTAATTTTCTATCAATTTTTTATCTTCGGCGCTTTCTCCTAATAACTTAATTTTATTTTCTAAAGTGATAACAAGGCTTTTATCTATCTCCTTAATATGGTATCTTGCTAAGAAGTCATCTTTTTCCATTATATCCTTCTCCAACTTTTCAAAATGCTTTTCTATTTCGACCTTATAACTTTCAATTGCATTCCTCAACCTCTTACTTCTTTTTGCCATGTTCTAAATATTTTACTCTGTTTTTTATCTCTTTTATTAGTGCTTCTGCTTCTTTAACGGGTATAACCCTCTTTGATTTTAAATCATTCTTAATTCTAAGATAAGCGTTGTAAGATTCTTGAGTTGCAATTCTCTTTATTAAATCTGCAAATTCTTTATTAGAATAATTCTTGCTATTTCTCAAACATTCTATTAAATACAATTCTCTTAATCTTAGGATAATTGAATATATAGTTTCATCCGAAACTATCTCTCCTAATTCTTCATCTATTTCTACCGAATTCTCATTTATTTTTGTAACAGACTTTATTTCATCAAGATGCTTTTTCATCAATATTCCTTTTGTTTTACTTTTGTAATCTTTCATAAAAGCTTCGTTCATAATAGCCCTTGATTCGTTGATTAGAGAAGCAAGATATATACTTTTTTTAATAGAATTTTCAAATTTCTCTTTTGAAATGAAAACTATTTCATATCTGCCAACTTTTAACTGCTTATTAATGTCGTCAGTTATAACTAGAATGTCTATGTCACTCTTTTCTGTTTCCTCCCCTCTTGCATAACTTCCTACTAAAAATATTCCGTTTGTATTTTTCAGCATATCCTTCTCTTCTAATATTTCAATTATCTCTTGACTAATAGACTTCTCAATAAGCTTAACTCTTACTTTTCGATCTTTCCATTCTATAGGGAGGAGAACCCCTGCAGAGTTTCCAAGTTTGAAGGCTTTCTTTATTATTTCAGATTCCATGTTTATACATGTATAAACATATTTATAAATCTTACTACACATAATTTAATTTTTTAACAGGATCCTGTCTATCTAAATATTTTACTCTGTTTTTTATTTCTAAATAAAACTCATAAAGCCTTTTGCAAGAAGCAAGAATGCTGGAATCCAAAGAAGTAAGGGGAATATATCTAGAAATATTGATGCAAAGAGAATTATCGCAGATAATATGTCTATCATGCTTAGTGGAATTTCCCCTGTAAATATAAAAAGACCTTTGATAAGAAGAAGAATAGAAACAAATAAAATCGCTAAATAAAATTGTTGTATGCCAAATATAAGCATTAAGAATAAGACTGCTGCGATTAAGTCAATCATTCCTAATATCTTAACAAGTACCATAAAAATTCTCAAATAAAAGAGTTAATAAAACTTTATATAGAGTATAATTATGGTAAAATAATGTCTGAAAAGTTAGATTCTGGGAAAGTATTTGATTATTCTAAAAAATATTTACAAAATCCAAAAGAGGTTAAGAAACTACTTGATTTTTACTTTTCTGATAAAGATGTAAAAAACAAGATAATTCTTGATGCAGGATGCAGAGTTGGAGATTATTCTAAAATATTAGTTGATAAAGGAGCTGGAAAGGTTATTGGTATTGATTTGAGTAAAGAATGTGTTGATGCCGCAAAAAACAGATACAAAGATATTAAAAAAATGGAGTTTATACAAGGAGATATAAGAAACTTGCGGAGATTTAAAGATTCTAGTTTTGATGCAGTAATATGTGTTGGAACTATATTCTATCTCCCTCCAAAAGAGGTTAGGGTTGTTATTAATGAATTTTTAAGAGTTACAAAACCGAATGGAACTGTACTTGTTCTGTTCCAAAAAGAAAAGGGCAAGATTGTTAAAATGGCAAGATTTATTGCAAATAAAATGCCTTTGAAATTGTACTTTTTATTAATAGATAAATTTGCATTTTTAATGAAACCTGCAGTAAAGACTTTAGTTGGAAGAAATATAAGTACTGAATATCTAAAATATGACGTATTACTTAGTTTAAAAGGAATAAATTTTGGAGTACCAATAAAAATAAACAAAAAATTTAGAGTTAAAACAGTTAAATGTGAACAATGCTCAGAAGAGACAACTGCAACTTACAAAATAAAAGTTCCAAAAGATAAGAAAATTGATTAAATTATACTTATTCTGTGCTAATTAATTCTGCTAGACTTTTTCACTCCATTTCCTATTCTAAAATAATCTATTCCTTCAGGTAAATCTTCTATATTTAGATTGCCCCAAGCATCTAAAATTAAAGCCGGTTTCTTTATTTTATCTAAAATGTGATCTAAATCTATATTCATAATTTTTGGATGGTTTGTTAAGAATAAAATTATATTAGAGCCCTCAAGAGCATGATAAATATTCTTTGATATCTGATAATTCATGAAATTCTTTACTAATGGATCATAAACTCTAACTGAATCAAATTTTATTCCTTCTTTATTTAATGAATCTAATATCTTCTTTGCTGGAGAACCTCGCAAATCATCTGTTTCTGGAAAACCTTTAAACGCTAAACCTAGAATTGCTAGATTTTTACCGTTGAGATTATTCTTTAATATATGGTCCTTTACCATATTTGCTATTCTCATTGTTGAAAATTTATTTTGAATGACACAACCGTCTACTAAAGGCGTTAAAACATTGTGTTTCATTGCAGAATGCTTGAAAATGAGAGGATCTTTAGACAAACACGGACCGTCTGCTCCAAGTCCCGGAGTAAAAATAGTTGTTCTTGGGTATGAATTATTTACTGCTGAAGCTACTTCTCTTGCATCAATGTTCATCTTTTCACAAAGCATTCCAAGTTCATTTGCGAAGGCTATATTTGTTGCTCTGTAAAGATTATCTACTAATTTACACATCTCTGCAACTCTTGGAGAAGATACAACTGTTGTTTTTCCCCCAAGTCTTCTTAATATTTTATCTGCTTTAATTGAACTTTCTTTATTTACTCCCCCAATTATTTTTGGGAGATGATAAATTTCATGCAATGCAAGACCTTCTATTGTTCTTTCTGGGCAGAAAGCCAAAAAGAAATCCGTTCCTACTTTCATTCCTGAAAACTTTTCTAACATCGGGGCAACTCTTTCTTCTGTTGTACCTATGACAACAGTTGATTTTAACACTATCAATTGTCCTGGCCTAATATTTTTTCCTATCGACTCTATTGATGCATCAATTTGAGAGAAATCTGGATGATCATTCTCAAGAAGGGGAGTGCCTACAGTTAAAAATAAAGTGTCTGCGTTTTTTACTGCATAGTCGCTATCTACAGTATATTCTATTCTATCTTTATGTGAATCAAGTCCTTCTTTTAGGCCAGGTTCATAAAATGGAACCTCTCCTTTTTTTAATTTTTCAATTCTGTTTGCATCAATATCTACGCCTATCATTTTGTAACCTACGTTAGCTAAAGCTGCAGTGAATGGCAGGCCGATATAACCTAAACCAAATACCGCTATTGTCTCTTTTAATTCAGTCATTTTTATTTACAATACTCCTTTATTTTTTGTATTACATAATCTTGCTTTTCACCTATGCCTACCCAGATAGGTATGTCTATAAGATCTTTCCACGCCTTAAGACTGACAGGTAACATGTCATTCATATAATTAAATCTCTCTTGATAATATGGCTGAATATGCACTGGAGGGAAACTTAATCTCGTTTCTATATTTTGCAATTCTAGTTGTTTTACTATTTCATCCCTGTTTAGGTTTGGTACTGAAATTGTATACATGTACCATGCGTGCTGCGTCACGTATTCTGGAACAAAAGGAATTCTTATATTTTTATCATCTTTAAATGCTAAATTATATTTCTCAGCTAATTTTTGTTTTTCAGAAATAACCTTTTTTAATCTCTTTAATTGTTCTAAACCTATTGCTGCTTGAAAATTGGTCATTCTATAATTATATCCTAACTCTACATGGTGATATCTATAATCCTGCCCTTGATTCATAATTACCCTCATCTTCTTAGCTAATTCATCATCATTTGTAGTTATCATTCCACCTTCTCCTGTTGTAATGTTTTTATTTGGGAAAAAACTAAAAATGTGGATGGGTGCTATTGAACCTACTTTTCTTCCCTTGTATGTTGATCCCAAACTTTCTGCACTATCTGCTATTACTCTCAGATTATGTTTTTTTGCAACTTCTAAAATTGAATCGTAATCAATTGGCATGCCATTCATATCTACTGGAATTATTGCTTTGGTTTTTTTCGTTATTCTTCTTTCTATTTCTTCTGGAGTAATGTTATAAGTTTTAGGATCACATTCTGCTAATACTGGAGTGGCATTTTGATAAAGAACAGAATTAGCTGTTGAAATAAAAGTCAAAGTTGGTATTATTACTTCGTCTCCTTCTTTTATTCCTAATGCTGCAAGAGATACATGTAATGCAGAAGTCCCGTTATTTACTGCTATTGCATGTTTTGCCCCAACTTCTTTCGCGAATTCTACTTCAAATTCCTTTACTTTAGGACCAGAACTAAGCCAACCAGACTTTATTACATCATAAGCAGCTTTAGCTTCTTCTTCCCCTATGAAAGTATTTGCAACAGGTATTTTTTCTTTTATTTCCATTTTACTACTTTTATGAATGACAATTCCCCTTTATATCGTCATTAATCATTAAAATCTAGCGTTAGAAATACTTATAAACATTTATATCTGGCCATTATAGTGAAAAAAGTATTAATAACTGGGGGGGCTGGATTTATCGGACTACACTTAGCAAATAATTTGGCTAATGATAATTATGAAGTAACTATCCTTGATAACTTTGCAAGAGGTTCTTTTGATGAAGAATTTAAAAAATTAGTGGAGAAACCAAACGTAAAATTCATTCAGGGAGATATTATAAAGACAGAAACATTTGACAAGCTTGATTTAGATTATGATTATGTTTATCATTTAGCTGCAATAAATGGGACTGAAAATTTCTATAATATTCCTGATAAAGTACTAAAGGTTGGAATTATTGGGACAATAAATGTTTTAGACTGGTTTGTGAAGCAAAAGAAAGGCAAGATATTATTCTCTTCAAGCTCGGAAGCTTATTCTGGCACACTAAATTTGCTAGGAGATAAGTTTCCTATTCCAACACATGAAAATGTACCTTTAGTAGTCGAAGATCCAAGCAATGTGAGATGGAGTTATGGAGCAAGTAAAATGTTAAGTGAAGTCGCGATATATTCCTGGGCTAAGGCGTACAGTATGAAAAATTTTGTTATAATAAGATATCATAACATCTATGGTCCTAGAATGGGAAATGAACATGTAATTCCTCAATTTATTGAAAGAATAGTAAAAAATGAAAATCCATTCAAAATATACGGTGGGCAAGAAACGAGAACTTTCTGTTATATCGATGATGGAGTTAAAGCTACAAGAATGGTAATGGAATCCAGCGAAACAAATGGAAAGACAATTCATATTGGAAGAAGCGATAACGAAATAAAAATACTAGATTTATCTAAAAAATTATTTGAGATAGTTAACGTAAATCCAGAAATAAAAATACATGAATCTCCTAAGGGGAGCGTTATGAGAAGATGTCCAGATACGACAAAACTTCAACAGCTTGGTTTTGTTCCAGAGGTAAGTTTGGAAGAGGGATTAAGAAAAACTTTTGATTGGTACAAAAGCAAATTTAATTGATTATCCTTTAAACCTTAGTCTGAAAGCCATTTTCAGATATGCGAAAGCGAATTTAGCAAGTTTCTTTGCGTCTGCTGCTCCAGAACCCATTGCTGATTCACCTTTATCTCTGAATTTATATGTGAATGGAATTTCTTTAACTGTAAAACCTTTCTTTTTTGCTCTATAAAGCCATTCAAAGTCAAATTCTCCGAATACTGGCTGATATTTGAATTTTATTTTTTTAAATTTACTTTTTTTCATTAGATGGAACTCTCCGGCTATGTCTGTTTCTTTTAGGCCTATTATTTTTGCGCAGACATAGTTAAGACCCTCTGAACCAAATTTTCTTAGGAAAGGAGCTTTCATGCCTCCCTCTTTCATGTATCTAGAACCAGAAATTATATCTGCTTTATCTTTATAATTCCAAAAAGATCTTGCAATTTCTGGAGGATGAGAGAAATCAGAATCCATTGTTATAACGTAAGTTCCATGAGCAATATCTATTGCATCGATATATGCCTCAAAATAACCTTTTTTATCAAATCTATGAATTGCTAAAACATCTCCTTTCTTTGCTAGTTTGTCTATAATCTCTGGAGTTTTATCTTTAGAATTATCGTCCAAAATAACTATCTCGTAATTTAAGTCTCTAAATTCTTTTCTTAAACCTTCTACTAGTTTTTCTATATTATCTTCCTCGTTATATGTTGGGAGAATTATAGAAACGTCTCTTTTTACACCAAATGGGGGAGTTGCAGAGCTTAATGTCTTTTTTCTACCATAACCAACACATACATACCTGACCATGAATGGCAGATTAAAGTTATCTTTAAATACTTTATTCTATTCGGGCGAGACATGGAAAATACGCTCGACAGCGAGATAGAAAATTCTGTTAAGGCTGCAAAATTAGAGTACGAAAAAGAACCTATGAAAGATTTCTACAAAAATAAAATTGCAGGGTATCCTTCCAGGCTAAGAGTAAAGAAGCTTTTAATGGAAATTGGGGATATTAGGGGTAAAAGAGTACTTGATATAGGCTGCGAGGCAGGTTATGTCGCTTTCAAACTATTGGCTAAACATCCAAAAGAATTTTATGGGATAGATATTGTTGATGAGGCACTAAAAGAATTTAAGAGAAAAATAGAAAAGGTAAAAGAAAAGAGAAAAATAGATACTAAAATTGTTCTTAAGAAGGCATTTCTTCAAAAGATGCCGTTTAAAGAAGATTTTTTTGAGATTATTGTTTGTACTGAAGTAATTGAGCACGCTCCGAATATTGATAAAGGTTTTAAAGAAATGTCAAGAGTTTTAAAGAAAGGAGGAAAATTATTTTTGACATTTCCTAATGAAAAACTAAGAAAAAAGGTTTATCCTCTAGTAAAAATTCTTGGAGTTAATACCGACATTGAAAAAGAGGTAACCTTATTTGATTATGATCCTAAGTATATTTTAGGATTATTAAGAAAAAACTTTAGAATAAACAAATATCATAGATTTCCTTTCTATTTTCCTATGACAAATTTAGTTGTCTGCGAAAAAGTGTAATTAGCTAATATTTAAATAAAACTCATAATTTTTTTATATATGAAAAAGAAAGAAGAAAACAAACTAAAACATCCAAAAATTCTCATTGGAGTATTTATTTTATTAATGATAATTCTTGCATTTATTACAGTTCCACATGATGTTCTTGATGCTACAGATATAAAAGATTATACCGATACTGCTAAGTTTTTTGCAGGAGATTATGCCGCAAAACAAAGAGCTTCGCATTCAATTCTTTATGGATTAATGCTTAGCCCGTACGTTGCTTTAACTGATAGTTTCTTTCTTATAAAATTCTCTTCTGTATTTTTCCTTATTCTCTTAATTCTATCCATATATTATATATCTGGAAAAGATAAAAGAACTTTAATTCTTGCTCTATTTTTGCCTCTAATATGGTACGTGACTCCTTGGATAAGTCCGGTACCTTTATCCGCTCTTCTTTTCCTTTGGGCTTATTATTTTATTGATAAATATAATAAGGATAGCAAAGAAACTGATAAAGGTAAAATAAGGTATTTGATTTACTCCGGACTCTTGGTTGGATTAGCTTCTGCATTTTGGACAACTGTACTATATCTTTCTTTCTTTTTCTTAATAACTTTCTTTTATAATAAGAAGTTTTATAGTACCTGGATATTCCTGTTATCATTATTCGTGGGATTTTTACCAGCTTTGATAGTTGATCAGATGGTTTATGGATTTGCATTTTATAGTTTGATAAAGCATATATCGAGTGCAGCAATATTCTTTTTGTATAATGGGACTTATAATCAGGGATTTTCTTCCACTATTTTAGATAGGATAATAGTTCTAATATTTGTTCCATTTTATTCTTATTTATTATTAAAGAAAGAAAATTTTGTGAAAAATAAGGCAATTGTTGTTTTTCTTGTTCTCACTTTGCTATTCATACTAACTAACCCTCAAATAAGATTATTGCTTGTAATTGCACCGATAATATTAATTCTTATTGGGAATAAATTAAGCGATAAACAATTTAAGATTCAGATTATTATATTTATAATACTTAGTTTACTTGTAATTACTCCTTACGTTATTCAAGGTATATATGAAATAGAAAATGGTAAATATCTTCAGACAGCTATAACGGAATTTAATAGTTTAAATCTAAACTATCCTCCAACAGAAAAGATTATTGTTAAAGACCTAGAAAAAATAGAGAAAGATTATGCAAATGAGATATTTGTAGTTGGAAATAATAATGATGATTATAGGTATTTAGCTCACTTATACTGGGGAGACCAACTTAAGGAATTTGTAAGTATAGAAGATTATAATCTTTATCTTGAAAATAATAGCGAAATAATAAAGAAAAGAATAAGTTCTAGAGCTAAAATAGAGGAAAGAAGAGAGGTGTGGATTGAAATAGGCATAGGGAAGAATTCTAATGATAAAACTGATTACGAAGCTATAAAGTATGCTATAAGTCTTGAAGAGGATATTGATTTGGAAGGATTTGAACTTGTTAAGGAATATGATAAGTTAAGGGTGTTTGAAAAGGCATAAAAATGCATGAAAACTAGAATAAATATGAAAGAAAAGAGGGAAAGCTTCACTATTCAGGCGCTAAGCGGTTCTATATGGAATTTTTTTGCTTTGATTTTTCAAAGAGCTGGGGCGTTAATTTTTACTATTATAATAGCTAGATTTCTTCTTCCTGAAGGGTTTGGACTTTACAATCTGATCTTGTCTATTGCCCTTACATTTACAGTACTTTCTGAAAGGGGAATAAATGAGTCTCTCATAAGATATTTATCAGAAACATTAGAGAAAAAAGCAAAGGCGAGAAATTTCTTTAAGTATATTCTTAAATTAAAACTTGTCATATTAATTAGTTTCTTAGTTATACTTGGAATAGCGGCATATCCTCTTTCTGTATATTTCTTTAAGAAACCAGTGATATTTATTCCTCTTTTATTTGCAATATTATATGTGTTTGTATTTTCTTTAGATAGTTTCTTTAGTTCATACTTTTTTGCTGCAAAGAAAGTTAAATATGTCGCTCAAAAGGAAACATTATATCAAATATTAAGAATTGTTTTAATATTGGGAGTCTTTTATGTTATAAGACCTACAAGCCCTTTATCTCATATATTTGTTGCGCTTACATTTGCATCACTTATTACTTTGATATTTGTTATAGCAAACGTATACAAATATTCTCCTTATTTATTTGAAAAATCTGATAAAATAAAAGAATTTGATAAGAAAAGAATTAACAATTTCATAAGTTACTTTACCATAACTTCTATATCTTTTGTTATTTTAGGGAATATTGATACAATAATGCTTGGTTATTTCATAGATAGCGCTGAGTCAATAGGACTTTATAGGGCGGCCTTTACATTATCTTCAAGTATTGCTGGTTTACTTGGGTTTGGAACGGTATTATTGCCTTTGTTCATAAAAATGAAGGATAAACAGCTTCAGAGAGCGTTTAACAGGGTATTTAGATATACTATGATTGTTGCTGTACCTATCTCATTTGGATTAGCAATACTAGGAAATTATTTCTTGACATTTATATTTGGAGTAGAATATATTGATGCTAAATGGCCTCTTTATGTTCTCGCTTTCCTGATAATTCTAGGAGTTCAAGTAAGTCTTTTTGTATATTTATTCTTAACAAAAGAAAGACCTAAAGATTATCTTTCTCTTTTGATAGGAGTTATAATTTTAGATATAATTCTTAACTTTATATTCATTAAAATATTCTTAAATTATTCAACTAATTTAGTTATAACTGGTGTTGCTCTTGCAAGCCTTATTAGCTGGTTGGTATATAGTATTGGAATAGGAATTATGTCTAGAACAAGACTTAACATAAAAGTTAATGGGTATGTTATAATTAAACCATTAATTGCAGCAATAGTTATGTCTCTAGCCATACTTTATATTAAAAGTAATGTCAATGTTGGAATAATAAATGGAATAATCTTAATATTGGTTGGAGCAGTTATTTATTTTGCATCTTTATTTATTCTTAAAGCATTAAGAAAAGAAGATCTTTATCTAATTAAGGATGTTATAAAACTACTTAGATAATCTTATTTGCCCTTTTTGCATAAATTATTCCTTTATTTGGATCTGGAATAATCTTAATTAAAAAACCATTTGATTCAAGGAAGGATTTCATTGTTTTTCCATTGAATTTTTCATTTAAATTGTGATATTCCATGCTTATTTTTTCTATACTTCGGAGAACATTTTTTGGACAATTAAATAAAATCTTATATTCTCCTCCTTCACAATCCATCTTTAGGAAATTAATTTTCTTTAATTTTTTGGATTTAATAAAATTTGCAAATGAAACTGCAGGCACACTAATTTTATTCGAATTTTTTATTGGGTAGAGAGAATTACTTCCCTTATTTTTTGACTCTGAAATGTAAAAAATCTTATTTCCTGATTTATTAGAAACTGCTTTATTAAAAATCTCTAAATTGTTTAATTTATTTATTTCTAAATTCTTCTTTAACAAAGAAAAATTTTCATTCGATGGCTCAAAAGAATAAACTTTTCCATTTTTTGCATAATGGGCTGCAAATACTGAGAAAACTCCTATATGGGCACCGATATCAATTACTATATCTTTATCTTTTATATTAAATCCATTAGGTGTATATGATTTATGTATCCAAATCTCATTAATTATAAATCTATCAGTTGTTTTTGGCCTTGTTACATACTTTACGCCATTTCTTAGCCTGTAAAGCAATCTATCTTTATTTGTTAGTTTAAGATAATCTGTTAAATAAGCATTAAAGTTTTTTATCAAAAAAATTGCTTTAAATAGAGTCTTTATTTTTCTTATCATTTTGTCTACACTTTTTCATAAATCAGATAACTTCCTATTTGCTTGGTGAATTTAAATTTTGCCATGTTATCTTCACCTATTCTATCTATATCTCTCTGAAATATAATTATATATCTTATATCGTTATTTTCTATTACTTTTTCTTTAAAAGTATTCTCATCTAAATAAACAAATATAATGTCATAATAATTAGACATCCCGAAGTAATATCCTATATTTCCGTAAGTTGCAACTTGTCTTGAATCTATATTATTTTGTTTTATATAATTTACAGTTTCTAAAACACCAGTATCTCCATAACGATAATAAGAAGAGTGTGATGTTGAAGCATGTAAAATATTAATATAAATAGAAAAGAAAATAACAAGAAGCAACAACAAGATTAATATTTTATCTGTCTTTGAATAACCTTTAACAAAATAGAATACAATTGATGCAATTATTAATGGAATTAAAACATAAAGTGTAAAAGTCTTCAAGATTGATACTATGGCATATCCTAAATCTGCAGCTTTTGCTGTAGCATCAAATTCTGGCATAAGCGGATCTGTAATAAATATCAAAACATAAAAAGCTAATATTACGAATAAAATAGCTATTAAGATAATATTTCTTTTATTCTCGAAAAATGTCAAAATTTCTTTTTTCTTTAGGAATAAAGCTCCAACAGTAAAGATAAACATTGGAGCTAGTGCTGCATGGAAGTGTTTTGGGAAACCCCATGCACTTGCACCTAAATAAGTGAACATTGCAATCCCTGAGAGAGAAATTAAATTGAAAATTAACAATTTTCTTTCTGTTTTATCCCAATCTTTCTTACTTATCAGATCTTTATAGAAGTAGAATGATAGAAGCAAGAAAAGCAAAACAAAGAATGGAATGACAAAATATGAAAATGATTTTAATGCCCAGGCAGATTTTACAAAACCAAGGTAAGTAAATCTATTTGATGAAACTCTTTCCTTGCTAAATACATTTCCTGTCGGACCGAAGAAATCTAAATCGAATGAGGAAGAATAGATCCAAAAAGTAATCATGAATAGTATTGCGGTTATAACAAAAAGAGAGATTATTTTTGCTGACTTTTTCCACTCTTTATTTACAATATAATAGGCCATAATCCCCACAAACAATATTACTGGACTAGAAAACTTACTCCAGAAGACTAGCAATAAAGAAGGAACTAAAACATAAAAACTTGAATTTCTGACAAAAAAGAACAAAAATAATAAAGTGACAAAGTTAAGCAATCCTCCGTCAATATCGGTTACTATTGAACCCTGAATTAAGAGAGGACTTAGAGCATAAAGAAATGCTGCAAGTAAACTTGCTTCATCTTTGAAATCTTTTTCTTTGAAGATATTCTTAGTTATGAAAAAAACAAGAATTATTGAAAGAAGACTGAAAAAACCCTGGACTGCTCTTATTGAGTAATTATTATCCCCAAAAATTGAAATATTGGCTGATAAAAGATAAATATAAAGTGGAGGATGCCAAAGACATTCAAAATTTGGTCTATAAATACTATGATTTATTATTGGTTTTCCTGTTTCAATTACCTGTTTTGCACATTCTGGGAAAACAACTTCATCACCTTGAAATGGTTGATTTGCTGATAAAATAAAAAATACTGCATTTATTGTTAATATTGCTACTAGTATAATATAGACGTCTCTATTTCTCATTTTTTCTTGCGATCACAAGCATTTGCTTTCCAAACGGTTTAATTGGACTTCTTAAATACATTCTTATTAAAAATCTATTCTTTGGAAGTCTTGATTTTAGGCTAAATGGGATAAATTTTGGAGAGACTTTTAGAATACCAAAACCTTTTGTTTTGATAAAGTCTGGAAGGCTCACATCACTCCAAGCTTTAACATGTGTATAATCATCAAAATACTCTTTATAGGCATATTTAAAATTTGGTTGAAGGAGAATTAATAATCCAAGAGGCTTAAGCTTTGTCTTGATTATTTTTACATAATTTTCAAGATCAAAGTCGCTAAGATGCTCGAAGAAATTGCTTGCAAAAATTACATCTAGACTATTATTTTCAATTTTTTTACTCATATTTTTATAATCCCCTTTTATTTTAATCACTTCATTTGAGGCAAATTTATTTGGATCAATATACTTATCTAGGGCGAATTTCTTTTTGGCATTTACTAAATTTATAAAATCACAGTATCCTGAACCAAGATCTAAAATTGTTGAATCTCTTTTTATAAATCTGCTTAGATATAAAACAATTTCTTGCCAAACTATATTTCTATCTCTTCTGAACTTAAATCTAACTTTTGAATAATTCTGATAATCCATCTTAAACTCTTTCTAACCTGGATTTTATTATCATTAATATCATTCTCATGCCCAATTTGAAAGATTTCCAGAAATTTGAAGTTATCTTTGACTCTCCAATTCTTTCTCTGTAGTTTACTGGTATTTCTACACATTTTAATCTTGAACGAATACAAACTATCATGAAATGAGGAGAGAATCTTGAATCTCCTATGTTTAATTTATGAGCAATTTTTTCATAAGATTCTCTTTTAATTAGTTTCATTGTACAACCTACATCTGTCAGACATGGACCGTTATGAAGGTACTCTAGAAGTTTTGCAACAGCAGTATTACCATAACGTAAAAATCCCTCCATTTTTGCTCTACTCCAAATTAATGATTTTGAAGTTCTTGTTCCAAAAACAACCTCAAAATCGTCTGCGTAAACTAATAATTTCTGTACATCCTTTCCAAGAAAGCTGTTGTCTGGCTCGGCCATAATGATAAAATCTCCTGTTGCTTCTGCCAAGCCCCTTATGAGTGCATTTCCGTACCCTTGCCTTCTTTCGTTAACATATTTTGCTTTTGTTTTTTTAATTTCTTTTGCAGAGTTATCTTTAGAATTATTATCTACTGCTATAATTTCATCCACAAAACCACTGGAAAAGAACTCTTCTATGGCTTTCTTTATATTCTTCTCTTCATTATAACAAGGGAAGACTACTGAAACTTTCTTTCTTTTCCACATGAAAACTAGGGTTTTTTCGCTTATAAATAGTTTATTATTCAGTTATACTCTCTCACAGAAATCATTATAAACCGACGTATTTGTAAAAATAAATGGAAAAAAGGATTCTTGTGTTGGGCGGTGCAGGATTTATTGGTAGCCATGTTGTTGATTACCTTGTTAATGAGGGGCATGAAGTAAGCGTTGTTGATGATTTATCTGGAGGACTTGAAAGAAATTTGAATAGAAATATAACATTTGTGAAGGCCTCCATAACTGACCATAAATTAATGGACTCTTTAATTAAAGATAAGGATATAGTTTATCATCTTGCAGCCTATGCCGCTGAAGGTTTATCTCCTTTTGTTAGAAGATTTAATTATACTAATAATGTAATAGGATCCATTAATTTAATTAATGCTGCAATAAAAAACAAAGTAAAGAAGTTTGTTTTTACATCTTCTATTGCTGTGTATGGGCAAGGTAATCCGCCATTTAGCGAGGAAGATACTCCAAGACCTGACGACCCTTATGGAATTGCAAAGAGAACAGTCGAACTTGATTTGGAAGATGCCTACAAAAGATTTGGACTAGAGCACGTTATTTTAAGACCATTTAACGTTTATGGTGAAAGACAATTTATGGGTGACCCCTACAGAAATGTATTAGGAATTTTCATGAATAGAATAATGCAGGGAAAAACAATTCCAATATATGGTGATGGAGAACAGACTAGAGCATTTTCTTACATAGGAGATGTTGCTCCATGCATTGCAAGATCTGCATTCATAGAAAAAGCAAATAATCAAATAATAAATATTGGTGCAAGTAAATTTTATAGTGTTAATCAACTTGCAAGAATTACAAAGGAAGCTATGGAATCAGATTCAGAAATAGAATACTTGCCTCCAAGAAAAGAAGTGCAGCATGCGTATTCTAAAACAGATAAAGCGAAAAGAATTTTAGATTTTGAAGATATAACTCCACTAGAAGAAGGTATAAAGAGAATGGCAATGTGGGCTAAGAATGTTGGACCAATGGAACCAGTGATATGGGAAAATGTTGAAATTGAAGAAGGCTTACCAGAATTCTACAAAAGATTAAGAACTGAGTATCCAAACGCGAAGAATAGGATTAATCCATTAGCTTAATTTTTCTTTAAGGCTTTATTTACGTGAGGAATAACTTCTTCAAACTTTAATTTCTTTACATATGCAGCCACAGTGTCTGCATTTTTTCCTAATGGTTTAAAATAATGCACGGGTATTCTTCCTGCTGCAATTATTGCAATTACTTTTGTTTTTGATGCCCAAGCCATATGCATTGGCCCACCATCTTGAGCAATCACTAAGTTACTGTTTTTAAATAAAAGAGAGGCTGCTCTCAAGTGAGTTTTTAATAGTTTAATTGTAGGATTTCTTTTCTTAAACCAACTTAGTTTTTCCATATCTCCTCCAGTTACTACAATTTTATATTTAGGATATGTTGATTGTATATATTTTATTAGTGAATCCCATTGCTCAAATGGCCATTGTTTTTCTGGATAACTCGCATCTGGAATTATGCATATATATCTCTTTTTTTGCAAATCATTTTTACTTAAAACCTCATCTAAGGTCTTTTTATCTTCTTTTGTTGTTATAATAGATGGCCAATAATTCTTTGTCTTAATCCCTAAAACTTCGTTCATCAATCTAAGGCGCAAGAATATACAATGATTTCCCGGGGATCTATCCTTTTTTATTCCTCCATTCAGAAAGATTCTTGATAAATCTCTATTATACATCCCGGCTCTTATTTTCACTCCAGCTAGGAATAATAGGAAAAAAATGTTGTATATACTTCCTCGTAAATCTATTCCCAGATCAAAATGATCTCTTCTTAGTTTAAGAGCCATCTTAAGAAAATCCTTAAATTCTTTATAATTTGTCAACGTATAGTTTAGGGTCAACATCTTATCGTAATAATTGCTTTTCTCAATTAGATTTCTATTTGCCTCTGATGCGATAAGAGTGATCTTTGCTTGAGGATATGCCTTTCTAATTTCCCTAATAAATCCGGATGAAACTATCATATCACCAATCTTATCGTTCTTTAAAATCAGAATCTTCTTTATATTCTTTTTATTATATTTTAGCATAATTATTGATGAATTAAGCCGTTTTAAAAATTATTGTTTTACGCTTTTTGAAAGAATTCTTCCATATGATGAATTGTTTTTCTTAATGCGTCCTCTTCGTGATTTACTAATTCCTTATCAACCTCAATAATTCTTGAAAAATTCTTTGATATGGGAGTCCATCTTTTCAAGAAGGCTCTATTTATGTGTCCTGTAAATAAAGTTATAAATGGAATTCCTAATGATGCGGCCATGTGTTGGCTTTGAGAATCATAACCAATGCACAAGTCCATTTCACTTATTAGCGCAACAAATGTTGATAAAGGTCCTTTAAATGTGAAAAAATCTTTTCCTTCTTTTTTTCCATTTCTCTCCAAAAAGCCTATCAGATTTTGTATCTTCTCAATTTCCCATTCAACTGGAGATTTTATAATTAATGGAACCCCAAATTTAAAGGAGTTTAGGACAAGATGTTGCTCAAATTCTGCTGAAAGTGTCTTATTTTTTAGACCTGATCCAAGATGAATCATGATTATCTTCTTATCTCTTGGTAAATTATTCCTAAAATCTTTCGCAATATTCTTTTCATTCTCTGGCAAGTATATCTTGGGATGATTCAATTTTTTTTCCTGAAAGATTTTATTTAAATAATTGTTACAAAGTGATCCGAAATTTTCCACATTTCCAAACTTACTGCCTTCTGTTGCAGAATCTATAAAATAATGGTTTGCTTCATCACATATAGGCATAGCTCCTGTTTGGGATAATCTTGTGTCTGCATCGAAAACCATGAACTCTTCCTTCTTTAATTTTCGCGTTTCTAAATCTATGAATTCTGACAAATTTGCAGTATATTCGAATCTTTCTAAAACTTTAATATTATGCCTGTCCCATACTAAACTGACTTCTTTCCCATCAGAATTGATAAAACTAGTGATAGAGTTTATTCTTGGATGATTAAATATATGTTTACCTACGTTTGCAGTATCTAAAAAAATTATCTGAGCGTTCTTTAAATTTTCTAAAAGACGAGAGATTATTATTCCATTAATATATGCCTCCGCCCCTATCGTATTCCTTGATAAGACTATTACTTTCTTTATATTGTCTCTTTCTTGAGGAGATATTGATTTTTGTTGATTTCTTAATTTTATGCTTCTTTTATATAGATCTTCCTGAGAATTTATCTTTGAAATATTCATTCTCTCAAACCACTTCTCGACTATTTCTGAACTTTTCTTCGCTTCTAGTATAAATTTAGGGAATATCTTAAGAAATAGATCTCCATCGCTTTTCTTAAAAGATTTTTTAAGATTATTTATGAGAACTCCAAATACTGGTTCAATCATTCTTCTGGAAATTTCCTCATTTTCATTAAAGGCTAAAGGCATTAACTCATCAATCTTATCAAATGAGGTATTCCCATTATCTATTGATTCCATGAATTCTGTTACAATATCAAAGGCTTGTTTTTCTGCTAGTTCAGGATCTAGACCGTCAACACTATTCATTTAAATTATTCATTTGAATTCTTTTTAACTCTTTCTGATTTATTTTTCTGGCTAAATTTAGTTACTTTTTAGTCGTAAAAAAAGATAAATTTAATATCAAAAGCATGATGTGCCACTCCACCTTTAAAGGTGGAGTTTGAAAAGGCACTCATGCTTTGGATGCATGAGAAATCTTTTAAGGATTTCTCTGCACAGAGAATTGAAAAATTCATCAATTCTCTTATGCTCAAGAAACGACCACATCATGAATGGTGTGGTTTTCTGTCAAGTTTCTTGACATAAATAGATTACGCCACAATTTATCCTACAGCTAAAGCAATAGGATTTCTTGCGAAGCCTTTAATATGGACAGAGCTCTGTAGAAAGTAAACCTCAATAGCGGAGAGGTTTACTAGTTTCTCTGCATTATAAGCTAAAAATCTGAATAATAATTCATTCTTTTGTGCATTGAATTTCTTAGCATAAATCTGATGACCAAA
>Ga0209542_10004108_pt1 | contig 30252 bp, 26 predicted proteins | sample RifCSPhighO2_01_FD_184028 | JGI IMG/M metagenome (GOLD analysis project Ga0209542, IMG submission 184028) | Soil microbial communities from Rifle, Colorado - Rifle CSP2_plank highO2_0.1 (SPAdes) (version 2) | ecosystem: Environmental > Terrestrial > Deep subsurface > Rock core/Sediment ... | reverse complement strand
GCAGATCTAATTTCTCTTTAGAAATTCCAACTTTTTTTTGCACCATGTAATCGCAAACAAACACAGGATGTTTATACTTTTTTGACTTTTTAAGTAAAATACCTATCTCGCTTTTTCCAAACCCTTCTTGAGCTAAAATGTTACGCATTTCTTGGAAACATGATTTTGGATTTCTTTCCAGCTGTTTACGAGTATCAGCAATTTCATGTTCATAAACTTCCCGCTGCGATTTAGCTGAGAGATAGCTGCCAGCTGACATGGAAAAAGCGCCGGCAAACATGCTAGCTAAACCAGCTAGAATAACAGCTGATGAGCTGCCACTTCCTACATATACACCTAGAACTAGACCCAAGTTAGAAACTAAACCGTCTTCCATGCCAAAGACGAAGTCCCGGATGACATCCTTCAATTTACTGATCATATAATACTACCGTACAAGCGCCTTCTACACAGGCTAGGCCTCCTTGTCCGCAGTCAAGTGTTCCAGGTTCACACTCTAACGAACAAAGTATAGCACTACAATCTGGAGCATTAGCTTGGTTAACGGTATCTTTAGCATGGCAACAAACAGCCGGTACACACTCGTTGTCAACTGCACATTGTTTATTGCTTTGCACTTGCGAAGTACAAGAAACTAAGAAAATGGTTATTACCAATATCACCCACATTTTCATAACAGCACAACCTCAATTAACTAGTTCTGAATTTCGAACGTTTTTTCCAAAAGGTATTCCCCACTTTTTTCCCCAAACATCGACATCCACCCACTTATTTTTAATTTTGATTCTGGAGTAAAAATGGATGATCAACCCTTTCTTTATGGACCAAGTAGCTAAAGTTTTTATATGTTTTGGTTTAAATCTTTTTCTTAAAAATCTCTGAAATAAAATATTTTGCATGTGGCAAGGCAGGCTAGATTTCTTTATTTTCCAGAGATTTTTAAGAAAAAGATTTCTCCATGGATATTTTAACCAGCATCGATTAACTTTAATGAATCTGTCGGCAACAAAGTTATAACTCTTCTGAATGTATTCATGATCCTCAAGATTAAACCAGTTTAGCTTTTTAATTTCGCGGTCTAGGCTATTAAAAGTTTTAGAGCGGAAATATAAATTTATAATAACTATGGAACAAGCTAAAGCTGTCAGCAGTAGAATTCTCATTTTAAAAAATCCTCTTTGAAGCTTAGGGCCTCATTAATTTCACCCCTTAAATTTACAGCCGCTAACTCCTCTACTCTGGTTTTTGGATAATTAGCCAAAAGCCAAGCTAACTTAATGTGGGCAGTTTCAGTAAGCATATCTTCTCCAAAAATAATGCCAATTTCTCTTAACCTTCTGCAATTAGTATAGATATCTGGATGAACACGGCCAAAGATACATTGTGAAGTTAGAACTATGACTCCGCCCTGTTCAATAAATCTTTGCAGGGCTTTATAGTTTGGTAAATTTTCTTCAATGTTGGTTGGAGCCTGGCCAATTCCAGTTGCTTCAAGAATTATTCCTTGGTATTTCTTTTCAGTTAAAGCATCTATAATTACTGGACCCATATTAGGATAAACTCTAACTACAGCTACTTTATCTTCAAGATTATCTTTTAATTTTAACTCTCCTTTAACATCTTCGCGTTTTTGATAATTTTGCAAAAAGATTATTTTTTTAGTCTCATAATTGATCTCTGCTAGTGGTCCGCTGTTAACAGCTTTGAAGGCATCACGTCTGGAAGTATGCAGCTTTCTGGTTTTTGTAGCCGGCAGGATGTGGCAGACTTTATCATCAGAAGTTCCATGCAGACAGACAGCTACCCCGGTAAAATCAGTTTTGGCTATGAATTCAGCAGCGCAAATTAAGTTCATGGCTGCATCAGTACTTCCTCGGTCAGAAGATCTTTGTGATCCGACTAAGATTACTGGAATAGGTAAATTTTCAAACATGAAGGAAAGAGCCGCAGAGGTAATAGCTATAGTATCTGTACCATGACCAACAATGATACCTTTCACTCCAGCTTTAATCTCATCAACAATGGCTTTAGCAATTAATCTGTAATGTGAAAATCTCATATCCTCAGACATCATGTTAGCTATATGATTAGTTCTAACATTAGCTATTTCATTGATTTCCGGAAACATTTCTAAGAAATCTTCAGAAGTAAAACTAGCTTTAACTCCGCCAGTTTCATAATCTACTCTTGAAGCAATAGTTCCACCAGTATGAAGTATAGCAATCGTTGGCAGATTTTTTTTAACAGGTAAATGATACGCTTTTTTTGTAATTGATTTACTCTTTTCAAGAATTTCTAATTTAACATCTTTTTTTTCATAACCAACATTATAACCATTAGCTAATTTAAGAATTATTTTAGAATCATCTGGCGATGGCATTAAAATTCCTTCTACTGTCTCCTGTTTAATAAGAAGTTTCACTTTGTCACCATGATTAAGCATATAGTAATAAAATGATAGTTGTTTATATAGATTTTTGTTATGTTATGTTATGTTATGTAGAAATTTTAGTCAATTTTCTGTTTTAGGAAATGAAGTCTTATCCTTTTAAACTGTTCCCAAGAAATATACGTTCTTTTCTTTCTTTTCTTCTTTCTATTAGCATAAGAATCAAAGATAAAACTTTTCTCAAACAATGGTTCGATTATATTACAAACAGCAGGAAAAAATGTAACGAAAATCAGCGATTCTGGTGGTTTTGTTGGAGTAGTTAATTCTTTTGATGTTACTAATACGGAAGATTCTGGATTATTTTCTATGGATGGGAGATCTTATATTAGAATTCAATTAACAGATGCCACGGAACTTTCAGTTGAAGAATTGCTGGATTGGTATTCTTGCATGCTCACTTGGATACATCTCAGTGAAAAAGATCCACTTGATTATTTTTATCAAAAAATTAATTCAAAAATTACTAATAAAGGTAAAGAGGTATTAGTCTACAAACCTTTTTTTAATGTCGATTATGTTGGATTACCTCCAAGATAGTATTATGCAAATATTCAAAACTGATTTTCAACCAAATATTTATAAAGATTATATCAACACCCAAGAGTATGACCAATTATAAAATCAAAGACATCTCCTTAGCAGAATTAGGCAGGAAAGAAATAGAAATTGCCGAGAAGGAAATGCCCGGCTTAATGGCATTGAGGGAGAAGTATAATCATTCCAAACCGTTACAAGGAGCCAAGATCATGGGTTCTCTGCACATGACCGTGCAAACTGCTGTACTAATCGAAACCCTGGTTAAATTAGGTGCAGAAGTTAGGTGGGCTTCTTGCAACATTTATTCTACTCAAGATCAAGCTGCAGCCGCCATTGCTCAAGCAGGAGTTCCGGTCTTTGCCTGGAAAGGTGAAAATCTGCAGGAGTACTGGTGGTGTACTTTACAAGCTCTGACTTTCCCTAATGGCAGTCCTGATTTAATTGTAGATGACGGAGGAGATGCTACCTTAATGATCCATCAAGGAGTTAAAATCGAAAAAGACCCTTTATTGCTGGAAAAGGATTATTCTAACGATGGTGAAGATTATCAAGAGTTAATGGATACATTAAAAGAAGTTCATGCCCAGGATAAAGATAAATGGACTAAGATTGCAGCTAAAATTAGAGGCGTTTCGGAAGAAACTACTACCGGTGTACATAGATTATATCAAATGATGGAAAAAAAAGAATTACTCTTCCCCGCTATTAATGTAAACGATTCCGTCACAAAATCAAAATTTGATAATTTATACGGCTGCCGGGAATCATTAGTAGACGGAATCAAAAGAGCAACTGATGTAATGCTAGCTGGAAAAGTGGCAGTAGTAGCCGGTTATGGAGATGTTGGAAAAGGTTGTGCGCAGTCATTGAGAGGTTATGGCTGCCGAGTAATCATTACTGAGATTGACCCCATCAACGCTCTGCAAGCCGCCATGGAAGGTTATGAAGTTAAAAAGATGGATGCTGCTGCTAAAGAAGGCGATATTTTTGTAACAGCCACAGGCAATACAGATATTATTGTAAATCGGCACTTTTTAGTAATGAAAGATCAAGCCATAGTTTGTAACATTGGACATTTTGATAATGAAATTGACATTAATTGGTTGAATCATCAATCTGGAGCCATTAAGAAAAATATTAAGCCTCAATATGACAAGTATACTTTGAATGGAAAAGAAATTTATGTTTTAGCTCAAGGGAGATTAGTTAATTTAGGCTGCGGAACAGGGCATCCATCATTTGTGATGAGCAACTCTTTTACTAATCAAGTATTGGCACAAATTGATTTGTGGACAAAAAAATATCAGCTGGGGGTTTATGTTCTGCCAAAACTGTTAGATGAAGAAGTAGCCAGGCTGCATCTTGAAAAAATTGGAGTGGAAATTGACCAGCTGACAGATCAGCAGGCGGCTTATTTAGGACTTAAAAAAGAAGGCCCGTATAAATCTGATAATTATAGATATTAATTAGTAACCCTTCCCCAAGTTAAAATTATTACCGCGCCCAAGGTTTCCATCTGATTCCAATTCTCTTAATTTATTTAAGGTAGACTGTGAAGGAACATCAAAGAGGTGGTATGAATTCATTCCTGGATTACAAATGATGATTGTTTCTTTGGCTTCTGGGCGAAATAATTGGTCAAAACCTTTATGTGCCATATGGCTGTCGTATTCTAATCCTTCTCTTATTCCTAATTCTTGTCCAATCAATCCAATAAATCCTTCTCTTTGTTCGCGGGTCATATCATTTCTTCCTTGTACAGATACCGAAGATAGGATCTGAAAAGCGCCATATCCTAAATCAGTAATAAGATTTCTGGCTGGAGTTGGACCGGTCTTTAAAAAATATGGTTTAAGATTATCCTTCTCAATTTCCACTGTTTCTGGAACACCAGCTTTTCTCAGCTGTTTTAATCTAGCATCGATTACTTTTTGAGTTAATACTTCTAGTGTTGAATCAGCCATAGTACATCTTAAATTAAAGAAGTCATTCCACTGCCTAAGGAAAGGTTAATAAAGTGAGGGCAGCAAATAATCAAATAAATTTGCCTGAACTATTTAGAAAAGGACTAATAATTAGTTCGATAATTTAATGCCTTTTCTATAAAAGATTTATCCAGACCTCAATTAAATGACTGAAAAGAATTATGATGTTATTGGCTTAGGAAGCGCCCTAATGGATTTTTTAGTGAAAGTAGATGAAAATAAAATCGTAGAGTTGGGATTAACAAAAGGTAATTTTCATTTAAAGGAAAAAAGTGTCCTGGATTACTTGATTGAATCTGGGATTAACTTTTCAAGTGCTCCTGGAGGATCAGCAGCCAACACTATTAAGGCTATTGCCCATTTGGGCGGTAAAGCAATTTTATATGGCGCAATTGGGAATGATGAACTTGGAAAACAGTTCATGAAGACAGCATCACAAATTGGAGTTATATGCAGGATAAAAACGAAAAATTCTGCTACCGGACATTCTATAGCATTAATAACCCCTGATGCAGAAAGAACTTTCTCCACACATTTAGGAGCATCAGTTGAATTATCAAAAGATGACTTAAATGAGGAGGATATTGCTAATAGCAAAGTTCTATATTTAGAGGGTTATCAGCTGGAAGGACCACCAAAACTGGCAGTTTTGCAAGCTATAACTTTAGCTAAAAACTCTGGAACAAAAATAGCTATGGATTTATCTGATCCAGGAGTAATTGCTAGAAACAAAGATCTAATAAAAGAATTGCTGCGAGATATTGACATTATCTTTGTGAATGAAAAAGAAGCAGAAGCTTTTACTGGTTTTAATAACCCCGATAATTCAGCCATAGAACTGGCTAAGAGTGTAGAAATAGCTGTAGTTAAAATTGGAGAAAAGGGGTCAATTATCTGTAATAGAAAGAACTTGATCAGAATAGATCCTTGCCCAGCTAAGGCTATCGATACAACTGGAGCCGGCGATAGTTATGCTGCCGGATTCTTATATGGTTATTGTAAGGATTGGAGTTTAGAAAAATCTGGACAATTAGGATCGTTACTTGCAGCTAAAGTTGTAGAAAAATTTGGTGCAGAGGTAAAAGACATTAATGTTGCAGAACTGTTTCAATTGCTGCCCTAATTTCTTCCTGCGAATTAGAATAAATTAATTTAGGTGGAGCCTCTTTAACATATTTAATCTTCCAAGTCTTATCGCTAATTTTGTTTTTAATTGAATCTAAATCATATTTCGGAGGTTTAGGTGTCCAGATTAGATCTTTAAGATGGTCATCCTGCTTTCTCGGTAAAATATGAATACATAATCTCCCTGAAGGATTGTCATCAGTTCTTCCAGATTTAAGGACAATATTTGTACCGCCATTTTGACCTAATTGCAGTCCTTCGAAAACTAAGTTCGCAGCTAATGAAGCTACAAAGAATAGATGCGATGAGTCTGAAATTGATAAGTTTTCAATATGGCTTTCTTCCAACTTGCTGTAAATTTCTAAATGCCCTTCAGACATACCTTTCTTAGGAACAATACAAAGAACTTTCTCATCCTCATAGATTACAGTATTGTTTTGATTAACTTCTGTTAAAAAAGCTGGCACCTTACCCTTACCTTGATGCCAGTCTGCAGGATGCCTCCCAAAATTATTTTGCATCATAATTGGAAAATTCTGCTTAAAAATTTCAATCTTTTTTTCACTTAAAGAAAATTTTCTTTTTTCAAAAAAATAGTTGAAAAATTGGTCATCTGAATCTCTTGGAAATAAATGCACTAAAACATGTGGAAATTGTTGTCCAGCTGCCCAACCGTTAGCGATAAAGAGATTTAAAGCCGTAGAGACCATTCCTGATTTGATAGCTTTAGATAACTGTGGGATTAATCCAAATAATTGTTTAAACTCTTCGCCTGGAACATAAGGCAATAGTGGATAATGTTCTTTGAGAATAAAAACTACATGGCCTTTTCTGACAGGATAAATATCAAGAATAGCCTGGGTTTTTTCGTCCTCAAATACTACTTTACCGGGAATTTCCTTAGATACTATTTTACAATAAACGCATTGTTTCTTTTGTTCTTCTAATTGTTTTTTTATTTCTGGTGTTAATTGCATTATGTATACCTATAATCTAAAGTTCCATTTCTATCTATTTCACCAGTTTGAATCGTAAATAATAACGTTGGCTGATTTACTCCTAATCCATGTGAAACTCCTCTTGATACATAAAATCTACTGCCGGTATTATAGTCAAAAATCTCACCATCTAAAATCAACACTCCATTTCCTTCCATAACAGTTATATCGGAATCAACATTATCGTGGGCATGAGGACGATAAAGACCTTGATTTAATTTCACTAACTCTATACAACCAGTTACCAGAGTTGCAACTCTAAATATATCTAATGCTTTCCCTGGAGATGGTTCTATTTTTTTCCAAGGCAAGTTGTGAATTAATTCTGTTAGTAAAGGAATTGAATTAGCCATGTTATCTTAATCTATATACATTAGTTATAGTTTTTGCTTCTTCAAGTAATGTTCTTATTCCTTTTTGTAGACCAGTTAGTTCTATACCCCGAAATTTTAATTTTGACGTTTTAAAAACGAAAGCAGTAAGAGCTTCAAGGTCTCTTTCTTCAGCTGGAACTCTGATATTGGTTTCAAGACGTTGTTCTCTATGATAAGTTATGATTGAAGCTCCTAGAGTAGGATGGCAATCAACTATTACAATAGAACTACCTGTAAAATAACCTTCAACTATAGATCTTTTTTCTATATCTAAAAATGTCTGCCAAGGTTCGATTTCTCTAGATGTTTGGTTTCCAATAAATACCCTAATCGTAGAACATTCAGGATTAATACCGCGATTACCTAAATACTCATTACAGTAAGCAGCTAAAGGTTCCCTTAATTGAGTAGTTCTAAGATCTGTTAACCATTGAAAAACAGGTTTACCGCCATCAGCAACGAAAAGATATAATCCTTCTAAGCCATTTACAGTTAATACACTAGCTGGATTTGTCGTTATTTCCAATCTCTGATTTCCTGGAAGAAATATACTGCCGATGATTGGTTTACCTTCATAGGGTCTTAGATCTATTTCTCGAACCATTTTAAACATCAGCCTCGATGCTTTTTATAATTGCCTGATCTAAAGATCTTTCATAGTATTTAGAAGAAGCTAATTTTGGCTCTATATCTAAAAAAAGTCTCCAGGATTTCCAGTCTTCTAATGATGGTGCTAGCTGTCTCATCTTTATATTCAAACGCCAACAAAACCTACATCCCTAATTACAACTAACACTTAAATTGACAACATGACCTGTTTCTACCTTTTTCGAAAGATTTTGGATATCTTGGCCACTTACTTCACGATATTTGAAATCATATTCAGAACAGCTAAACCTAGAACAAGTTTTCTCGTAATAGCTTGCACGACAAGTTTCTGGATTTTCTGATTTAGAACCAACGGACTGAATAATCATTCCCAAACTAACTAAACCCACCGCTGCAGCTCCCATTTTGACAGTAGTTGGAACTAAATTGTAAAATGATGATACTGCATTCTTAGTATCTTTTAATAATCCTTTTGCTCCATCCCCAATACTCGTAAAAAATTGTTTTTCGCTATCACTCATTTCAAATGTAGTAAGATATTTCCAATTGACCATTTTATTTCTACCTATCTATTTCTACCTATCACTTCTTCTTAATTTTCTCTACTTCTTTGGTTAATTTTAATTTCTTAATTAATTCTTTGTACCTGTTCCTAATAGTTACTTCAGTAACACCAGCTACATCAGCTACTTCTCTTTGGGTTCTTTTTTCACCATGGATCAAAGAGGCTACATATAGGGCAGCTGCAGCAATACCAGTAGGGCCCCTTCCTGAAGTTAATTCAATATCTCGAGCCATTTCTAATATTTCTACCGACTTGGATTGCGTCTCTGCGCTTAATTTTAGCGCTGAAGCGAATCTAGGGATATAATCAGCCGGATTACTTGGCCTAATACTTATTTCTAGTTCTCTGGTTACAAATCGGTAAGTTCTGCCAATTTCTTTCTTCTCAATACCAGAAGCTTCTCCCATTTCGTCTAGAGTACGAGGAACCTCGTGTCTTCTGCAAGCAGCATATAAAGCTCCAGCAATAACTGATTCCATCGATCTTCCTCGGACTAAACCTTTCTGGACTGCTAATCTGTAAATTCTAGCTGCTTCTTCTTCTACTGATCTTGGTAATCTTAAGAATGAGGAGACTCTCTTTAACTCAGCTAAAGCCACTTTTAAGTTTCTTTCGATAGCTGTACTAATCCTAATGTTCCATTTTCTTAATCTGAAGAATTTATCTCTTTCTCTGTCTGAGCTTAATTTATAGAAATCTGAGGTTGTGCCTACTTCAGTACCTAAACCTTGATCAAATTGAGTTTGTGAGCTTGGCGCACCGGTTCTTCTTTTACTCTCGCCGCCGTCATCTTCAAAATCACGCCATTCTTGCGAGAAATCAACCATACGGTCCTCTATAACAAAACCGCAATCTCTACAAGTAGTCTCGCCTTTTTCAGCATCACGATAGATGTTTTTACTGGCACATTCAGGACATTCTTTGATAGATTTACGCAACATTGTTAAAACCTTTTGTTCCCCAAGAACCACCATTTTATCGGTAAAGGCCTAAATTGTGACCTTAGCCAAACAGACAAATTTATATATAAATTCCAGTACTTGTTTATAAATGTTTCGGCCGAATGTTCTGCCTGAACCAAATTAAGCCGACAGCAACCTTTATATATTCCAAACTATTTATTTCAGACATGCAAAAAAGAGGCCAATTAGGTTTAATTGAATTTAGATATTTCATGATTGGGTTAGGAATAGGTATTGTTCTAGCGCTAGTACTAGTATTCTTGGGATCGGCTGAAATTATACCAGTAAACTTCTGCAGCCTGGTTGGATAATCTGAATAACTTCTCTAATATAGAAAAGGTTATAATAGTTTTAATATTGTTTTTTTCTCTAAAACGAGGTGTTTTCCCATGGATGTTGAACAAATTCAAAAAATTAACAATTTAGCACTAGAATTGATGAAACAAGGTTTAGTACAAAGCCGCGATGAGGCTGTATATCAAGCTGAAAGTATCCTTAAAAAGAAGGAAACCGGGGGCTATAGTGAAATACGCGAAACTTTGAACAAAGTTGAAACAGCTAAAGTTCCCAGTAAAATAGATGAGAAAACGGAACTATCTCAGGAAAAGATTCAAGAAATTATGGAAAAAAATACCACGTTTTTAGTAAAAACGATTAAAGATTTCCAAGAAAAGATTATCTTTTTAGAGAAAGAAATAGACCAATTAAAAAATAAAATTAATTATCATAAACTGCCTACTGTAAGAGATTTTGTAGCCAACAAGAGTGATAGCCAGCCTTATATTGAAAATGCTTCTGGAGTACCGCCAGTTATTGAGGAACCGATTAGAAGAGAAGAAAAGAAGCCGTCTAGCTCACACCCCAGATATGGAGATTATAAAGAAAATGACGTTTCAATAGAGAAGTTCTTCTACATGGGCAGCAAGTAAAAAACTCAATTTTGTACCATAAGATATATATAGTACTTTCTTATTTTTCAAGTATTGAGTAACTACTTTAAAATGAAGACTAACCTACGATTAAGACTATTGGTTTTTGTAGCACTAGTTTTAAGTTTAGCCACAGTTCAAGCTGCCGTTGAAATTTCTGAAACAGCTGTAAGTATAAATGCAGATTATGGGGATTTTAGTACGGAAGATCAAAAATTTATTAATAAAACGACCCAAATCACCGTTAGGAATACTGAAACTTCGGCCGTGAGCGTGCAAACAGAAGTTGCTGGTTTGCCTTCATCTTATAATGTCCCGGCTATTAGTCTTGTAAACATACCATCCGGTGAGACTAGAGTCATTACTTTTGCAGTTAGAGTTCCACATATGCAAGATTCTGGTGAAAAAGAAATTGGCACTATTATTATTAAAGATTCTAATAGTAATGTCCAATATGATTCAGTTATCTTAAAACAAGATACTGAATCAATGTTAGAAGTAGATGAATTAAAAGTTGATTATGATTATGGAGATGGTTCAGCTCAAAGAGATACTTTTCCAGGAAGCACTAACAACTGGGAGTTAGATCGGGGAATTAGGCCAGGCAGTGAAGTTATCTTAACATTTCAAGAGATTAAAAACCTCTTTGACAGAGATTATGATGATAGTAATAGTGAAATTGACAATATTGTAATTACCATCGATTCTAGCGATAGCGATTTATTTAAGGAAAATTTTGAGGAAGAATACGACTTAGGCTCTTTGGAAGCTGAAGATAAAGAAAACTTAGAGATTAGATTCATCGTCAGCGAAGAAGCTGACGAGGATGAATATACTTTGGAGATAGAGATTGAAGGAGAAGATGGTGAAGGAGCTAAACATTCAATCCAGAAAGAACTAGTCTTAACAATTGAAAGAAACCGTGATGACGTAAGAGTCAGCAAATTTGAAATTATTCCTGAATCGCCGCAAGCTTGCGGTCAAGTACAATTCGAAATAGAAATCAAAAATTTCGGCACTAGAAAACAAGATAGAGCAGCTTTACAATTGTTTAGCGATAGTTTGGGAATCATTGAAAGTATTCCCCGCATTACTTTAGAAAAATATTCCAACAGTGATAATAGTTTAAGAAAAACTTTCACCTACGACCTGGCAAAGAAAAATATTGAACCAGGGAGGTATGCCATTGATTTAACTACTTTTGTTAATTTAGACGAAAGAAGTGATTTACAAAGAAAACAATTAGATATTGTAGAATGCTCTAATGAAGAAGTTCAAGTTCAGGAAGAACAACTGCCGCTGGCTGCCGAACCGGACGGCGTGGAAGCAGAGGAAAATACACCAGCAGAGAAGATTTCTACCGGAAAGATAGTTCAAACAGTAGAAGATCCTTACACTTCTGAAGATGTCTTAGTCTCACTAATTATCATATCTATCATATTAATTTTGGCAGTCATTGCCATTTTCATAACAATCATAATTCGAACAATAAGCGAGGTACCAAAAAAATGAAACTTAAACAAATACTAGTAATTGCACTACTTGTAGTTTTGCTGGTAGTTGGTTCAAATGTAGCATTAGCTGTAAATCAGCCTGCAACCCAACATAACACAGTAACTACAACCAGAGATGTACCCTATGTTTTTAGGGTGTCAGAGTTCAATTTTATTGATCCAAATGATACACCAGCTGATAATTTCACACGAATCAGAATTTCTTTAGCACCCTACAGAGGAGACAGATTCGTGACTGGATCATATAACTTTGCTGGAACTTTACTTAATGGAGCCAACCAGGCGGGAGAGTTTGTTTCCGTTACCGACATTAGTAATGGAAATTTTAGGTTTGTCTCTCCTTCAGGAGAAACCGGCCTATTTACATTTATCTTTCAAGTAGAAGATGATGGAAGTACAGCAACAAATTGCGGATCAAACGGAGTTCAACCTTGCTGGCGGTCCAACAATTATAGAATGACTATTAACGTAACCCCATCTAATAGTCCGCCCAATGCGGTTAATGATGCTGCAAGTACCAGCCAAAATACAGCAGTTACTGTAAATGTTCTTGCAAACGATACTGATGCAGATAGTAATGCTCTTACTATAACAACTGTAGGAACAGCTGCCAGCGGCACTGCAGCAATAGTTACTGGCGGTGTTAGATATACGCCAAATACTAATTTTGTAGGCACTGATTCCTTTACTTACACTGTCAGTGATGGCAATAGTGGAACTGATACAGCAACTGTTACTATAACTGTACAAAACCAAACATTACCGCAATCTTCACAATTAGAAATTAGCCGAATTAAAATCAACGGCAAAACAAACGGTAAGATCTCATTAGAAGAAGAAACTGAGATCGAAGTTGAAGTTAGAAATAACTTAAATGTTGACCTTGACGATGTAGAAGTTACTGTAACAGTTCTCGATGTCGATGGTGATGATATAGATGAAAGTGAAGAAATTGACATTAACGATAACGATGAAGAAAAAGTCGCCTTAGCTTTTGATTTAAATAACGAAGTTCTTGAAGAAGATAGTTATGAAATTGAAGTTAAAGTTGAAGGAAGAAGCAACAATGTTAATTATGTTGACACGGAAAGAATAACTGTTGATGTTGACCGTGAGAAACATAGGGTTGTCATTAAGAGAGCTTCTTTAGACAGATCTACCTTGTCTTGTTCAATTAACAGTGCAAACTTAGCTGTACAGATTGAGAATGTCGGTGAAAGCGATGAAGAAGACATCGAAATCATAGCTTCAAACTCCGCTTTAGGTTTAGATGCTAGAAGAGACAATATCGATCTTGACGACTTCTCAGGAAACGACAACGATTACCAAACCACTATCCCTATCGATTTAGCTGACGCTGAATCCGGAACTTATGACATCAGAGTTGAAGTAATGCGTGATGGCAGTCTAGAGGATAGTGAAACTGTCACTTTAGAAGTACAAGACTGTACTGGAAGAACTGGAAGCATTACTGAAACGCAAGGAAATTCAGACTTGATTGAAGAACTCCAAGAAGGATTAAAAGTTAGGAGAGATGCTAACCTGCAGGACAGTTCGATCAGGGAAAGTAAAGGATACTTAGTTCTACTAGGCTCATTAGCTTTACTAGCTTTCGTGGCAGTAGTTTTAGCTCTGGCAGTACTGTTTATCAAAAAGAAATGAATCTTACCTAACGGTAAGAAATTAATTTTTTTATTTTCTTCTTTTTTTTCCTTAATAAGTTTTATAAAAAATCTCAATAATACCGCTGTATGAGAAAAGTTAAAAAAATCTTAATTGAAAAAAAGACAGGACAAAAATTCTTGGTTAAAGAACTGGAAGATTTTCATACTAATTTTGGATTAATTCAAAAGGAAGAATTGTCAAAAGAAACAGCTAAATCCACTAAAGGAAGAGAATTCATGGTATTAGATCCGCAATTTAGTGACCTTTGGGAAAATTTGAAACGAGGGCCGCAAGTGATGATTCAAAAAGATATTGGCCTAATTCTAGCAAAAACAGGAGTAAACAAAGATTCAATAGTCATTGATGCCGGCGGCGGCAGCGGTTCTTTATGTTTGTCATTAGCTAACGTTTGTAAAAAAGTTACTGTTTATGAAAATAATCCAGAACATTTTGAAATATTAGCCAAAAATATAAACTTGCTTTGCTTAGAGAATATTTATCTGAAGCAAGAAAATATCTATGAGGGAATTACTGAACAACTAGTTGATTTGATTACACTGGATCTGCCAGAACCCTGGCTGGTCGACACCAGTTGTTTGAAATTGGGCGGGCATTTAGTTGTTTACCTGCCTAATTTAATCCAGGTCAAGCAGTTTGTCGATTCTACCAGATTAAAGGTAATGGAAATCATTGAATTGATTGAACGGAAATGGAAAGTTGAAGGCAAGATCATGCGGCCGGAATTTGAAATGCTGGGCCATACTGGCTTTATGATTTTTTGCCGGAGATTACCATGACTTTAATTATAGCCGCTAAATCCTTGGATGGAATCTGTTTTGCTTATGATACTAAAGTACAATTATTTGATGGTACCACTAACAAAGGTAAAGGTGAAATACATAACCCTAAATTAGTTCCACTCCCTGGAAGAAATGATATTGTGTTAGGGTGGGCCGGACAACTGATCGGCCAAATTGATAAGTTATACGATGAAGTTGCTGATGCTGTAAAAGATGTTAGTAATGAAAGAATAAGTGATGTTAAAGATAAAATATTAGAATATATTGCTGCCAGGCGGGCCAGAAACTTGTCAACCAGATCTGGAAGGCGCGAAGGGATGGGATTTATGTTTGGGATAACTGATGGAATTAACGTTAGAGCCTATGTTACCAATGAAGTACCAACATCATGCCAAGAGATCAAGGTATGTGCTGCTATGGGCATTGTCAGAGATAGAAAAACTATCAGAAATTTAACTGATAAATATTTCAGCTGTACTGATTCCGTCTATAGTGGAGTTAAAGTTTTAGCCTGGCTAAATGAGGTTATGGAAGAAGAATTAAAAGAAAATGAACTCCTGGCTGGCAAAGGAAGCTGCATATTAACGCCTAAAGGCTACCTAAAGATTTCTTAATTTAGCTTAATCACCATAATTAATAAATAGAAGTTTATTTCTTTTCTTATCATGAAAGTTAGAATTAAAAGACTTGATAAAAGTTTACCCTTACCTGAATATCAAACTAAAGGTGCCGTGGCTTTTGACGTTCTAGCCAGAGAAACCGTGGAAATACTTCCTCAAACTATCGGCAGAGTTCCAACAAATATAGTTGTAGAAACTCCACCTGGTTATATGCTGCTATTGAAAGATAGGTCCAGCACTCCTAAAAAGAAAGGCTTGCTTTGCACTATAGCTTTTGTAGATCAAGACTTCTGCGGTGATAACGATGAAATACAATTGCAGTTTTTTAATTTTAACCGCGAACCGGTAAAAATTGAAAGAGGAGAAAGATTAGGCCAGGCTTCTTTTGTGAAAATTGATAAGTGCGAATGGGATGAAGTAGATAGTATGAATAATCGCAACCGCGGCGGGTTTGGAAGTACTGGTTAATTCGTCAATCATTCGCAACCACCACCGACCAATGGATCAGTGGCATGCTCGGTCGAGTCATTACATTCGTGACTTGCTTAATCCACAAGCTTCACCTCGGGTCGCTCGTTCAGACCCTGTTTATTCCAATAGATAGTTTCTGAGCTACTAAACCATTAGTGAACATATTAGTGGAATACACAGATTTAAGCAACATTTATAAATTAGGCACTTTAATTTTAACTAATGGCAGATAAAGTAACACTAATCGGTACTTATCATTACGATCAGCGAGGCAGACAAAGACTAACTAGATTATTGGATCATCTTAAACCAAACACAGTTACAATAGAAACCAACCCTAAAATTGCAAGTAGAGTTGAAAGAATAGCCGCAAAAATAGATAGTCTGTCAGGGTATGACCTTTTAGAATTAGGGATTTATGCCATAACGATAGGGATGGATCTTAATCAAGTTAAGTCTACTTTAAGAATAGAGGGTTACGAATATCTTGCAGCTAGAGATTATTGCAGCAAAATAGGCATACCTTTAGTATTCGCAGATCCCTTACTAGAGGCTTTTTTAGATAAGAACAAAGAAAGAATTTCTGGTGAAGTTAGTGAAATAACCAAAATGACAGAAGCTGATCTTAGAAAAGCTGGTGAAGAATTCTATAGAAAACCAATAGTTGTCTCTGGAGATATAGTTGACGATTTTGCAAAGAGAGATGAAGCAACAGAAAGAATAATTCGTTCACAAAATGGCCATGTGGTTCATATCGGCTGATTAATACATATGTATGCAAACTATAAGAATCTTTTCCAAAGATTGGGGGATTTATCATCACAAAGAATGCGGCTTAATGCAGCTGATAGGCTGAATTACCGCCGATAAATTTAATTGAAATATAATCTTTACATTACAAAAATGAAACCCTTGTGGAAAAATCAAGAAATAGTTAACATGGATAGAACCATAGATACCTTGCGTAGAATGAGGACTGCCGCAGTGATAGATAAACCAACACTCCTTCTAAGAGTCCAGAAATACTTAACTTAATATTTCCGCAGCATTTGGAACATAATTTAACTTAATCTCTTTAGTAACCTGGAAGGTGTAATAATCATTAATTAATTCCGGATATTTATTTCTAATAATACGAAGAATCTTGGAGAACTCTTCTTCATTTTTAACATGTGCTTCAATCTCTAAATTCCAATCTCCCAGGATTTTAACAATATAAACAATCTCCGGAAAAGAGGATAGAAAAGTCATCAACTCTTTCTCCTTGTCTTTAGAAATGGGATATAGGTATAAAGCAGCTTTCATATATTTATACCCCATTTTTTGAAAATTAATTTTTGTTCTATGCGACTGAATAATTCCTTCTTTTTCCATTCTTTCAATTCTAGACTTAACTGTGTGATGGCTGATGCCTAATAATTTTCCGATTTCCTGATTACTTCTTCGGCAATTTTTTGACAACTCCATAATTAAGCCTATATCAGTTCTGTCTATTTCTTTAAATTGTGGAGCTTTTCCATAGTACGCAATTTCAGTTAATTTTCTATCTTGGTTAATCAAATAATCTTTTTTATAATGCAGATTGATGATAGTCATAGATAAATTGAATTTTACTAATTTGTCTCCGAGAGATTGTTTAATTTCCTCAAATTGATTGGCAAATTCAATATAGTTTTTAGCTACAAAAACAATTTCAAAATCCCATGTGCCTTCAATACTAACCAACCAAAGAATTGATTTGTTTCCGATTAAAGATTGACTAATTTCATAAGTGTCCTTATCAGTAACCTTTCCTAAACGGATATAAGCTCGATAAGTAAGATATCCTAGCTTGTGAATATCAAAAACCGTAATATAGCTTTCTATCAATTTTTGATCCTCCAGTTTCTTAATCTTGTAGTGTATATTCTGCTTTGATAATTGCAGCTTTTTACTCAGAAACGAAAGATTAGATCTAGCTCCGTAATCCAAATAGTACAACAACTTTTTATCTTTTAGGTTCATTTAAGCGTATTTTTTTATTAATGGAGATATAATATATAAATATTTCCGTAATTAAAATAAATTATGTACATTATTTTATATAGTTAAAAAGAAAAATGTGAGATAAGATTATGGAGGAATACAAAATGACAAGAATAAAAATTAATCCCATTAGTAAACAAATGTATGAAAACTTACAACAGCTTCAGAAATGGCAAGAGACTCCTATCGAAAAAGGAGAGGCTATTAGCAAACACTCTCATCAATTTAACGCAATGTATTTTACTGAGAATGTCAAGGAACTTTGCAGCGGTAATGAAAGAATTAAGTTACCTAAGCGTGCAGCAGTCTTTATACCGCTGGGATTTGAACACGGGTGGAATGATACCCTCATTAATTCTGGAAAGGTCGGGCATTTTCATGAAGGACATGGAATTCATGCTGTCGTACCGGCAGATTAATTGTTAATTTTATTTTGAGGATTATGAAATTCAACCAAATTAGTGTAGTAGATAAAATTCTGATTACTGAAGATGGAAAGGATAAATTACAATCTTATTCTAAAACTAAAATAAAATTTCCAAATGATGATCCAAAAAGTATTTCTGAGACTATATCTAGAATAGGTCCAGGTGAAGTAGCTTTAGTTAGCCTAAGAACTACCTTGAATGATGAAGTTTTTAGATGTACACCCAACCTAGAATGTATTATCGTTTGTTCAACAAGCAGGAAAGCCATTGATATTACCGCTGCAAGTCGCCATAACATTTATGTGAAGAATGTCAGTGATTATTGTAATGAAGCCACCGCTGAATTTGTTATTTCCAACATTCTTAATGTTTCTAGGAGGCGTAATCAAGAAGTTTATGGTAAAACGTTGGGAGTGATCGGTTGTGGAGCTGTTGGAAAAATAGTAATTGAATATGGATTAGCCTTAGGAATGACCGTATACTATAACAGTGCTTCCAGAAACATAGAAGTTCAAAAAAAAGGAGCCGAATTTTTGTCGCTGATAGAATTACTTCATGCTTCTGATATAATCTCACTCCATACCCCTAGAGATCTTAAAATTCTTTGGGAAAACGAGTTTCAAGCAATTGGTGATAACAAAATTATCATTAATACTGCTGTTGGTAAGGTTATGTCTGAATCTGGATTTATGACTTGGATCTGCCATAAAGGTAATCTAGCTATTTTTGATGCAGTGACTGGTGAAAGATATAGAAATAGTGAGACTCCAGGAATCATTGTTAGTGATAATGTAGCTGGTTATACTGAAGAAGCTAAAGAGAGAATGACACAAAAAATATTGGAAAACTTAAATGATTATTTGAGTCAAGCCAAGGTATAGCCATCATTCTTTTTAGTAAAACCTACTGCTAGATCTAATTTAAACTTGCTTTCAGCATAAACAGTGTAAATGAGCTCGCCTTTCTTAATTTTATCTTTAACAAACTTAACAATATATAACCCTGATCCCTTGTCCTTAGGAGCTCCGGCAATCCTAGCAATTTTCGAAATAATTAAATTATCAATGCTTTTAACTTTACCATTCTTTTTTGATTTCACTTGATATCGATAATTTCCTAAAGTTGGTTTTTTCTGCTTGCCTTGAATTTTTATAATTTGATTCATTTTAACCAAAGCTTGACCGCTGTCTAAGATTTCTTGAGCCAATTCTTCACCATTCTTTTTGCCGGCCATTTTTAATAGAATTCCAGCCATCATTAAAGCTTTCTTTCTTAAATCAGCAGGCGCTAGAGGATCATTTCTCAGGACAGCCATCACATCTTCAGCTTCTAACAACGGACCAATACCATGGCCAATCGGCTGAGATCCATCAGTTATAATTACTTTAACATTAATACCTAGTTTTCGGCCTACTTTTTCAAACTTTTTTTTAAGACGTTTAGCACCACTCTTTGATTCGACTTTAGCTCCCTTACCAATTGGAATGTCGATTAAAACATGACTGGATGAAACTGAATACTTTTTAGCCATTACTGAAGCAATCAACTGGCCTTCAGCATCAATTGACAGAGGATGTTCAACTTCAATGATCTTGTCATCAGCTGGTGCCAAATTCATAGCGCCGCCATGGACCATGCAGGCATTAGTTTTTCTGACTACCTCTAGGATTTTTTTATACGGTAACTCTACTTTAGCCAAACATTCCATAGTATCAGCTGTACCTGCCGGAGAGGTAATTGCCCTGGAACTGGTTTTAGGGATAGTAAAACCGGCAGCAGCAATAATTGGTATTACTACCATAGTAGTTCTATTGCCAGGAACTCCGCCAATGCTATGTTTATCCAGCACTAGCCCTTTAAACTTTAACCGATCACCGGTATTAACTATGGCTTTGGTAAAATCAATAACCTCATCTAAACTAAGCCCATTTACATAACTAGCTGCTACAAAATAAGTTTTCTCAATGCTGGTTAATCTATCATTAGTGATATCATCAGCAATATGCAGAAGTTCTTCATACGTTAATTTTTTACCATTTAATTTATCCCGGATATGTTTAACCGATTCAGGTTTGCCATTAAATTCTAATTCAACTGATTGGTTATCTTTAACTTTTAATTTGTCTAGAACTTCTTCAAATAAACCTATTCTGCCTTTAGGAACAGATTTGCTAGTTTCTGAAATGTCCAAAAGACAGGTAGTTCTTCTAGAGTTATGGTTAACTAAGATTCTATCGCCTGAATGCAGATCTAATTCTTCAGCATCTCGGTGGTTAAGAATTGCTATAAATGGACCGCCAGTAGCGATGTCCATATCTTTCACTTTGAATTTCATATAAACCTCTTTTAAATACTAGATTGAGAATTATTGTTTATATATGTTTGGATTATCAGAACATTTTTAAATATGACCTAAATATTGCTATTATATTGGGCTCGTGGTCTAGTGGCTATGATACTGCCCTTACAAGGCGGGGATCGCCGGTTCGAGAGCAAGTATTACTTGTCAGAAAATCCGGCCGAGCCCATTTTAATTCAACCATTACTTTTTTAAAGCTATAAAGACTTCTTAACCCATGCATGAAAAAATTATTGATCTTTTATTAAAAGAAGAAGAAATCAGCTGGAAAACCATTCTTTATGACATGGTTAAAACCGGTGAAATCGACCCCTGGGATGTTAATATTACCATCCTAACTCAAAAATATATAGAAATCATTAAAAAAATCAAGGAACATGACTTGAAAGTTTCTGGTAAAGTTCTTTTAGCAGCAGCTCTGCTGTTAAAAATAAAATCGGTGCACCTAGTTGACACCGATATTGCCCGGCTAGATTCTTTAATCCATCCAATAGAAGACCTGGAAGAATGGAGAGATGAATTATATGACTCCATCGCAAGTAAAAGAAAGAACAAAGAAAGTTATACCCTAATACCCAGAAACCCTCAGCCTAGGAACAGAAAAGTTTCCATCCATGATTTAGTAAATGCTTTACAGAGAGCGATGATCTCCAAGAAAAAAGTGTTAGAGAAAATGCGGCCAACTAAGTTTGCTATGCCGGACAAAAATATGAATATCATGGAAGCGATCCAGGAGATGCTGCAAAAAATATCCTACTACTCTAAGAAAGACGAGCAGTTAACTTTTTCTAGGTTGCTACCGCCAAAAGCAGGAAGATTGGAAAAAGTTTATACCTTTATACCATTATTACATCTAGAACATCAAAGAAAAGTTGAAATGAGGCAGGATAAAGCCTTTGATGATATTTATATCTCTTTACAAAATAACAGCAAATAGAACAATAGTTTCACTCTAGAAGTTACACTTTAATGTCAAAAAAAAAAACGCTTCGCTCGGGGCGGTTTTTCGACCATGATTTTTCCAATCAAAGAGATGGCTACGCCACCAGTGAAAATACACTGGTGGAAAAATCATATTTTAGAATGTAAGAGGACTACCTTTTCTTTTTTGAAACCATTCTTTTTTTAAACTGCCTAGTAAGTTTAAAAGCGAGCAAAATTAATATATCCACGATTAAGGCTAAACCTGCCAGATGGTAAGTTATTTTATAAACACCATTATAACTATTAACAAAAAAATCTTTAACTCTAACAAATAAGTCAGCCAGCTGCTGCCAAGTAACGTTAAAGTAAACTGCTGCCGCTGAAATTATTGCAATTAATATTAAAAACAAGATTATTTTAACAATTGCCGACCATAATTGGTGATGTTCATTTCGTTTTATTTTTTCTGCTTTTGCAACATTGCCTGTTTTCACAACTTTCTTTTTTCTAAAGTTTAGATTAGTTCTCTTTTTTTTAAAAATCATCAGGCCTAATGAAATTAAGATTGAAACCAATAAACTAATTAATACGATTAAAGCTTCTGTAATTCTTTGAGGTTTATGTATCGGCACTTGCTGGCCACTTGGTGCAGTAATGTAATCAATACCCTCGACCATTTCTTCCGGCTGTTTAAGTGGTATTTTTCCAGCAAAGGCAGAATCAGCTGCACCGATTACAAAGAAGCCGAGAGTTCTTGAATCCGAGCTGAAATGAGCATGAACTGCATCATTCTCACCAAATAAGGTTGGCAGTTCAATCCAGCGGAAGCCATCGTAACTGTAAAGTTTAATGTTCCTTTTGGTTAAATTATTTTCACTTATCCAGGATAAAGGTACTATGAAGTTGATACTAAATGTTGTATCAACTTTACCTTCAAGATTTAAAGATGAAAGTTCTAATACACGGTAGACTTCACCTTTAAATCTATTAAAGAATGCAGGCAGTTGATCTTTCTTAGTCAATTCCAACTTAGCGCCATAAACATATTCGCTGACTGTAAAACTAACATCAGTGATACTTAAGTCCTCATCATCCACCAATAGGCTGGCAGTTTCTCCGGCATACAATTCTACCCATGCTTCTGAGACGTAACTGGAAGCAGCAGCTTTCTTTCTTCCCGATCCGCCGCCTCCACCACCGCCAGCACCAGAACCGGCAGAATCGCTGGGTGCAGATACTTTTTTCCCAATAGTAGCTTTAATTCCAGAGTGCGTTAAATTCTCAACTCTAATTATTGCGCCATCGTCATAACAAGTAATATTGCCCAATTTTGTGCCGGCAGAAACGCTTAAACAATTAATAAAATTTAATTCGTTTTCACCGTCACAATTACTGCTTATTGCATCAACTGAAGCTATTTCCGCATCTTTAACACATAAGCTATTGAAATTATCGTCGGTAAGATAAAGTGTTTTAGTCTGGCCGGCAGCCAGCTGGCCGCTCAGATTAACAATTAAAGAAGTGCTAGATTTAACAATAGTTATTTTACTTAAATTTATAGTTGAAGATGTAAAATTGTGGCTAAAATTAATTAAGGGAGTAGTGCTATCTTTAAATACCACTTCCTGGATTCCAATGGCCTCAGAAATAGGCCGGCCGTTAACTGAAATATTTAGTGAAGTCATACCAGTTGCAGCAACATCAGTAACGTTTCCAATAATAGCGCTGTTAATAGTAAAATTGACAACAACTGAAACATTCAAATTGTTCACGCTGTCATTGGCATAAAGAGTTAGATAATGATTGCCAATGGAAGAGTTAATGGTGGTATTCTGGCAGCCGCTGATCGTTGTGTTAGCTCCGCTGTCTAAAGAATACCAGCAAGATTGCACAAAGTTAGTATCACTTACGGTAAAGTTTAGCTGTACATTACTGGTAGTAAGATTAGTTCCGTTGACGGGGTAAGTAAAGTTTAGGAAAGGAGCTGTAAAATCGACAGTAAAATTCAGTTTAGTCGTTGAGTTAATATTGCCAACGCTGTCATTGGCTATCACCGTCACTATATGGTTGCCTTCAGCTAAGCTTGAAACATTGTACTGATTAGCCCAATGGCCGGAACCATTTAAGGCTGTTACGTTAAATGATGTTCCTGTCGAGTTATCAAAGCTGAATAAGACTGATTGGACATAATTTTTCTCAAAGATGCTGGCATTGAAAGTTATGTTGTAAGTAGTTAAGCTATAATTTCTGCCCTGAGTATTAATAAAGGTTACATTAGGTGCGGTATAATCAGTTATGAAAGTGATAGATTCAGTCATGTTAACGTTGCCAGAAGTGTCATTGGCAAAAACGGTTACTTGATGGGTTCCTTCAGCTAAGGAAGAAACATTATAGAAAGTTGTCCAATAGCCACTGCCATTGATTCCAGTTACATTAAATCCAGTTCCAGTAGAGTTATCAAAGCTAAAGTAGACATTGTTGATATTTGCTTCTAAGATAGAAGCATTAAATGTTTGGTTAAAAGATCTCCTGGTGTAATTTCTTTGATCAGCAGTTATCCAAGTTACTGCTGGAACTATAGTGTCTCCGCCTAAAATAATAACCTGATTGCTTCTAACTTTTGCTCCATCTTCATTGCCATCATTGGGTGTTACATCAACAGTCCAGTTTTGGCCGGAAGTGGTTTCATTAAAAACTATTTGATCGGTGCGGTTGTTGAACAAGGCCTTGATTTGTTCTGTAGATAAAGAACGGTTGAAGATACGAATTTCATCAATATGACCATTATAAAAAGTTAGTGGCTCTAAATTTTGTCTGTTTCCTAAAACAACATTGTTCACATTTGATCCAGGAGTATTTGCACCACCAGGGCCGGTATCTTCTAAAGAACTATCAACATAGATAGTAACATTTGTTCCGTTGTATGTCGATACAATATGATGATATTTTCCATCATTAACTGCAGTTGTAGCTTCGGCAACAAAGTAAGTCCCACCTGATTTAAATCCACCAGCCACGGTTTGACTACCAACGGGGGTTCTATATAAAAAATAACCTCCGCTGGAATCAACATACCCCTTATCTATAATTGGTGTATCAGATGTGATAGTCATTGTATCCTTTATCCAAGCCTCCAAAGTCCATCCTCGAGTAAGATTTAATGAACTAGTATGCGTGATATTAATATAATCATTAGTACCATCAAATCTATATGCACCTTTACTATCATATCCTCCAGTTCCATTCCAAACAACTCCTCCTTGTTCACTGCCATTATTTCCATACCCGCTGTAATCCCAAGCATTGCTAGTATTAGTTCCATTAACTCTTTCAAACGGCATATTCAGTACAGTTATTGATGTTCCAGGGCCAGCTGTTTTATTAACCCGCCAATTGTAAATATGCTTAATAGAATTACCATCAGCATCTGATGAAGTGACATTAGCAGTTATATTGACATCAGTATTATTTAAAGTTAAATCTGTGGTGTTTAAGATGACAGAACTTATGCTAGGCAATCTATTGATACTGTAATTCACTGGAGCTAAGGTTGTGTTAACATTTCCTGAAGTATCATTAGCATACAATTTAATCCAATGATTGCCCCTGCCAGGAGTTAAAGTGAAATTAGTACAACTACCTAATGTAACGTTCGTTCCATTCCCAGATCCAAACCAGCAGCTGCCAACAGCAATATTATCAGCAACAGTGAAATTGACATCAATAGTTAAAACAGTATAATTAGTGTTATTTACTGGTTGGATGAAATTAATGGTTGGGGCAATTATATCAGCACCAAGGATTATCACCTGATTACTTCTAGTTACATTACCATCTTCATTGCCATCATTGGGTGTAACATCAACCGTCCAATTCTGGCCGGAGGTGGTTTCACTAAAAGCAATCATATCGCTTCTGTTCTGGTAAAGATTCCATATCTGCTCAGCAGATAATGAACGATTGAAAACAATAACTTCATCAATATGGCCATTGAAACCAAAAGTACCTAATCCTGTATGACCTCTATCACCAATCTTTAAAGGATTTGTATTCGTAGCTATTCCGGAAGAATAAGCGACGGCTGCTTCATGAACACCATCAACAAAAATTGAGATATTTGTGCCATTATACCTTCCAACAATATGGTGCCAAGTATCCCCATTAACACTTGTAGTAGAGGACACTGCGTTAAAAGTAGGAGAAGTCGATAAAATTTCAACTCTTGCTTTATTACTAGTGTCAATAAACAAATTATATCCCTGATAACCATCATCAGCTTCATTGGAAACAACCCATTGACTTTGGCCAGAAATGCTAGTTTTAACCCAGGCTGAAATTGTAATATCTTCAACTTTATCTAATTCTACATCTGCTGTACTTTGAATAAAATCACTATCCCCATCCACAAATCTATAAGCACCTTTTCCATCATGACCACCCGTAGTATTCCAAACTACTCCCCCTTGTTCTGATCCATTATTACCATAGCCGCTATAATCATAGGCATTATTGGAATCCGTTCCATTAACTCTTTCAAAAGGCATGTTGAGCAAAGTAATCGATCTGCCATTATCCGGATAACTAGAATCGTTAACCAGCCAATTGTAAATATGTTTAATGCTATTGCCGTCAGCATCTGAAGAAGTGACATTAGCAGTTATATTGACATTAGTATTATTTAGAGTCAAGTCAGTGGTATTTAAAATGACTGAAGAGATGATTGGTTTATTGTTTGGGCTAAGTATTATCACCTGATTACTTCTCGTCACATTGCCATCTTCATTGCCATCATTGGGTGTTACATCAACAGTCCAGTTCTGGCCGGAGGTGGTTTCAGTATAAGAGATTAGGTCTGTGCGGTTTTGATATAAAGCACGGATTTGGGAAGCTGATAAACTGCGATTTAAGACCATTATATCGTCGATCGCTCCCATAAAATTACGATGAGTTGTAGAAGGATTACATCCCCAACGATCGCCAATACAAATGGGCTGACCGTTAACAATAGCTAAATTGCCACTAGCGGAGTCAGAATCGTTCAGCACTCCATTAATATAAAGAAGCGTCTGTGAGCCATTGTAGACACCAACCAGGTGATACCATCGCCCGAGAGTTGGCGGAGAAGTAGCAATTGATTCAATTACGGTCGTTCCATTATAAATACTAAATCTAAATTCCGGGGCAGCATTGGTATGTTGCCGCAAGGTCCAGACAAAGGAATCTGCCTCTGTTTCACTTAAAACTATTCTACTTCCAGAAGTAGGATTAGCAGTAGACCTCACCCAAGCCGCAACTGTAAGTGCGGTAGTGAAATTAAGATTAGAAGAGTAAGGGATTCTAACATATTCCCCACTGTTATCAAAATCATAACCGCCTTTGCCATCATAACCACCAGTAGCATTCCAAATGGTACCATTAACACTGCCATTATTACCATACCCACTATAATCATAAGCATTGCTAACATTAGTGCCATTCACTCTTTCGAAAGGCATATTCAACACAGCTATGGAAGTGCCATTGATTCGCCAGTTGTAAATATGCTTAATTGAATCACTGTCAGCGTCTGATGAAGTTACATTGGCAGTTAAATTGACATCGGTGTTATTCGTGGTCATATCTGTGGTGTTTAGAATCACAGAACTAATGGTTGGTTTATTGTTTTGGTCAAGTATTATCACCTGATTACTTCTAGTTTTATTTCCATCTTCATTGCCGTCATTAGGAGTTACATCGACAGTCCAGTTTTGGCCGGAAGTGGTTTCGTTGAATACAATGATATCTGTGCGGTTGTCGTATAATGCCTTGATTTGTTCTGTAGATAAAGAACTGTTCCAGATACGCAATTCATCGACAGCACCATTGTAGAATTCGGCATGTCCTGAACCGTAATCACGACAACCAAGAGTAAAACTTATAGGTGTATCTTCTGTTCCACTGAATCCGCTAGAGTTAGCTAGTTGTCCATCGTGATAAAGTCTTAAATCTGTTCCATTGCGAAGAAATACGACATGATGCCAACTATTTGCCACCGTGTTATAATACATTGAAAACTCGCTATTAGATGTATTAGCAATACTAACTCCTATTCTTCCACTACTAAGATGCATGGCAGGATACGGACGATTAAAACCAGTGAAACTATATTGGGCAAAAATATAGGAAGTTGTCGTTACATCTTTGGCAAAATATCTAACTTCCAAAGAAAATTGAGGAATGGGGGGAATCACAATATTTCGTTCTAAACAAGTACTGCCATTAAAATAATATGCTCCTTTACCATCATGACCACCAGTACTATTCCACGTAGCATTAGTGGCGGTATTGGCGATAATGATATTATTTCCATACCCGCTATAATCCCAAGCATTACTAACATTAGTTCCATTAATCCGTTCAAAAGGCATGTTCAATAAAGTAATGGAGCGCCCTTGTGTTGGATAGCTAGAATCATTAACTCGCCAGTTAAAAATATGTTTGATGCTATCACCGTCAGCATCTGAAGAAGTGACATTTGCAGTTAAATTGACATTCGTGTTATTCGTAGTCATGTCAGTGGTATTGACGATTAAGGATGAGATTACTGGTAATTGATTAACACTGAAATTAATCCAGGCAGTGGTAGCATTAATATTATTGCGGGTATCATTGGCAAATAATTGAATTCTAGAATAACCTCTGCTTGGTCTCAAACTAAAATTAGCGCAGTTGGCGATCGTGTTATTCGTGCCATTCTGGATGTCAAACCAGCACTCATTTAATATTCCTTCATCACTGACTACGAAACTAACTGGAATTGTTGTATTCAAGAATCTGGTGTTATTAACCGGCGAATAAACAGTAATTAATGGAGCAGCTCCAGTTTCAAAATAATCAGTAACAATCACCTGATTACTTCTAACTTTTGCTCCATCTTCACTGCCGTCATTTGGAGTTACATCCACAGTCCAGTTCTGGCCGGTAGTGGTTTCATTGTAAGATATTAAATCAGTTCTGTTATTGTATAATGCCCAAATTTGCGTTTCAGAAAGGGAACGATTCCAGATGCGTAATTCATCAATCGTTCCGTTATAAAACTCCACATGACCTGATCCGTAATCACGACAACCAAGAGTAAGCGTAACTGGCGTTGATGGCGTTCCCGAAAAAGTGGTACTGTTGACCAAAACACCATCATAATACAATCGCAATGCGGTTCCTGACCTCTGGTAAACGGCATGGTGCCACTGGCTGACAGAGGTAGGATACATCATAATAAACGAAGTACCAGCCGTATTGCCGGTAGAAGTGAACACTCTTCCTGTATCAAATCCGAAAAAAGGATTGGGGTTGAGATTACCACTAGTTTCATATTGCGCAAAGATGGTAGAAAAGGTAGTGATATTTTTGGCAAAATATCTAACTTCAAAAGAATAGTCAGCAGTAGGAGGAATAACAATATTCCGTTCTAAACAATCATCACCACCATCAAAATAATAGGCTCCTTTACCATCATGACCACCAGTACTATTCCACGTAGCATTAGTGGCGGTATTGGCGATAACGATATTATTTCCATACCCGCTATAATCCCAAGCATTGCTTGTATTAGTCCCATTAATTCGTTCAAAAGGCATATTTAGCAAAGTTATGGAGCGTCCAGCAGCAAGAGAATACGTACCATTAACTAACCAATTGTAAATATGCTTAATTGAATCGCCGTCGCCATCACTGCTCGTTACATTAGCAGTTAAATTGACATCAGTATTATTTGTCGTCATGTCTGTGGTGTTTAAGATTACTGAAGATATTACTGGCAGAGCTAAAATGTTAAATTCTGATTGTAGAGATGCCGTTTCATTCTCATAACTCTCGTTAAAGCCTTCACTGGTAGAATCATCAACAGGCAATGATATTTCCGGGAAATCTTCTAATTTTTCGTCTGTATTATTAATCGTCAGTTCTTCTCCCGGCAAATAAGTTTCACTGGAATTATCCTCAGGCAATGATTCAGATTTATTTTCTTCTGGTAAAATTCTATCATCTATCTCTGGCAGTTCAATGATTAAATTATCATTCTCAACACCCAAGCCAATACTAGCTCCAGTTATTGCACTGAAGGAAGTAGTATAAATTAATCCAATGACTACCACGGCCATAAATAAGAATAAAATTTTCATACCTAGACTGACAGAATGTAAGTTATCTGAAGAATGCGATTTAGATAAACTCTTACTATTCCATCTAGTTTTTTTTCTAATCATTTCTTTCTAATCAACTCCACTCTGACTATCACCCCTACTGGAAACTCTTCCCAGAACTTCTGCGGCACTGGTATTCTTCTTTGCAATTTTCCCTGAGCCTGGACTTTGTCTACAAAAAACATCGTAGAATCATCTAACAGCTCAATTTTAACGTAAGAATTAATAGGAAATTCCTTCCAGAATTTTTTAGACACCGAAATTTTTCGCTGCCGCGTACCTTGAGCCAAAACGCGTTCTACAAAATATATCATGATTGTGATCTTTAGAACATTTTACAGATTGATAAATCTATCGTAGATTTATTTAGATTATTTTTAGATTTATTTAGATATACCATATACTAGCTAGTTCAAACAGTTAAAGATTAATCTGCTCTTACCACTAGGTCTATCATCAGTAGTTAGCGTTGAGCTGAACAGATGATAGAAATAGTATGATTTGAAAGAATAACCCAAAAAATGAGCCGAGCATACTGCCGATCGTTGCCTAAAGGCAACTTCTGAATTGAGCGACTAAACATGACTGGTAAGTATTAGCGAGTGATTAACTTTAAAGTCAAAGTTTTCTTTGTTCAAGTTCATAATCTGTTTACACTTTTTACTCACAATGGATTGCCAAGTGAGAGTAAACTAAATTAAGCGTCTACGCCCTATTTTATCAAGAATAA
>Ga0209542_10004107_pt1 | contig 30259 bp, 28 predicted proteins | sample RifCSPhighO2_01_FD_184028 | JGI IMG/M metagenome (GOLD analysis project Ga0209542, IMG submission 184028) | Soil microbial communities from Rifle, Colorado - Rifle CSP2_plank highO2_0.1 (SPAdes) (version 2) | ecosystem: Environmental > Terrestrial > Deep subsurface > Rock core/Sediment ... | reverse complement strand
CAAAAGCTATATGGCGGCGATGTCAGCGTCTATAAACACTCGCATGGATAATCCTTTTCTTGTCCAATTGATTTCCGGAACGGTTATCGGCCTCGGTGCCGGATATTTAGGCGCTTTCATGGTCTTGCGCAGGATGTCCCTTGTCGGTGACGCTCTTTCGCATGTGGCTTTGCCGGGCATTGCCATAGCTTTGCTTTTTGGCATTAATCCTTTTCTTGGAGCTTTCGCGGCATTGTTACTGGGTATAACCGGCGTATGGTTACTGGAAAAAAATACCACCCTGCCGCCGGAAACCCTCGTCGGAATATTTTTTACCGTCAGTTTGGCCCTGGGCATACTTCTGACTCCCCAGCCGGAATTGCTTGAAGCGCTGTTTGGCGATATAACCAAAGTAACCTCATCCGATATGCTCATTTCCGGCGCTTTGGTTGTGGCAATGTTCATCATTATGGTTTTCATCTCGCGGGGAATTGTGCTGGGGACCATTTCCAAAGATCTGGCTCAGTCAACGGGCATCAAGCTTGGCCGGAACAACTATCTTTTCCTGCTGTTAGTAGCTGTTATCGTCGCCCTAGGACTTAAGGTCGCTGGCACCTTGCTGATGGGTTCGCTGGTCATTATTCCCGCCGCGGCGGCCAAAAATATTTCACAAAACCTGTCTTCATATACGAAGCTGTCGGCATTGTTTGGCGCAATCGCATCTTTCATCGGCATCTATTTTGCGGGGTGGTTGGGGCTTCCCGCCGGAGCCATTGTCGTTTTAAGCGCCGGAGCTGTTTTCCTGGTAACATTGCCCTTCAAAAGATAGGGTGATACAATCACGCCATGTCTTTAACCGTAAACGAATTACGCCCAAAAACTTTTTTTATTTTTGAAGGCCAGCCGTATGTGGTGCTGGAAGCGCATCATCTTAAAATGCAGCAACGCCGGCCGGTAGTTCAGACCAAAATGCGCAATCTTATGAGCGGGAAGGTTTTAGAGCGCAATTTCGCCCAATCGGACACCTTTGAAGAGGCGGATATCGCCCGCCAGAAAGTTAAATATCTCTACGGCCACCGCGACCAATTTTGGTTTTCTTATGAGAATGACCCGGCCAAACGTTTTGAGATAAGCGAGGAAATGCTTGGCGAATCGGTCAAGTTTTTGAAGGCCAATACGGTTTTAGACGCCCTTTTGTTTAACGACAAGATAATCGCCGTGGAACTGCCGGTTAAAATGGATTTCAAAGTCGTGGAAGCCCCGCCGGCCATCCGCGGCGATACCGCTCAAGGCGGCGTCAAGCAGGTTACCATTGAAACCGGCGCCACCCTCAATGTTCCCCTATTCATCAACGAAGATGATACTGTTCGCGTAAATACGGAAACCGGAGAATATACAGAGCGAGTAGAAAAAGGATAGGAACTCTCTCGACTTTTCTCAAAACTTGACATTTCATAAGTTAGTGTTAAGCTGGTGATGTAAAGGAGGCGCTCTTGAAAAATAAAACAACTTATAGCCAGCTCGGCAAAACTCTGGGTCTGACCGACGAAGAATTTTTTCTGTTAAATTCGGCAATAACCGACAACTACGATATTGATATCCCTGACGGAGAGAGAGAGGAGAGCATCGGTTTTCGGTGCTTGAATGACTTAATGGCGCACATTAAATTGTTGTGCGAGACGGTAGATTTGCTCAAAGAAGTTTTCCCCGATGAAAAAATAGCGCGCTGGTTCAAGGCCAAGAATCAGTTATTTGGAGGAAGAATTCCTCTTGAAATTGCGGAAACGCAAGAGGGTGCTCAAAAGTTAAAAAGTTTCGCCAATTGGTTAGCCGGACATAATTTATGCTCGTAAGTAATGTGCGATTCTCCACCGCAGAAGTTTCTGCGGCTTTTTTGTGGATTGGTTTTCTTCTTAAGTTTTAACTTTGCAGTTGACCTTGCCAATAACCTCTTCAGTTTCTTGCTTTATCTGCTTGAGATCAAATTTGATTCGGTCTTCCTTTCTTTTTGATTCAATCTCAATCTTCTTTTGAGAATAGCCCCGTGTTTTTTCTGCCTGTTTCGCTTGGCTTTTCTTAATCCGCTCCTGCGCATCAAGGCGGATTTGAACCCTACCGTAATCTGCATGGGTGAGACCTGCATGGGTGAGACGGGGGGGGTGAGAGGAGCGCAATATTACTCTTCTGTTTTTTCTTTTCTCCTCTTGAACGACGGAATCATCAGTAACGGCAACATTACCCAGACAAACAACGCTTGCGGATTACCGAAATAAATATAAAAACCCCCCAACCACCCTTCTCCCACCTCCGTGGGAACGAATGAAATTAAAATGCTTGTTAAAAGACCGGCCTGCAGAATATTTACCAAAATTACTCCGAAAAATGAGAAATCTTTAAGCGAAAAACGGACTTTGAGGAACGAACGGTTCATGGCAATGCAAATCAAGAGATAAACCAAAAGAAACAGTCCCGTCCGCAAAAAATACATCGGATAAGGTAAGCCGCTGATTTGATATAATTCGCCAAGGTACGGAAACACGGCATCAAACACAAAGGCGATATAAATTGCCAGAAGAGAAATGAAAGCGCGGGTCTTGCCCAACGTCATGCCGTAAAGAAAAACGAACAGCGCTCCAAGCAAAACAAATAACATTTGAGAAATACTCCCCGCTCCGGCGCCCAATCCTAAAGATTCCAGAGCCGAACCGGCTCCGACAGCTTCAAGAAGTAGGTAAACTTTCTCCATGTATGTGCCTGCTGATAACTGCTATTTAATCCTTAAGTTAACCGCCAAGTCCCCGGAAGCTTGGCCGTTTTTTCCGGCATTGCCCTGTTTGGGCAGAATGATATTGTATGCGTCGGTAATATCTTCGGGTATTTGAATCTCAATTTTTCTTTTGGCTTTCACCCGTCCGGCTCCGTCGCACTTTGGACACCGCTTTTCCGGCATCCTGCCCTTGCCGCGGCAAGACGGGCAAACAGACACGCGGGTAAAAACACCGAAACCGCTTTGCGAAGTGTGCTTTATTTGGCCGGCGCCGCCGCAAGCACTGCAGTATGACATCTTATACCCCTGCGCTACGCCGCTGCCCGAACAGTCCTTGCAGTTGTTAAAAGCTTCAAACTCCACAAAGCGCCGTTTGCCCAGATCTTTCTTGGCCAACGGCACTTCAAGAAAAATATCCTCGCCCCGCTCGCTTTCTTCTCGAGGCGCGGCATAAGCTCCACCGCTAAACGCGTCGGAAAATATCTCAAAAATATCTTCAAAACCACCGGAACTTCTTTTCTTCTTGCCGCCGCCAAATAAGTCCCAGATACTGCTAAAATCATAGCCCTGCGCTCCACCAAACGGACTGCCCTGAAAGCCACCGTCGTTATAGGCGTAACCGAAATTATCATAGTTGGAACGCTTGTTGGGGTCAGAAAGAACTTGGTAAGCTTCATTTATCTCTTTGAATTTCTTATCATCGCCGCCGGTTTTATCCGGATGATATTGGTGGGCCAGTTTCCGATAAGCTTTTTTAATATCCTCCCGATTGGCCGCACGCGAGATGTTTAAAATTGTGTAATAATCTTTGGACATGGGTGTTCGATCATCCCGCCCATGGGCGGGATTTGTTCAATTTGTTCAACTTAATTATCTTAATCACCTTGAACATTTGAACGCTTTGAACGCTAAAATGTTTCTAAAACTTCTATTTCAACTTGTTTGCTGCTGATAACGACCAACTTTGCCCTCTTAAGCGCCCAAAAGATAATATCCGCCAAAAAAGTTCCAATCCAGATAAAAACAAAACTTAAGCTCTCCAGCAAAAGGAATAATCCGAAAGCCAGTAACGGCGGCATAAAACGGGCATAAGGCCGAATGAGCGACTGGATCATTCCGGTCACTTGGCCGGCGACTTGGCTTTTAACCTGCTGCCGCTGGCCGGCCGGAAGATTTTTAAGCTCCGAAGCAAAGAAAGTGTCAATTGTTTTATAAACTACTTTGGTAAAAGTCGCCGAAACCTCTTGCTTCTTTGCACTTTGCTGGACTGCCGGAGTCAGATAATAAGCAAATGACACAATAATCAGGATTGGAAAAATAATTGACCGAAGCGCGCGATGGATTGTGCGGCCGATATTAACCTTGATTCTCTCCCGACTTTCAATATCAACCACTTTTATCGCGTGCCAATAAAGCAAAACTGAAATCGCAAACCCAGTCAGCATCAGCCAATGCAAACCAAAGAAAATAAACGCGGGCAAAGTAACTAATGCCGCCACGGCTAATTGCCATTTTCGGCTTTTTAGAAGAATGAGTGCCACTGCCGTCACTGAAATTAAAAATAACATCAATATCAGCGGCCTCAACCAAAGCCCTGTTTCTGAAAGACGATACGGATTATATACCCAAGCTTTGGCAAAATACCAAAACACCACCGCTAAAACTCCTACCACCGCTAGGGTCAGCTTTTTTGCCATTAATGACATTCTAACACAAATTAATTCAAGTGGCGACTATCGTTGCCCTTCTTTCGCCTCTTCTTTGGACGGTTCCTGCGGTGGCTGTTGTTGTTGCGCCTGTCCCGACTCTGTCGGGGATCCTTGATCGCTTTGCGATCGAGACTGCTGATACATTGCCTGGCCGATCTTTTGAGCGACGGCGGATAACTCCTCGGTTGCTTTTTTAATTTCTTCCAAGTTGTCGCTATCCTTTACCTTGCGAAGCGCTTCCCCTTTTTCTTCAATTGCCTTTTTATCATCAGCTGAAATTTTATCCCCCGCTTCTTTGAGTGCTTTTTCGGTTGAGTAGACCAGCGTCTCCGCCATGTTGCGCGCCTCAACCAGCTCTTTTCTTTTGGCATCTTCGGCCGCGTGAAGCTCGGCATCCTTGGTCATCCTTTCTTTTTCTTCAGCCGTAAGGCCAGACGAACCTTCTATCCGGATAGACTGCTCCTTGTTGGTGGCCTTGTCTTTGGCTTTAACGTTGAGAATACCGTTGGCGTCAATATCAAAGGTCACTTCAATTTGCGGAAGGCCGCGCGGAGCCGGAGGAATGCCGTCCAATATGAACCTGCCCAAGGTTTTGTTGTCATGCGCCATTGCCCTTTCCCCCTGCAAAACATGTATTTCAACCGAGGGTTGATTATCAGCCGCAGTTGAAAATATCTGCGTCTTGGCTGTTGGAACAGTTGTGTTTTTCTCTATCATTCTGGTAAACACACTGCCCAGCGTTTCAATGCCAAGCGATAAAGGCGTAACGTCAAGTAACAACACATCGCGGACTTCGCCCTGCATGATACCGCCCTGCACCGCCGCTCCGACAGCCACCACTTCATCGGGATTTATGTCCTTATGCGGCTCTTTGCCAAACAACCTTTTAACCCCCTCAACTATCAAGGGCATCCGCGTTTGTCCTCCGACCAGTATAACCTCATTGATCTCGGATGGCTTAAAACCGGCTTCATCCAAAGTTTGCTTGGTTAGCATCAGCGAACGGTCAACCAGATCGTGCGTCAAATCTTCCAGCTTGGCCCGCGTGAATTTCATGTTGAAATGCTTGGGGCCGGCCGCATCGGCGGTCAGGAATGGAATATTGACTTCGGTTTCCATAGTGCTCGAGAGTTCGTGTTTTGCTTTCTCCGCCGCATCTTTGAGGCGCTGAACGGCCAGCTGGTCTTTGGATATGTCCACCCCCTGCTCTTTGCGGAATTCGTCAACAAAATACTTGATGATCCTTTGATCAATATCATCGCCGCCAAGATGAGTATCGCCGCCGGTGGCTTTGACCTCAATGGTGTCATCGCCTATTTCCAGAACGGAAATATCAAAAGTGCCGCCGCCAAAGTCGTAGACGATTATTTTTTCATCCTTTTTCTTGTTGAGTCCGTAGGCCAAGGCGGCCGCCGTCGGCTCGTTGATTACGCGCAACACCTTAAGCCCGGCGATCTCGCCGGCATCTTTGGTCGCTTTTCTTTGAGAGTCGTCAAAATAGGCTGGAACGGTAATAATTGCTTCCGTAATTTTCTCGCCCAATTTGTCTTCCGCATCTGCTTTTAATTTTTGTAAAATCACCGCCGATATTTCAGCTGGTTTTTGCCATTTGCCCCCCACGCCAACTTCCACATCCCCACTGCTCCCTTCTTTAATTTCATAAGGCAGAAGTTTTTTGTCGTTCTGAACTTCTTTGTCGCCCCAGCGGCGGCCAATGAGCCGTTTTACCGAAAAGACGGTATTCTGCGGATTGGTAACCGCCTGTCGTTTGGCGGTAACACCAACATAGCGCTCGCCGTTTTTGCCGACCGCGACAATTGAGGGCGTGGTGCGCATGCCTTCCTTATTTTCTATAATTCTCGGCTGGCCGTGTTCTACGATCGCCATCGCCGAATTTGTCGTCCCCAGATCTATTCCTAATATTTTACTCATTTCCTTAAGGTGTTAGGCGTTAAGCATTAGGCGTTAGTGGCGCCTAGGGCCTATGGCCTAAATCCTAATTACTTATTTTCACTCGCGCGGGCCGGATAACTTTGCCGTTCATCACGTAGCCGGCGCGGTATTCTTTAATTACTTCTTCTCGCTTTGCCTCGCCGTAGCTCTCCGACGCAGGCGGGTCCGGCTCCGCATCGACCGCTTCATGGAGCAACGGATTAAATTGCCCGCCAACTGTTTTAATTTTTTCCACTCCGTTTTTCTGCAAAAACTTCTGGAATATTTCTAAAGTTGCGGTTAGGCCGGCAAACCACTCTTTTTCTTCTCTTGCTTTGTCCGGCGCTTGGTTGATAGCTAGCTCAAGATCATCCACGGCATCAATTAACCCCAAAGCAAGCGTTTCTTTGCTGAACCGCGCCACATCCTCAAGTCGCCCGCCTTCTTCTTTCTTGTAGTTAATAAAGTCGGCCCGAGATCTCTTCCAGTTATTCAGATATTCCTCGGCCCGGCTTTGACAGATCTCCAATTCGCTTTTGACTGTTTCTGTTTTTGTTGTTTGTTCGTTTTCCATCCCGTTAGAAATAGCTGTTACACAGCATTATAAATACCGTTATTATGCGTGAACAACTATTGTGTTATGTCCTATATCTTGATTATGTAACCCGTCAGGGATATTTCTAACGGGATTCATTAAAATAAGTTATTTAACTGACCTATCGTATAATTTATCAGTCCGGTATTTTTCAAATAGTCCATTCGCATCGGACCGATCAGCGTTAGCGAACCCGTAAAATGCCGCGGTAATTGATATTTGGCGGTTATGACCGACTCATCTTCAATCTCACCTACTTTGTTTTCGCGGCCTATAAAAACTTTAATCCCCACGCTGGCTCTATCAAAAAACTGACGCTCTAGCTGGTCAAACATTGATTCAAAACCGTCAAAGAAATTTGTCATATCCATTAATCGGTTAAACTCTCTGAATTCCGGAAAATTTAATAACTGGGAAATTCCCGTCTTGTAGAATTCGTCCCGGCCGACAATAGCGGTTATAACGGCTTGGCCGGACAAGTTGGACAAGGTTCGGGCAATAAATTTATTAATCTCAACCGGATTGATTTCGCCGGACTTTATGGCATCGTTTATCCGCTGTTGCGATTCAAAACTCGGTGTCAGGTCGGAGCGGTTAACAATGTTATCCACATAGAAACGATACGCCTTGGCCGTAGGAACCCGCCCGCCGGAAGTATGAAGCTGTGAAATGTATCCGACTGATTCCAGCTCGCTCATATCGTTACGGATAGTGGCCGAACTAAGGTCAAAAAACCCTCTTTTTTCAATAAGTTTTGAACTTACCGGTTCGGCGGTCTTAATGTAAGTATCTACAATCTGGCAAAGTAATTGGGCTTGGCGCGGCGTTATCATTTTTGTATTTTAGCAGATTAGCACTCTCAATGCAAGACTGCTAATTGGGGGGTATTAACCTCGCTCTTGAGGAAGATCGTTTGCGACAAAAATTATGATAAAATAGTCCTGAGAATATATTGTCCAAGATTGCAGATTGTTTTCTGTTCTCTTTTTAAAGAGCGAGGTTAACATTGTAAAGTCCGCCGCAAAACTATATGATGTTATCCAAACAAGACCGATGCCAAAGTCGCTAAAAAAAATGTGGAAATTCTTGGGCTCTGGTTTCCGCACCGGCGCCGCTGACGATGATCCGTCGGGGGTCGCAACCTATACCATAACCGGCGCCAGAACTGGTTTTAACTTTTTGTGGGTTATGGTTTTTGTGGTGCCGTTAATGACGGCTATTCAGGAGATGAGCGCTCATATCGGCGCTCTTTCAGGTTGCGGTCTGGCCGGCAACATCAAAAAGCACTACCCCAAGTGGCTCTTGGGAGTAGCATCTCTAACACTGGTTGGGGCCAATGTTTTGAATATAGGCGCTAACATTTCGGGCATGTCGGGGGCGGTAAATCTTGTTCTGCCGATAAGAATAGAGGTATTGGCGGCAATTGTGTCGGCGGCCGTAATTTTCATTACCATTCGTTTCAGCTATCGCAAAATCGCCTCGATCCTGAACTGGCTGGCGTTATCTCTTTTTGCTTATGTTTTAACATTTTTTTTGATTAGTAGCGACTTAAAAGGCGTCTGGCTGGAAATATTAAAAAACGGTTTGATTCCTCACTTGCCCTTGGACAAGAACTCTCTGGTAGTCCTCTTTGCCCTGCTCGGCACGACCATCTCCCCTTATCTTTATTTTTGGCAAGCCAGCGAAGAAGCTGAAGAAACGCGGGAAGTCCGGCATCATATAAAAATATGCCGTTTTCGTTCGGTCAGCGAAAAACGTCTTGGCCAGATTGACGCCGATACGCGTTTTGGAATGTTCTTCTCTAATTTTGTCGCTTTTTTTATCATTGCTCTTTCCGCCGTTACAATGCATCAGGCCGGGATTTTTAATGTTGAAACATTGCGGCAAGCTGCCGAAGTGCTTGAACCGCTGGCCGGTCAATACGCCTATATGCTGTTTATGATCGGACTTTTAAGTTCCGGCTTGTTATCCATACCGGTATTGGCCGGTTCAGCCGCTTATGTCCTGTCGGAAGTGTTTAACTGGCCGGCAAGTTTAGATAAGAAGTTTCACCAAGCTAGGCAATTCTATGTGGTTTTGTCGGGAGCCGTTCTAATCGGTCTGGCTATGTCGTTTGTCGGCATCTCGCCGGTTAAAGCGCTTTTCTATTCCGCTTTGGTGAATGCCGCCGTATCTCCGCTATTAATCATCCTGATAATTCACATGGCTCACAATCCCAAAATAGTTGGGGCCAATCGCGTTAGGCCGGTCGTCAGCGCGTTGGGTTATATCGGCTTTTTGATTATGACCGTCGGCACGGCATTCTTCATGCTTACCTTATGATTAAAATATCCAACACTCTCACCGGTCTGAAAGAGGAATTTGTCCCCCGCCAAAAAGACAAGATTGGATTTTTCGTATGCGGCCCGACGGTTTATGACTATTCCCACATCGGCCACGCCAAGACATATATTTTCTTTGATGTGGCCGCAAGGTATTTGCGTCACCGCGGTTACAACGTCTATTATCTGCAAAATATCACCGACATAGATGATAAAATTATCAGCCGCGCCAGAGAAGAAAAACGCAAACCCGAAGAAGTTGCCGAAGAATTCATGGAAAAATATCTTGAGGACATGAGGTCGCTCAAAGTGGATTCGGTTAGCAAATACGCCAAAGCCACGAAATATATCAAAGAGATCACCGACCAGATCAAAAGACTTCTGGACAAGGGCTACGCTTATACCGCCCCGTCAGTAGCTATCGGTTTGACTGACAATGTGGATAATTCCAAGAATCTGGATGTTTATTTTGATGTTTCCAAGTTTCAGGAATACGGCAATTTATCCAAACAAAATTTGGCCGAACTTGAGTCGGGTACGCGAGTAGAAGTTGAAACCAACAAAAGAGACCCCAAGGACTTTGTTTTGTGGAAAGCGCAAAACTATGCTTACGAACCGTCATGGAAATCTCCGTGGGGCATGGGCCGTCCGGGCTGGCATATTGAAGATACGGCGATATCGGAGAAGTCTCTCGGCCAGCAGTATGATATCCACGGCGGTGCTGTAGATTTACTTTTCCCGCACCACGAGGCCGAAATTGCCCAGATGGAAGCGCTGTCGGCCAAGCGTCCGTTCGTTAAATACTGGCTACATACCGGTTTTTTGACCGTAAACGGCGAGAAAATGTCCAAATCTCTGCATAATTTTATTACCATCCGCGACGCGTTGAAAGAGCACTCCCGCGAGGCGCTCCGCATGATGGCAATCGCCAACTATTACCGCTCGCCTTTTGATTATAAAGACAAAATGATGCGCCAATTTGACGCCGCGGTAAATCGCCTAGCCGAATTCGCCGGCAAGGTCGGGGAAGCCAAGGGACAAGACGGAACAATGGTTGGTAAATCGCTTATCAAAGCCCGTAAAAAGTTCTTCGACTCAATGGACGACGACTTCAATACATCCGGCGCGTTAGCGGCGCTGTTTGAGTTGGTACGGGAAATTAACCCTCTTTTGGTTTCCAATTCGCTTAGCCGCAAGGAAGCCGGAGAAATGGGCGGCTTCCTTGCGGAAGTTAATTCTATTCTCGGCATCATCCCGCAGGAAAAACCCAAAATACCCAAAGAAGTTATGGGTTTAGTTGAGGAACGGGAAAAAGAGCGGACCGAAAAGAATTGGAAACATGCCGACGACATCCGTCACGGCATTGAACAGCTCGGCTATCTAATTGAAGACACCTCCTACGGCCCCTATCTAAAGAAAAAGTAGCTTTGCACGACTCTGAATGGGCGGGGTGAAATTAGCGGAGACCGCCGCTGGAGCGGTCGGACGCGACTCCGCGACGACACATGCAAAGCGAACATCCACACCTTATCCCCCGCTTTATGTCTTGAAGTGCTTTTTTAATTTTCTGATAATGGGTCATGGCCAATCCCGACAAATCCTTCGGCATAGCTCAGTATAAACTGCCGCCGCAAAATGTTGATGCCGAAAAGTCGCTTTTGGGGTCAATTTTGATTGACCGCGAAACGATAAACAAAGTGGCTGATTTTTTGCGCCCCGAGGACTTTTACAACCGCAGCCATCAGCTCATTTACGGAGCAATGTTCTCCCTTTTTGAGAGACGCGAGCCGATCGACATTTTGAGCCTCTCTGACAAACTCCGCGAGATAGGCAAATTGGAAGAGGTCGACGGAGTCAGCTATCTCACCTCTCTCGCCAATGCCGTGCCGACATCGGCCCATATTGCCACTTACGCCAAAATAGTCCAAAAAAAGAAAACGCTCCGCGATTTGATAGATGCCGCCCACCACATCATTGGCTTGGGTTACAAAGAAGAGGAGGACGATGTTGAAAACCTGCTGGATGAAGCCGAAACAAGATTGTTCAATGTGTCGCAAAGGTCTTTAACCAAAAATTTTCTGCCTTTGGGAGCAACACTGGCCGAAGCAATTGAGCGGATAACCAATCAGGACGCCGGTTTATTGCGCGGCCTTAAAACCGACTTTCATGACCTTGATAATCTTCTTGGCGGTTTTCAAAAATCAGACCTGATAATTTTAGCCGCGCGGCCCTCGGTCGGTAAGACGGCTTTTGCCATCAATCTGGCCCTCAAAATAGCACGCCAAAATATACCTGTCGGACTCTTCAGTATGGAAATGTCGGCTGACCAAGTGGTTGACCGCCTTATCGCCGCCGAGGCGGGAGTAAGTCTCCACAAGCTCCGCACCGGCAAACTTTCTCACCAAGATGAAAGAGACGATTTTTTAAGCATTACTACCGCTTGCGACAAGCTTGGAAATTTGCCGATTTTTATAGACGATTCTCCTTCCCCGAATGTTCTGCAAATGCGGGCTATGGCACGGCGGCTACAATCCGAACATGGTTTGGGATTGCTTGTGATTGACTACCTGCAGTTGATGTCCGCGCGACGCAACTATGACAGTCCCGTCCAGCAGGTTACTGAAATATCCCGCGGCTTAAAGGGTCTGGCTAAAGAACTCGGCATTCCGGTAATTGCCATCTCCCAGCTGTCTCGCGCTGTGGAAAACCGCGAAGGCCACAAACCCAAGCTTTCGGATTTGCGCGATTCCGGTTCCATCGAGCAGGACGCAGACTTGGTCATGTTCATTCATCGCGAAGACAAAGTTAACCTTGACCGCGCCCGCGACAACAATATGCTCAATGTCGCCCAGCTGATAATCGCCAAACACCGCAACGGGCCCACCGGCGAATTAGATTTTAGAATTGACCCGGGCAGCTTGAAGTTTATGGAAATAGACAAGAGCCACGCCGAAGAATTACAAATTCCTAATTTCTAAATCAATGATTAGCAGTTAATCGCAAACTGGTAATTGAGTAATTGGGTAATTTATTGTTAATTGTAAATTGTTAGTATGTCCCCCAAATTTGAACAAACGGTAAAATTACTGCGCAAGTTGCCCGGAGTAGGGCCGCGTCAGGCCGCCCGCTTTGTTTTGGCGCTATTGAATAAAGATGAAACTGAACTGCGGGAATTGGGCGGAGCTATTGTCAACCTAAAAAAAGACATCCGATTTTGTCCGGAATGTTTTAACATCAGCGAAAACGCGACTTGCGCCATTTGCCATGACCCCAAACGCGACAATGGCAAACTGCTGGTGGTAGAAAAAGTGACTGATTTAAATTCTATTGAAAGAACCGGATTATATCAGGGGCATTACCACGTTCTGGGCGGCGCAATTAATCCGCTGGACAACATGACGCCGGAAACGCTGAAGATCCGCCAGCTGGAAACGCGAGCGGCCAAGCTAACCGCCAAAGGACCCCTAGAACTGATAATCGCCACTAATCCCAGCACCAGCGGCGAGGCGACGGCGCTGTATATCAAGGAAATTTTCGGCGGCCAGCCGAATATCACGCTCACCCGCCTTGGCCGCGGCCTCGCCTCCGGTTCAGCTTTGGAATACGCTGACGAAAGCACGCTCAAACACGCGCTAGAAAGTCGCCGATAAGACACTGCTCACTGTATGTAAAAGATGCCCGTCCCGTCACCAAACAAGCATTTTTCTTCAAGCCATCCGCCTATGACGAAAGTTGGCATATGCTTGTTTGGTGCGGGGCTGACGAAAGCACGCTCAAACACGCGCTAGAAAGTCGCAAATAATTGTCCCGAGTTGAACCTATTCGCCACAAGGTTGACTTTATCTCATTTTTTGCTAGAATACGATTGACACTTTTATGAGTAAATTTGCCATAATTCGGACGGGAGGGAAACAATATAAAGTCGCCGAAGGCGACATTTTGAGTATTGAAAAACTAGCCCACGATGGTCAAACTGTTGAATTTAACAAAGTGCTTTTGACTGGCGAGGATGATAAGGCAACTATCGGCAAACCGCTAGTCATCGGCGCTAATGTCCAAGCCAAGGTGCTTGAAGACGGCAAAGGTGAAAAGAAAATAGTTTTCCGCTACAAAGCCAAAGTCAGGCGGCGCAAGAAAAAAGGCCACCGTCAACCTTATACTAAGGTAGAAATAACTAAAATCACCCCGTAACTGAAGGGTGATTTTATTGTGGCAGCGCCAACCGGATTTGAACCGGTGTTACGTGGATGAGAACCACGCGTCCTAGACCGAGCTAGACGATGGCGCCATCAATCCCAAAATATACCACAGAGTGCCCATTTTGCCCAGATGGATAAGCGGTGGGAGTTATGAACTACTTTACCTTCCACTTCTTTGATTGTCTGACCAAGAGCTCGCCCGCACTTTCCGGCTCGGCCATGACCTCTTCCACGATTTTTTCCATCCTCATCCCCTGCGAGCCCTTCACCAGAATCACATCTTTTTCCTGAACCAGTTCCTGAACTTTTGCCTTGGCCTCATCGGAATTGTGGAACCAGTAAATATTTTCTTTTGGCATTTCATTGGCCGCCGAGTCGGCGATAAATTTGGCCTTCTCTCCCACGCAAACTAAAATATTTGCAATTTTACCGGCCATATCTCCGATATTTTGGTGGGCCTGAACGCTATATTGACCCAATTCAAGCATGTCGCCTAAAATCGCAATCTTACGATTTTGTCCTGAGCCCCGCGAAGGATTACCGATATCCTTCAGCGTTTCAAGCGCAATGTGAGTTGATAAAGGCGCCGCGTTATAGGTGTCGTCAATGATTACTGAATTTTTAATGCCGGGGATTATTTTGAGACGCCCCTTTGGCCCGTGATACTGGGCAAGCGCCTCGCTGACCGAGACAAGATTTATGCCGAATACCGCCGCTACCGCCGCGGCTACCGCAGCCGCATAACCCTGCGATTTGCCAAGAATTCCGCCAATCTTAATCGGAGTAAAACCGACGCTATGGTTGATTTTAAAACCAATACCCGACGGCTCTCCGCCATCCCCCGCTCTTATTTCATAATTAGATGCGCGAAAATCGGCTCCCCCGCCAAAACCATAAGTCACAGTCCATCCTTTCGCCAAATCCTTCATATCTAAAACCGCCAAATCGTCAAAATTAAGCACCGCTGTGCCTTTTTGATCCAGCGCCCTGACCAACTCCGATTTTTCTTTGGCTACCGCCTCTGGTCCGGAAAAGTATTCCACATGCACCGGAATTTGGCCGACCGCCGTAACTACCGCCACATCCGGTTTAAACTTTCTTGCCAGTTTGCGGATATCCCCGGGTCGGTCGGCGGCATATTCCAAAACCAATACTTCCGGATATTTTTGCGGCGCCAACAAGCGTAAAATGCCCGTCATCAGCACCTTAACCCAAAACAGTGTCCCGCCGCCTTCATCGTAATACTCCTTTGACCAGTCGCCGATTATTGTTGCGGCAACTCCCAGTTCGGTATTTAAATTCCCGCCGCTGGCGCGGACATGCTTTTGGTTTTTTAAAACGGTCGCAATGGCTTCTTTGGCAGAAGTCTTGCCTACATTGCCGGTTATCGCCACAATCTTCGGTCGGTAACGCCATAAATAAAGGCGTGCCAGTTGGGTTAAGAAAAATTCAATTAGCCTCATAATTTACAATTATCAGTTACCGACTTCCGTTCAATTTACAATGAATCAATGTAATATTGAGAATTCATTGGGAATTGGAAAATGGAAATTATTTTCTGGTGGGTGGTATATTGTAATAATGGATTAAAAACTCCGCCATTTCCCTGAAAGCTGGCGATAAACTATCGGCGGCAAATTTTATGCCGCGGGGCTTATCCATTTTTATTAAAATAACAAACTTGGGATCATAAGCCGGAGCAAATCCAATAAAACTGTGGATATACTGGTCTTCTAGGTACCCGCCTTTGCCGTCGGCTATTTGGGCGGTGCCGGTCTTGCCAGCCACATCATAACCCTTAATTCTGGCTTTATCAAAACCATTGTCAACCACCAACACCAGCATCACTTTTAACTGGGCGGAGGTTTTTTCAGCTATCGGGATGCCGACCATCTCAGGGTTAGTTATCTCCTCGCGGCCGCCTTCTTTAATAACTTTTTCAACTATATAGGGCCGCACAAGCTTGCCGCCGTTGGCAATGGCCGAATAAGCGTTAATCAGCTGAAGCGGCGTAACCGCAATGCCCTGCCCGAAAGATGCGGTCAGATAGTTGATCTTGCGGCCACTGTACAGGTTGTTGATATCGCCGCTCACTTCGCCCGGCAAGTCAACGCCGGTTTTCTGGCCAAAACCCATGTTGACAATGTAATTAATAAAATTGTCGTCGCCGATAAGATTTTCCACAAACATCACTCCCGTATTGATTGATTTTTCAAGCACTTGGCTCATGGTTGAAAGGCCGAAAATCTTATCACTGAAATTCTTTATTCTATAATCGGCGACATCAACAAAACCGGTGTCGGTATAAATAGTCTGCGGATTTATTTTTTTAAGATCCAGTCCGGCCAACATTGTAATCGGTTTGAAGGAAGAGCCCGGTTCAAAAATTGCTTGGACGCTGTTGTTCAGAAAATAACTCGTCGGGGATTTACTGTAATGATTGGGGTCAAATGTCGGCGCTTGAGCCATGGCCAATATTTTGCCGGAAAATGGTTCCTGAACAATGATGTCAACGGATTCAGCCTGCCACTTTGCCGTTAATCCACCTAAAACCTTTTCTGCCTCCGCCTGTATATTTTTATCAATAGTCAGCACGATATCCGCCGGCCTGTCGGGGTTGTCAGTTTTGTTTTCTTTTTTAAATAGTCCGCGGATAGTCGCCGGAGCAAGATAATCTCGGTAACTGTCGCTGACTCCGGAAAGTTCCTGCTCATAAAACGCCTCTACGCCGTACTGTCCCGCACGGCCATTATCGCCATAACCGAGAAACCCCAGTACATTGGCGGCCAGCTTCTCAGCCGGATAAAAACGATCCGTTTCAAAAGACACGCCGACCCCCTTAACGCCGATGCGTTTTATTCGGTCAACCTCTTCGTTGGTTAATCTTCGCTTTAAAACCTTAGAAACATTGCCGCCCGAGTTAATTACCGTTAAAATTTTATCCGGCGGCAAGCTCAAGATTTCTCCGGCTTGGCCGGCTATTGTGTCCGCGTCACCGGGACCAACGTCAGACGGTCTTATGTAAGCCAAAGGATACTTTTTGTTCACTGCGGCGAGAGAGACCGTATTGCCGTCAGGTGCCGAAGGGTCCTGAAAATAGATATTGCCCCGCGCCAGAACATTGCTTATCCGTTCATTTTGGACTTGAGCGGTGCGCGAATAATAACCATGCTGTATGTATGATAAAACAAAAAGCCTATAGGAAATCAGGCTTGAGAAAATCAGCACCAAGACAAAAAAAACGTTTATTCTAAAATTGCCAAAACGCTTCATAGCCGGCGAGAGACGCTTTTTTAATATTGCTTGTTAGCTAAAGCAACATCTTTATTCTCAAACAAATAAGTAACACCCCCCGCTACTACCATATTATTCCGGGCTGCGAAATCCGACAAGGTTCCAGAATCCAATAAGGTTGTCTGCTTCATTATCAGCAAGCTATTATCCTCCTGTGCGGCGGCAAGCTCTTCGCCAAGTTTGGTGATCTGGTAGCGCTGGAAGGTCATGGAATTGGCGTCAAGGACATACTCCGACAACAGGACCGCCGCTATCAGCGCTAGGCCAAAATTAACCATCAGGATTAAGGTTATTTTTTGGGTTAATTTGGGATTTGTTCTGTGAGAATTAGTCATAATTCAAATTTTTTCTGCTACTCTTAATTTTGCGCTCCTTGACCGCGGGTTGGCCATTATTTCCTGCCATTGGGGTTTGACGACATTTTTGTTGATCAGCCGGATAATATTTTCTTTCGCTTTGGCTCGGAATAACTCCTTTAGTATCTTATCTTCCAGCCCGTGAAACGATATCGCCGCTATCCGTCCGCCCGACTTAAGAACTTCTATCGCGTCGTTAGCACCCTTTTTTACATTCTCCAATTCACCGTTTACCGCAATTCTTAAGGATTGGAATGTCTTAGTCGCAAAGTGGATTTTTTTATGTTTATACCACTCTGGAACCGCCGTCTCCACTATTCCAACAAGTTCGCTGACACTGATAACCGGTTTTTCCTTTCTGGCGTTAACAACTGCTAGGGATATGTTGCGGGCAAAATCTTCTTCCCCGTATTCCCGCAAAATTCTCTCAAGTTCTCTGGAGTCGTATGTATTGATTATTTGCGCCGCCGTCAGCCCGCCACGCTCCGGATTAAAACGCATGTCCAGCATCTCGTCTTTGCGGAAAGAGAAACCGCGGCCGCTTTCCTCGTAATGCCAGGAGGACAAGCCCAGATCAAACAATATCGCGTCGGGCTGAAAATTATGCTCCCTGCAGATATTTTTTAAATTTACATAACTGTCGTTGACTATGGTTATTTTGTCGCCATGCTTTTCCTTAAAATCCCGCGCCAGCATCGGATCCCATTCAATGCCCAAAATGGCAATTTCCGGATATTGGCGCAGAATTTCAAGCGTGTGCCCGCCGCCGCCCAAGGTGCAATCAAGCACTTTCTTGCTGTCAGAAAGATTCAGATTCTCAACGACTTCATTTAAAAGAACGGGAATATGCATAAAACAATTAACCATTGACCCTCAACAATTGACTTCTCGGTCAAATGTCAAATGTCACATGTTATATCGCTCCCATCTCTCCCAGTTTTTCAGCAATAGCATCGGAATTTTTTTCCAAATCGGCTTTATAGGATTCCCACTTATTCTCATCCCAGATTTCCAGGCGGCTATAGACCCCCGCCACCACGCAAACTTTTTTCAGGTCTGCGTATTTTTTAAGATGCTCGGGAATAAGTATGCGGCCCAGTGAATCAAACTCCACCTCGCTGGCTCCGGAAAGCATCAGGCGGGAAAATGAACGACCATCATGATGGCTTATGGGCAAGCCGGCAATTTTTTCAACCAGCTGATTCCAGTGCTTCATCGGAAACACGAAAAGGCAGTTGTCTAAACCGCGGGTAAGGACCGCTCCTTCTCCCAGTTCTTTTCTGAATTTGGAAGGAACCGCCAAGCGCTTCTTAGCATCCAAATTGTGCTTGTATTCCCCGATAAGCATACAAAGGATATCAACACATTAATGGGTTTATCCCCACTATTATCCACAATTTAACACTATATCTTAATTATATAACACCCTTCCGCCAATTAGCAATGTCCCGTAACCCACTTAGCCGGTTATCCTTGAGCCCAACCAAAAATCGGCTTTAATAGCCGATTTTTGATAACATCCAGACAGACCTCCCCAGTTGTTATACACACTTTATAAACAGTGGGGTTATACAACTCTGCACGAACATTATCGGTCGGGCAAAAATCGGAAAGTTTGATATTGGTGCAGAATACTTGAATTAGTCCGAACGCATTTCGCCGCCGCAGGCGGCGAGGAATTCCCCCCGCGAAAATTCGGAAAGGCGGCGGCTTGTACTGAGCGAAGTCGAAGTGAGCCGAACCGCTGACAATTTCAAGTTTTTCTTTGGCGGCATTCAATCCGAGTCTGCAAAGCAGACTCCGCTAATAATAACAAAAAATCAATGAATACTCATCTTAAAATCAAAATCGGCATCAAAATCTTTATAGTTGCAAGTCAGCTCCTCTCCTTTTTCTATATCTCTACCTGCGACATCAAGTCCTTCTTCATCGTCGGGAGAAGCCACATCTATAGAGTTTGGCTCGTCCGAGTGATTAAAAAAACGAGCGTCGTCAAAGCACAAAATATATTTTTGAGTATCAGGATTCAAATATGCGTATTTCAAAAATTGTGCTTTCGCCGACTCGGAGAGGTTATCAAGTTCGTCTTTACCAACTCTAAGGTCAAAGCCCTGTTGAAATTTCCAAATTGTTGTTCCTTTTTCAATGAATTGGTCGGCGAAAAGTCCAATGCTGTTTATTTTACTTTGTCCGATTTTAGTTTTTACCAGAAGCATAAAATATTATGACAAACAAATTATTTTTGATTTTCTCCATACAATTTTACGCAAGTATCTTTCTGGTATTTATACCATTCGTTATCTTGTACAAAACCAGCCGCCTTCAAACACTCGTCAAGTTTTTTGTCTTGCTGAATAGGCCGGACGACAAAGTAATAGATAAAACTTCCAGCTATCGCAAGAGCCAAAATGAGAATGGAAATACCAGTAAGTTTTTTGTTGGATTCCATAGGATTAAAAAATTTTCTTCCCCCAAAATTAAAATATGGTTCGAGCCGATGTTTTTCTCCGGGTTCTTTTGCGGTTTTCATCGGTGCGGCTCCGCCGCACCGATGACAATTTCAAGTTTTTCTAATGAGTTAATCTTAACTCATTTCAGTAAATTTTTCAATCCGTTTTTAATTGAAAAATTTACTGCTTTGGCGGCAAATTCTTTGAAAAGAAAAAGGAGAGACGGATGTCTCTCCAAGCGGGATCTACCAAACCCGATTAACTTTTTCGATTGGTCCGGTCGAAAATCGCATTACCTCAAAGCCGTCGATACTGATTGCAACCGTCACCATGATTTTCATGCCAACCATTATTGTTGGTTTGAGAAACCACGACTTTTCACCTTCCAGATATTCGCGAATTGGTGTTCGAATCTGTCCTTCATAAACCTTCTCGTCCATAAGATAGAAATCAGAGGACGTTGACGGATTCGTTGGTCGGGAATCTATCGATTCGATTTCTCCAGAGTTCTTATTCACCGGCGAAACATAAATGACTGCCTCGAATCCACCAACAGGCGTTGACTCTCCTCGTTCCTTTACTTCTGAAAGGACAACAGTTGCTCGGATGGTTCGCGCCTTGTCGTAAAACTTGTCAGAAAATTTTGAGTCTTTGGTTGTGGCGAGGTTTTGCAGTCGGACAGGTATCACTACGATAGGATACGTATGCTTGTGCAGATTTATCAGCACACCATCGCGAAGTGTTTCTGTGATAACTGACATGTAATCAAACCAGACGCCTGGCTGTCCGATTGTTACTTTCACATCTCGCGCAATCTTTACTTGTTCTTGCGGGAGTGCGGGTTTTGCTGGTTCTTGTGCAAAAGCGATGTTCCCAAAAAACAAGCTCAAAATAGCCAATAAGCCAGCAATTCGAAACATTCTGTCCATTGTGTGCCTCCTGTTAAGGTTCGGTGAACTTATTCAATTATAGCATAGCAAAAACCCAATTAAAAATCAAGAAGTGGTACGTCGCCACTTCTCAGAAAAAATTCTTATGGAAAATTTTCTTTTCGCAAAATCAAATATGGTTCGAGCCGATGTTTTCAGTCAGGTTCTTTGGCAGTTTTTATCGGTGCGGCTCACTTCGACTTCGCTCAGTACAAGCCGCCGCCTTTCCGAATTTTCGCGGGGGGAATTCCTCGCCGCCGCAGGCGGCGAAAACCGTTCGAACTATTTTAAGAATACTGCACAATAGTGGACTTTTGACGCGCGGAGGCGTCAAAAGTCCACTATTGTGCACCCTGCAGGGCTCGAACCTGCGACCCCAGCAATGTGAATGCTGTGCTCTACCAACTGAGCTAAGGGTGCGAACCTGCTCCGCGGTTTTTTGCGCAAGAGTTTTATATCCCAAGTTTGTTGATTATTTTCTCGTGAGGCCCCTCAAACAAAACCCTGATAAAGCGGTCAAACATTCCATGGCGGTAGTCAAATTCATCTTTATCCATCAAGGTGAACCTGATCTCACAACCGGCTTCCGCTTCTAAACCTTGCAGAAAGCTGTTCAATTTTCTTTTGTTCACATCGTCAATCACCGCAAAAAGATCCGCCGGAGCTTCGTAAGCGCTCATGCCGCTGGTTCGGTTGAGAAATATGCCGGAGACTACCGCCAGCTTAACCCGGCCCAGCTTATTGATTTTCTTTACCAAACTGCCCCTTTCCGCCGGCGACGCTTTCAATATCAACGCCTGCAATTCGTTAAAAAATTCAAAACGCGGATTAAGCCGGTAGTTCTGCTTGGTTTTCTTCGGCTTTTTAAGTTTTAATTTCTTTTTGCTGCGGATCATGCTGTTTTTCGGCTTTTATAAACTAATTCCAACTCTTCAAGGTTTCCAATCTCTTTTTTGGTAACCCGATAAGTTTCCTGTATCCTTCTGGCCAGCTCTCCGACATTAAACTCATTCGGATAATTGCGAAATAAAAATTTCAGAATTTTAACCCTCGCGTGAGAATTGAACAAGTTATCAAGAATGTGCTTTGACATTGTTATACTATTTAAATTAAAATGGAGTATGGGTTAGTTGTGAACTTCAGTCGCTAGGATTGAAGTTTATAAAAAAGACCTAAAAAAAGCAACCGCGCAAAAATGGAAAAAATATCTTTACGGACAAAAACCAACGAAATAGTTCTCAAGGGCGCGCCGAATGACGGCCATATGGATATTTTTTCTTATGAAGAAATCGGAGCCAAAGCGGGACTTGGCAGTTTATACATAGTCGGCAACACCTCTGGTTCTGCTGACGACGCTTCCTATGTTGTCAACCTTATTTCCTCTTTGGCCAAACGCGAGTACTATCTTAATCCGGAACTAACGCCCAAAGAATCTTTCGCGGCAACCCTTAAAAAAATAAATGGGGTCGTTGAGGAGTTTTTTAAAAACAACAGCCTAAAAATGAATATCGGGGTTTTTGCCATTGCCGATGAAAATATTCTGATATCAAAACTGGGGAAGTTCAAAATTATTCTGGCCAGAGACGATAAAACCGTTGATGTGTTGAATAACATAGAACTTTTCAACAAAGAACACATTCAGGAAAAAGAATTTTCCAACATTCTCTCGGGAAAAGTAAAAACCGGCGACAAAATTTTGGCATACTACCCGAACAAGGCGGTCGTCACCCGTGAAAAATCCCTAAAGACGGACTTCCTCCACTTGAATACCGCCGACTTTAGTGAGAAAATAAATTCAATCAAGGGTACTAAGCCTAATTTCGGGTGCGCCATGGTTTGTATAAACATAGATGAGTTTAAAGAAGCTATCATGCCGGCGGTCAAGCCCAAAGTTAAAACCTACCATCCGCAGTCGCCAGCCGCAAAAGAACCTGCGGCTCCGTCTCCGGAAATGCTTGCGCCAAATCCCAAGCCAGTTTTGGCCAACAATCAAACAAAAGCCGACAACGCTTTAAATGCCCAAACCGCGCCAAATAATAATGCAAATAACTCTGATGAGATACCCCGCATCATTCCAACTGAATTCTCATCATGGAAAAAGCAAAATATCATGTCCCAACTTTTTAACAAACTGACATTCAGAGCCCGCAAACCATGGCTGAAGATTATCAGCGCGACTCTAGCCGCAGTAATTTTAATCGCAACCGCTTTGGTCTTAAGAACAACTATTTTCCCGTCCCCTGAAACTAAAGAATTAAGGCAAACCGTCAGTTCCGTTCAGGCCAATATAAAAGATGCCAAGAAGAAAATATCCGAGAATAATTATCAGGAGGCTCGCAGTCTGCTTTTGGCCTCTATCGCCAGTTTGGAAAATATCGACGGAGACGGCGAGCAAAACAATGTACCCTCTTTAAGGCAACAGGTGCTGGCCGAGTTGGACCAGATTGATGGCGCCAAAGAAGCGTCGCCAGTTTTAGTTTATGATGCGCCGACAGAGCTCGGCAAAGCCAAATTGATTTCTACGATGGACAATAACCTGTTCATCTGGACCGGCGATACGTCTTCGGACGGCCATTTGTTAAAAATAGATAATAACAGCTTAAGCAAAAAGTCCGATTTAAAAGACCAGGGTCCTTCAACCCTGCTGAATTCATCTGATACCGCCGTTTGGTCCGACAAAGATATGCAAAAAATATATGCCTTCAAAGACGATAAGATTGTCAATGAAATCAATCTAACCGCTCCGGCAAAGAATATTTATCTTTATCAGGACAACCTTTATATACTAAGCGCGGATGGCATCTCAAAGACAACCGATGCCACCCACGGCAATACCAAAGCAAAAAACTGGCTGGCAAACGGCGTGGCCCTGCCGAATGATCCAATCATGATGTTGGTAGACGGCAATGTGTATGTTTTCTCCGTTTCGGGGATTATGACGACTTATTACAAAGGCGAGAAGTCAAAAGAAGCGCAAACTAATCTAGCTTTAAACAAGGACTACGTCGCCGCTTCTTGGCCGGATTCAAAATATATTTTTCTTTTAGACAAAAATCTAGGCCGCATATATAAGATCAGCAAAGAAAACGGCTCTCTTGAGTCCACGGTTAAAATTGGAAGCGCCGAACCTATAATGGATGCTTCCGCGGGTAATGACGATAGTGTTTATTTCATAACAAGCAATAACAAGGTCTGGAAAATATCTTTTTAGAACTCTCCGGCAATAAAAACAGAGCCCCGATAGCATAGGGGCCTTTCTGTTTTTATTGTCCTCTGGATTTAGCCGATTTCGAGTTCTTACTTGAGTTCGACAACCGCTCCCGCTTCTTCTAGCTTCTTCTTCATCTCATCGGCTTCGGCCTTCTTTACTCCTTCTTTTACCGTGACCGGAACTTTGTCGGTCATATCTTTGACTTCTTTAAGTCCTTGGCCGGTTAGCTCGCGCAAAACCTTAATGACCTGTATCTTAGTTGAACCGGCGTCCTTCAAAATAATATTGAAGGAGTCCTTTTCTTCCACCGCTTCCGCTTGTCCTAAGCTTGTCGAAGGGGCTGAAGCCGCAAACGCGGCGGCTGATACGCCAAACTTTTCCTCCAACGCCTTGACCAAGTCGTTTAACTCGGCCACAGACATTTTTTCCAACTGCTGTATAAATTGATCTTTGTCCATAATTTTTAGTTCGAAAGTCAAAAATCAAAATGCAAAATTACAATTCAAAATTTTAAATTTTTCATTTCACCTTTGACTTTTGCCTTTTACGTTTTAAATTTACTGAATGCTTGACGATTGTTTTTCCGAAATCTGCCTTAAAACAATCGCCATCGCCGTAAGCGGGTACTTCATCATTCCCAACAACCGCCCTAGGAGCATCTCGCGTGACGGCATCATGGCCATTTCTTTAAACTTAATCCCGTCAACAAACTTACCTTCAAAAATTGCTCCAAAGAACTGCAGAACTGGGTTTTTCTTTGCAAATTCGTATACTTTCTTGGATACGGAATAGGCATCGCCCTGTCCCACTACCAATCCCACCGAACCGGATACACCGTAAATATCCACCCCGTCATATTTGCCGGCCTTAAGCGCCTTGTCAATCAGAGTTTTTTTGGTAACCAAATATTCTGACTCGATCCCGCGCAAAGCACGCTTTAACTCCTGCATTTGGGCTACGGACAATCCTTTCTCTCCCGCTCTGGAAAATGTGGTAAATATCGTGATACTCGCCTTCGGCATTTTGGCTTTAAGCCCTGTAAGTTCCTGAATTTTTTGCTGTTTGCTTTTCATGTTTTTACAATAAAAAACCGCGTATTTACCGCAGACATCGACCAACACCAAAAACAATTTGGGGTTATACCTCGGGGCAATTAATGCCCTGTCTACGGCTGATAATTTAATCTAGCAAAAAGTCCAAACAATGTCAATCAGCGTCCCGTATTACAGGCCTTGTGAAAAGCAAACATGGGCTTCGTTTTTATTGCCGGAGAGTTCTTAGAATCCTAAATATTTGCGGCGGTTGGCCAGATGTTCCGCCGCAGTTTTGGCGTAAATAATCCGGCCATCGTCGCGGGCAGAAAGGTAATAAAGATAATCGCTGGGTTGAGGATTTAAGGCCGCTTGGATGGCTTTTAATCCGGGATTGGATATCGGTCCGGCAGGCAGGCCAACGCGCGTATATGTATTATATGCCGAATCAATTTGAATCTCTTGAACAAGATTAATCTGCGTTACATCGCAATCTCTCATAAACCGCGCGATAACGGCGCGTCTTAGACATGCTCCGTACGCCACCGTAGCATCAATCTGCAGAGGCATTTTTAACTCCAATCTTTTTTCAATAATGCCGGCAATAAGATGCATATCATTTTCTGTTTTTGCCTCTTTCTCCAGCATTGACGCAATAACCAGCTCATCTTGGTTTATCGCGTCAATTTTCTCGTCAAAATTCTCCCCCATTTTCCCCGCCAACTCCTCCATAAGCTTTTGACTTTCCCTCGACCTGAGCTCGGGACGAAGGTTGACTTTCCCTCGACCTGAGCTCGGGACGAAGGTTGACTTTCCCTCGACCTGAGCTCGGGACGAAGGTTGACTTACTCTATATGTATCCGGAAACAAATACCCTTCTTTCTTATAATACTTTCGCGCAAAATCCCCTTCGCGAATTAGCTCCCGCTCTGCCAGTTTCTTGTCAATTTCCCACACATTAAATCCTTCCGGCACAGTTACAACTATGTCATTTAAGGCCGAAACGCCTTTTGACAGAACGGCGACCACCCGCGGCATCCAATAGCGGTCAATAAGATATCGTCCGGCCTTGAGGTCATTTTTGCGGCCGATTAAAACAATATACGCGATGAATAGCGTCTTACTCCTGATTATGCGGTCATCCCGCAATTCGCCGGCTATCTGATAAAGGCCGGAGCCGCTTTCTATCTCCACTTCGGCGTTGGCCGGAGCGCCGTACGGCGGCGCAATAAGATATAAAAATAAGGCCATCGCGGCCGCCGTCAATATGCCGGAAAAAATCCAAAATGATTTTGACGATTTAACAAATATGGACATCTTGGCAAACACGAACATCAATGTATCCCCATAATTAGCACATGCTAATTATGGGGATACATACACTGAATTGATATAATGCATAATATAATGCGTAATCAACCATAAGCCAAATCCCCGCCAGTATAGCACCGGCGGGGATTTTTTTCCACTTCTTCGCTCTTTTGAGCTTTGAAGTGCAAGCATATTCATGTTCTAGAGCGGCTTTTGGTCAATGACCTTTTGGGGCGGTATTTTTTTTACGCCTTTTTCCAGATCGGATTTTTTATTCAGGACAGTATTATTGTCAGGGTTATTCTTAAGGATATTGTCCAACTGTTCAACAGCCAAATCAATTTGATTCCTTTCCTCATAGATAAGGGCCAGATACCACTGGGCGTTAGCGTAGTTGGGCGCAAGCAATACCGCCTGCTTCAAGGACTGCAAAGCATTGTCTTTTTGGCCGTTACGATAATAAAGCAGGCCCAGCTCAAACATTAAATTTGGCTTATCTACATTATAAGGCGCTATCTTTTCTAACTGTCTTATCGCATCCACCAACTTCCCCTCTCTGTCGTAAACTACCCCCAAATTGTAGATTGCCAGTCCAAAATTCGGCGATATGTCTATGGATTTTTTGAAATTTTCTTCCGCTTTAACCAATGAGTTTTTCATTTCACTTTGAAATTGCTTCGCGTTTTCCCCGCTGGAAGAAGCTTCTAACCGCATAGCCAGATCGGCCTTGCCCAAATACATAGAACCAATACGGTTATAGAGTGTCGGATCGCCCGGGCGCAATTCGGCCGCTTTCAGGAATGCCTCCTCGGCCGCTTTATCGGTACCGCCAACCAGCCCGATAAGATTCTGATAAATGTCGCCCAAATTAAACCAGCTGGCTGCTTCTTTTGGTTCAGCAACCGTGGCTCGCTTGGCCAAGTCAACAGCCGAAGCAATATAATTCTGGATGCGGCTGCCGCGCTGGGTATCGCTTTTGTCAACCTTGGCGGCCAACTCGTCGCTCAAAAGATTTAGCGTAATTTGCGAAGCAACCTGATAGTAATAGCCCCTCTTATTATTCCAATTTATCGCGCTGACCACGCTCTGAATGGCTTTCTTGTTGTCTTTTTGTCCCAAAGCGCTGGCATATTTGATATCAGAGATATAGCTGGCAACCATAAAATACACTCCGGCAAGGGCAAGAACCAAACCAACGATAAAACCGAGCGATGCCGCCAGAGAAAGCAGGGGTTTTTCTTCAATGTCCCATGACTTTTTATGTTCTTCCCACAACACCAAAGAAACCAACGCCACAGAAGCGTAGAAAAGGAACTGCAAAGTAATATTAAACGGGTAAAGAAACATGGCAACCAGTAACGCTACCAATACGGACATCGCGCCGGAGATCTCGTCTATTCTCTCGTGCCCACCGCCGGCGCTGAATTTTCTTATCCGTAAAGCTACGGCGGCAAGTGACCAGATAAACAAGGCAAGGGCCAAAACAAAAGCCGCTCCCCCATGAACTACGGCATTGGCGACTTGCGACGCGCCGTCAAAAAATTTTGCATTTGACAAAGTTGTGTTAGCTAAGCTTTTTGCCCCGAATTTATCAAAAGCCAGAGAAAAATTTTCCGGACCGTATCCGGTAAAAACATTCTCTTTCAAAGCAGACATCGCTATTTGCATGGACAAAGTGTGGGGCGGAGTTATCTCGGCGGGGAAATTTTTCTTAAGAAAAGCGATATTAATGCCGGTAATGAACAGAAAGGCTGCCAGCAAAATTATAACCATCGGGAACATAAACTTAGAAATTCTAAACTTGGCGTTGCCGGCTGTCATGAAACTTTCAAGAGCAATCGTGGCCAACATACCTCCTACGGCCACCGCCCAAAGAACCCACCAGTTCAAAATTACCAATATCGACACAGCCAAAAGCGCCCCGATCTTGGAAAGATTGATGAATTTAACCTTGGGCAGATAAAGTCCCGACTTTAGAAATAACGGCAAACTTACGGCCGCGGCTAATCCCAAAGTGTTGAGCGAGCCGACGGTGTTAAATACCCGCGACACAGCAAACGACCACTTAAAAATATACGCCCCGAACATCTGCAAAAGGCCAAACAAAAATGCTAAGCCCAGCGAGGCCAATAGCGCTGTCCTTACTTTTTTGCCGGAGTCGTCAAAAACATTCACCGCCAAAAAATAAACCGCTGTCAGAGCCAGCACCGAAACAAGGGCATCGCTTAAACCGATATTGACCCCCAGAAAGCTTCGGAATTTGGAAACAGAAAATATGGTCGCCAAAATTGTAGCGATAGCCAAACCCAATATGCCCTTGTCTAAAGCGCCGAAACGGATGGTAAGCTTGCCGGACATTACCACATCCAAAAACCAAGCAACCAAACCGATGCCGGCCATAATTACCAAGAGCAGTTGTTTGTTCAGTTCCAGTATGCCGGACGACCACGGCAAAAAGAAAATCGGCAGTAAAAAAATGCCGATAAGCGTAGCTGCTTGGGCTACCTTCTTATATATACTGCCGATAAGCCCCAGATCCCCGACATGGAATCGGGCCAATATTGCCGTCGCACCGCCGGAGAAGGTCTTCGGGACATTTCCCGGTCCGGACCTGGTAAAATGAAACATGCGCCTTCCGACACATAATGACTTAAATATTTAATCTCCGACCCTACGTACGTGCTTGAGCGCGAGATGCAATATCTGTGTTCTTATATGCCGAATTATTAAGTAACTTAATTATAACACTCCGCCAGAAGAGGCGCTGTGGATATGATGGATGACCTTCAGTTCACTTATTGAGAGCAACTCCCCTTAACCTTGTCCCATTCGCCGTTTGTTATGGCAACACAATAGACCTCGCCGGTAGCTTTATCCCGCATCTCAATCCCTTCTCTCTTTAAACTTTCAAACTCCGTTTGCAACTCCTGTATTGCTTTAACCAATTCCCATGTGTTGGGCTGGGAAACCATTAAGTATCCCTCCGGACCTTCGGATACCATCTCCGGAAAAATGGGCTGGACTTCTTGGGCGATAATGCCGGTTAATTCGTTTCCCGAAGATAAGACGGTGTAGTCCCGAATTCTTAATTTCATCAGATTGGGCAACACATCTGCGGAATCACGGATATTGGTTTTTAATTTCCCATCCGAGGAACAGGTGACGGTCTCGCTTCCGGCTTCGGGATTATGATCGCAAACGCCGTCGGAATCCTCCAAGCGCAAAATATTGCCATCAGCCAAAGCATTGGCGACATGAAACCGCACAGATGGATTAGCAACGCCTATCCCGATGTTACCCGAACTGATTGTATTGCCGTTGCCGTTAACTCCGGTGCCGAAAATAAGATTACCGATGCTCATCTGATTATTGGCGGTGACGGAGGGAGCATTTATACCGGAGCCGATGATGATATTGCCGGAAGCGGCGGCAAGATTATACCCCGCCTGATAGCCAATGAGGATATTATTGGAACCGGTATTCAGAAAGCCGGCCTGAAAACCTTCAACCACATTGCCCGAACCGGCAGTATTGAAGTAAAGGGTTTCAAAGCCATTAGCTACATTATAGTGACCCGTCGTGTTAGCATACAAGGCCAAACCTCCATTGGCCACATTGTAATGTCCCGTCGTATTGGCAAAAAGAGCCCGCGCGCCGGTGGCAGTATTATCGGAGCCGGTAGTGTTGGAGTAAAGGGCGCGATCGCCGGTGGCGGTATTGTCGCCGCCGGTGGTATTGGCATAAAGGGACTGGTAGCCGGTGGCGGTATTGAGCTGGCCGGTAGTGTTGGTGTAAAGAGACAAATAACCATTGGCGGTATTAGCAAAACCGGTGGTGTTGTTTATGAGCGTTTGGGAACCGACGGCAGTATTGGCATAGCCCGTGGTGTTGTTGAAAAGAGCCGACAACCCAACGGCGGTGTTGTTGCCTCCGTCAATATTGTAGTAAAGAGCCGTGTCGCCCAGGGCAGTGTTGTTGCGGCCGGTAGTATTATATAGAAGAGCCGCGCTTCCAAGAGCGACATTGCTGTCTCCGGTAGTGTTGCTGGCAAGGGCTTCGTTGCCAACAGCGGTATTTTCCCAACCGGTCGTGTTGGCATTCATGGCGTCATTGCCGACGGCGGTGTTGTTATTTCCGGTAGTGTTACGCAAAAGGGCGTTGCCAGCAACACTACC
>Ga0209542_10004104_pt1 | contig 30277 bp, 17 predicted proteins | sample RifCSPhighO2_01_FD_184028 | JGI IMG/M metagenome (GOLD analysis project Ga0209542, IMG submission 184028) | Soil microbial communities from Rifle, Colorado - Rifle CSP2_plank highO2_0.1 (SPAdes) (version 2) | ecosystem: Environmental > Terrestrial > Deep subsurface > Rock core/Sediment ... | reverse complement strand
GCGGAATGAAATTATCGCTATTTCTCGTAAAAATTATGCCAGGGACAGGGTCGCCGCCGAACGGGAAATCACCAACTGGGCGGGAAATATAGATGCCTTAAATGCCTTAGTTGCCCCGGATTCCTTCAACTCTTCTAATTTTCCAAGTTCTTCCAACTCGCCTAGCCCCCAAAGCTCCGCTAAACCTTTATACCAATCAACCAACCCCAAGCCCGAGCCAACGGCAAAATTGTACGATGCCAAATGTTCAAATTGCGGTAAAGCCACCAAGGTTATTTTTCAGCCGGAAGAAGGCAAACCGATTTATTGCAAATCTTGTTTGAAAAAAATAAAAGGCCCAAAAAAAGACACCAGTAATACTCCGCAAAAAGTATCTTCTCCAGCTAGAGATCTGCCTACAGGGGCCCCAAGCAAATCCTCAGATGATGCGGCTTTGGGAAATCTTGGCATAGAATTTGAACCCTCTGAAAGTTCTTACAAAGCGCCTGTGCAAAAACAAAGAGCAAAACAGTTTAACTTCTCTGCTTCTAGCCAGTCCCGGTCGCAAAGCGACCGAGGATCCCTAGTGAATCCATCGGGGCAGAAAAAAGTAGAAACATTTTCTTTGAATGAAATAATGAAAAAGGGCGAAGCGGTTTTTTTCAATCAAAAAAAGAAAAAGGAAGTTAACCTTCAGGACCTCAAAAAATCTTTAACAGATGCTTTGGAAAAAGTCAAAGAACCTGCTCCTGAGATTTTCCTAAGTGATGCGGATAGGGATGCTCAATCTAAAAACGAGTTATCATCCTCTGATGAACCCGTAGATAAAGAGCCAGAAGATAAGGACGACGCACCCCAAGAAACTAAAGAGTAGGTATGATCGTAAAATCAGAAACAAAAAACTGCCAGAATTGCGAAAATCAGTTCGTTATTGAACCTGATGATTTTGTGTTTTACGAAAAAATGAAAGTCCCTCCGCCAACATTCTGTTGGCAGTGCCGGCTGGTGCGTCGTTTAAGCTGGCGCAATGAAAGGACATTATACAAAAGAAAATGCGATGCCACCGGCAAAGACATGGTTACCATGTTTGCTCCTGAACAGCCCCTTGTTGTCTATGAACGGGAGTATTGGTGGTCTGACAAGTGGGACCAACTGGCCTCCGGCCGTGATTATGATTTTTCAAAACCTTTTTTTCAGCAATTCCGCGAATTGTTGAAGCGGGCCCCCCTCGTCAACTTAGCAAACTCAAATATTGTAAACGGTGAATATGGTAATCATAATACCGACGGCAAAAATTACCATTTGGTGTACGCTTCTTACAAAAGTGAAGATTTGGCATATTGTTCGGGGGCTATAGATTGTAAAAATTCTCTTGACCTATATAAAGTAGGTAGTCTCACTCAATGTTACGATGATGTTTTGTGTGGTGATTGTAATCGTGTTTTTTTCTCATATGACAGTGACGATAGCGTCAACTCCGCTTTTTTGCAGGCGTGTAAAAATGTAATTGATTGTTTGGGGTGCATCAATTTACGCAATAAATCGCATGCCATCTTCAATAAAGTGTACTCAAAGGAAGAGTATGTAAAAGAGCGCGCCAAATATGATTTCGGCAGCTATAAGGAGCTGACGGATTTTAGAAAACAATTTGCTGAATTTATTGCAAAGCACCCGCGCCGTCATGGGTTTGTTTTTAAATCGGTTAACACCGTGGGAGATAATGTTTTGAACTGCAAAAATGTGTATATGGGATTTGATTTGTTCGGTAAGATTGAAGATAGCAAATATGTCCTTCACGGTTTTGAAGCCCAGAATGTTTACGATACGTATGGTTTTGGGGGGAATATGAATAATTCATATGAAGTTGTTGATTCTGGAATTGATGCCACGCGTAATCTTTTCGCTATTTTCACTCACTCTTCTCAAAATACGCATTACACCTATATCTGCCAAACCTCCAAGGATTTGTTTGGATGCATTGGGCTTAGAAGCAAGCAATACTGCATTTTAAACAAACAATATACTAAAGAAGAGTATGAAGCCCTAGTGCCGAAGATTATCCAACATATGAACGATATGCCGTACACGGACAAAAAGGGAAGAGTGTATGCCTATGGAGAATTTTTTCCGGTTGAGTTAAGTCCGTTTGCCTATAATGAAACCATAGCCCAGGAATATTTTCCAAAACTGGAATCAGAAGTTTTGGAAAGCGGGTATCGCTGGCGGGCGCCAGATGCAAAGCAACACACTATCACGCTTCAGCCGGCAGATTTGCCAGACCACATCAAAGATGTCCAAGATACCATTTTAAATGAGGTCATCGCTTGCGAACACGCAAGTAATTGTAATGAACAATGCATGAGTGCATTCAAAATTACTAGCTCTGAACTCCAGTTTTACCGGGCAATGAACCTTGCCCTTCCACGATTATGTTCTAATTGCAGGCACTATGCGCGCCTCGCTCGCCGCACACCATTCATGTTGTGGGATAGAACATGCTCAAAATGCCAAAAGCCTGTAAAGACTTCGTATGCTCCCGAAAGGCCCGAAATTATTTACTGTGAGCAGTGTTATCAACAGGAAGTAGTCTAAAACTATGGAATCAGAAACTCGTAATTGCCAAAACTGCAAAAACCAATTCACTATTGAACCGGATGATTTTGAGTTTTGTAAAAAGGTAAATGTTCCAACGCCAACGTTTTGCCCCGATTGCCGGTTGCAAAGAAGATTATCTTTTAGGAATGAAAGAATTTTGTATAAACGCGCGTGTGATTTATGTAAAAAAGAAGTGATCAGCGTATATCATCCTGGTGGAGAAAATACCGTTTATTGCCAGCAGTGTTGGTATTCGGATGGGTGGGATCCATTAGAGCATGGCAAAGAATATGATTTTTCAAAGCCCTTTTTTGAGCAGTTTCAGGAACTTTCCAAAGCGGTTGCGCGCCCTAGTTTGATTAATTCAAATTCGGTCAATTCAGAATATACTCATTTGGCGGCCGACAGCAAAGATTGTTATTTACTTTTTGAAAGTTCTAATAACGAACGCTGCAATCACAGCTATTGGATGCAACAAAGCAAAGATTGTTTGGATTGTGCTTTTGTTAATAATAGTGAACTGTGTTACGAAACTTTTGTGGCTTGGAATTGCTATAAAGTATTTTTTTCTAAAGAGTGCCGTGATTGTACTGACGGTTACTTTTTGCAGGATTGTGTTGGGTTAACAAACTGTTATGGATGCGTTGGCCTGCGCCAAAAACAATATCACATTTTCAATAAACCCTATTCTAAAGAAGAGTATTTTAAAGTTTTAGAAGAAAAGAAGCAGCAAATAAAAGATGGGAAAGTCGCGGAACTTGTCCAAGAATTCAAAGATTTTGTTGCTGGCCAAATCAATAAGTACGCTTCTATTCAAAAATCCGTAAACAGCACGGGCAACTATTTGTTAAATACTAAAAACTGCATCTCTTGTTTTCACGGATATGAAGCGGAAAACTGCAAATATGGGTATCACGTGTGGCGGAATTCAAAAGATAACATGGATGTGTGCACGGTGGGGCGCGACGCCGAAATGGTGTACGAAGCCACCAACTGCGGAGTAGGTGCTTACAATATTAAATTCAGTAATCAAAGTTGGGGCGGTAACAGCGATTTAACGTATTGCGATGCTTGTCAGGGCTCATCAAATCTTTTTGGGTGTGTTTCTTTGCGCAGCAAAAATTACTGCATTCTAAACAAACAATATACTAAAGAAGAATACGAGGCGCTTGTTCCCAAAATTATTGAACATATGAAGTCAACGGGGGAATATGGCGAATTTTTCCCAACCAAGCTATCTTTATTTTCATACAATGAAACTTCAGCCCAGGATCATTTTCCGCTTTCTAAAGAACAGGCGCTGGCGCAGGGTTTTTTGTGGAAAGACCAGGAAGAAAAAAATGTCACTATTGGGGGCGATATTCTTGCGTGTGCCCATGAAGGAAAATGCACTGACCATTGCACCATTGGTTTTAAGGTAATTAAAGCGGAACTAGATTTTTATGAAAAAATGCAGTTGCCAATTCCTAAATTATGCCCAAACTGCAGGCATTACGCGCGCTTGGCCCAAAGAAATCCATTAAAACTTTGGCATCGCCAATGTATGTGCGATAAAAGTCATCCGCAACATGCTGGAAAATGCCCTAATGAATTTGAAACTTCTTATGCGCCAGACCGCAAAGAAATAATTTACTGTGAACAGTGTTATCAAGCGGAGGTAGTTTAAGGATCATGAAATCAGAAACCAAAAATTGTCAAAATTGTAAATCCGCGTTTGTAATTGAACCTGATGATTTTGCGTTTTACGAAAAAATGAAGGTGCCGGCACCGACATTTTGCTCGGAATGTCGATTAATTAGAAGATTGGCCTGGCGCAATGAGAAAACGTTCTATCGGCGTAATTGTGATAAATGTAAAAAGCCCGGTATTTCTGTTTTTTCTCCAGAAACAAAGTTGACGGTTTACTGCTCACCGTGTTGGTGGTCTGATAGTTGGGAGGGGCTGGATTATGGCGCGGATTTTGACCCGGCGCGCCCATTCCTTCTTCAGGTAAGGGAGTTGTTGCAAAAAGTTCCCATGCCAACGCTTTTTGGACTCTATACAACACTGGAGAACTCGGATTACACCAACATGGTTAGTTACCTTAAGAATTGCTACATGGTAACGTATAGTGATTTTGGAGAGAATCTGACTTATGGAAGTTTTGTTAATCACAGCAAGGATAGTGTTGATAACCTGATGCTTGAGCATGGGGAATTGTGTTATGAAAATATCAACTGTAGTAAATCTTTCCAGACGCTTTTTTCCGTAGATTGCGAAAGCTGTACTGATGTGTATTTTTCAAAAAATTGTGTGGGGTGCAACGATTGTTTTGGCTGCGCTAATTTGCGGAAGAAAAAATACCATATTTTTAACAAACCATATTCCAAAGAAGAATACGAGAAAATTATTAAAGATATGTATCCTTCCACACCGGAAAAGATTGAAAATGCGAAAGCCAAAGCCCAGGCAATTTGGGCGCAGTTTCCCCAAAAATATATGCACGGTTGGCGTAATGTTGGCAGTACCGGAGATTATCTTAATGATACTAAAAACGCCAAAGATTGTTTCATCGGGTTTGGCATTGAAGATTCCCGTTTTTGTTCCCTTGTTACGGCCAAACTTACCGATACGTACGACTTTACTAATTTTGGACTCAACTCTTCGTTGCTTTATGAGGTCTTGCAGGGGGGTAATCAAGTTACCAGGGCGTTATTTAGTTGGTGGGCGATAACCAGTTCCAGTGAATTGGAATATTGCATGTTTACTGATAACGTTCACAATCTTTTCGGCTGTGTGGGGCTAAAGAAAAAAGAGTATTGTATTCTCAATAGGCAATACTCTAAGGAGGAGTATTTTGATTTGCGCAAAAAGATTATTGGTCAAATGAATGAAATCCCATATGTTGATGCGAAGGGTCGTGCGTACAAATATGGAGAATTCTTCCCTTCTGAACTAAGTCCATTTGGTTATAACGAAACAACTGCCCAAGAATTTTTTCCACTCACACAGGAGGAAGCAAAAAATCAAGGTTATAACTGGAGGAAACTAGAAGACAAAGACTACAATATTTCTAAAAAGCATAGTGATTTACCGGCCGAAATTAAAGATGTAGACGATTCAATCATCAACGAAACCATTAGCTGTGCCCATGAAGGAAGATGCGGCGATCCATGTACCACGGCCTTCAAAATCATTCCCCAGGAACTTCAGTTTTATAAAAAGATGAATTTGCCCCTGCCGCGCCTCTGTCTTAATTGCAGGCACTATGACCGCCTTAAGCAGCGCAACCCCCTGAAACTTTGGCACAGAAAGTGTGCCAAGTGCCCTAACGAATTTGAAACAACCTACGCTCCCGATAGGAAAGAAATTATTTACTGTGAAACTTGCTATCAACAAGAAGTGGGATAAAAATTATGCAAGCAGAAAATAAACAGTGTCAAAGTTGCAAAAAAGACTTCACCATTGAGGTTGAGGATTTTAATTTTTACGAAAAAATGAAGGTTCCGCCGCCTACCTTTTGCCCGGATTGTCGGTTTCAACGGAGAATGTCTTGGAGGAATTTTTGGCATCTTTTCAAGAAAACAGATGCGCTTACTGGTGAAAAAATATTTTCGTTATTCCCGGAAGAAAGTCCGGTCAAAATTTATGAGAAGGAGTATTGGAATTCAGATAGCTGGGATCCCATGGAGTATGGCAGGGAATATGATTGGAGCCAGCCGTTTTTTAAACAGTTCAATGATTTAATGTATGAAGTTCCTTTTCCGGCGCTCTCATTTTTAAACTTGGTTAACTGCCGTTATTGTTCCAATTGCAATAATATTAAAAATTGTTATTTTGTGAGGGGCGCGGGCTATACCGAAGATTCTGCTTACCTGATTTGGGATAACCATTCAAAACGCTGTATGGATAGTTTTATGACCAGCAGGTGTGAATTCAGTTATGGAAATGTGAATACAGAGCGGTCGTTTAAAACTTTATTTAGCGTTGATTGCGCCGACTGCACAGATGTTATCTTGTCCAAAGATTGTGTCGGGTGTACTAATTGTTTCGGCTGTGTCGGGCTGCGCAATAAATCGTATTGTTTCTTTAATGAACAGTTATCTAAAGAAGAATATTTTGCAAAAGTTAAAGAAATGCATCTTGCATCGTACCAGTCATTGCAGAAGGCAATTAAAAAAGCCCATGATTATTGGCTTACATTTCCAAGGAAATATATGCACGGGCTTAAAAATGCCAATTCAACCGGAGATTATGTGTATGAATCAAAGAATACAAAAGAAAGTTTTATCGCCCGGGGTTGCGAAGATTCAAAGTTTTGCCAGAATATCCTGACAGACGGCGTAAAAGATTGTTATGACTATTCAAATTGGGGAGACAATGTGCAGCTATTGTATGAGTCTTTAATTTGCGGCGAAGGCAATTCAGAGTTGCGCTTTTGCATGCAATGTTATCCTAATAATAGAAATTTGGAGTATTCAGTATTTTGCCAAAGATCTTCGGATTTATTCGGATGTATGGGGTTAAAAAACAAGCAATACTGCATTTTTAATAAGCAGTACACCAAGGAAGAATATTTCGAATTACTCCCAAAGATTAAAAAACACATGGATGAAATGCCCTATGTTGATTCAAAAAACAGGACTTACAAATATGGAGAATTTTTCCCATCCGAACTTTCTACATTTCCTTATCAGGTTACTGAAGCCTACGAGCACTTTCCCATTACCGAAAAAGAAGCTCTTGACCGGGGATTTTTGTGGTACCCCTTAAAAAAAGATGAATATTCTGCGACTTTGCCCGCTTCCCAAATTCCCGATGATATTCAAGATGTCCAAGATTCTATTATTGATGAAGTCATTGCCTGTGAACACGAAGGAACGTGCGCCCAAGAATGCACCAAGGCTTTCAGGGTTGTAAAAGAAGAAATTGATTTTTGCAGACAGCTTGGAATTCCAATTCCAAGACTCTGCCAGAATTGCCGGCATTACGAGCGTTTAAACCATAGAAATCACCACAAACTTTATCGTCGACAATGCATGTGTGACTATCAGGTTTTTAAAAATTCGTCAAAGCATGGCAATCATTCCGACGGCCGTTGCCCCAATGAATTTGAAACTTCCTACGCTCCGGATAGGCCGGAGATAGTGTATTGCGAAAGTTGTTATCAACAAGAAATTGCATAAATCATAAAACATGAAGCTTGAAACATGAAACAAGAATTGAAGCAATGTCAGAATTGTAAGTCAGAGTTCGTCATTGAACCGGATGATTTTCAGTTCTATGAAAAAATAAGAGTGCCACCACCGACGTTTTGTTGGAAATGCAGGTTTCAAAGGAGGATTACTTACAGAAATGAGCGCCATCCTTTTTGGGTAACAAGCGCAAAATCGGGCAAACGGTTTATGTCTATTTACCCTCCCGAATCTGGAATAACCCTGTATGATGAGCACGAGTGGCGCAGCGATGATTGGGATGGTCTTGATTATGGTAAAGACTACGATTTTTCAAAGCCATTCTTTGTTCAGGTATACGAATTAACAAAAGCGGTTCCTTTTAATGGCCCCCATACAGAAGACAATGTGCGGTGTGATTATGTTATCAATTCAGGATGGAGCAAAAATTGTTATTTGGTGTGCAACACCTCGTATGCCGAAGATTGCGCCTATGGGAATGCGCTAGATTATTCTAAATTTTGTTTTGATTGTTCTCATATTAATAAATGTGAACGGTCTTACGGGTCTTTTTGGATCAGAAATTCCTACCAAACTCATTTTTCAACCCGGTCTACAGATAACACTTCAAGCTGGTTTTTATTTGGCTGCAAGGGAATGACAAACTGTTTCGGCTGCGTGAATATGAATAACAAAAGTTATCATATTTTTAACCAGCCATATTCAAAAGACCAGTACCATCAAAAAATCCAGGAAATGAAACTTAATACGTGGTCGGGGCTGCAAAAGGCAAAAGCAGGGGCTCAAGCATTTGCGCTTACATTTCCGGTTGCATATTTAAATGGAACACTCAATGATGATGTAACGGGAGAGTATATTAATGAATCAAAAAACGTACACTACGGCTACCTGGTAAATGGTGGAAAAGACCTTAAATATGTCCAATATCTTCAAGTTCCCGGCGCCCAAGATTCACAAGACATCACTATTTGGGGCGCAACCAACATTCGGGCATATGAGAATGCCACTTCCGGCCTTGGCGTTTCCAATTCCCAGTTTTTATGTTCGTGCTGGTCTGAAGTGATGGACTCGCAGTATTGTATGATGTGTAGAAATATCCAGAATTGTTTTGGGTGTGTTGGATTAAAAAACAAACAGTACTGCATTTTAAATAAGCAGTACAGCAAAGAAGAGTATGAGGTTTTACGTAAAAAAATTATTGAACACATGGACGCAATGCCCTTTACCGATAAAGGGGGAAGAGTATACAAATATGGCGAGTTTTTTCCAGCAGAGCATGCGCCATTTGAATATAATGTTTCTTTGGCAAACGAACATTTTCCCATGGAAAAAGAAGAGGCGCTTGCCCATGGGTATTCGTGGCGTGACATGGCTATCGCCGAGCATGCTGTAACCATGCCGTCAGAAAAAATTCCCGATGCCATTGAAGATGTCCCCGATACCGTTACCAAAGAAATTCTCGAATGCATAGAATGTAAAAAAGCCTACCGGATTATTTCGGCAGAATTATCTTTCTTGCGTTCGGAAAAACTGCCCATCCCGCGCACGTGTGCCGATTGTCGGCATAAAGAGCGCATATCCCAACGGGCCAAGGCTTTTCTTTATAAACGAGCTTGCCAGTGTTCGGGCGCAAAATCTTCCAATGGTGTTTATTCTAACTTTGCCACACATTTTCATAATGCCGATCCTTGCCCCAATGAGTTTGAAACCAGCCATGAGGAAAATAGTCCCGAAATTATTTACTGCTTAAAGTGTTTTTGGGCGGAAGTAGCATAACAAAGATTTAAGACTTACGATTTAAGATTTATGAATACGGAAAATAGACAGTGTCAAAATTGTAGGAAAGACTTCGTTATCGAGTCCGACGATTTTAGTTTTTATGAAAAAATGAAAGTACCACCACCGACGTGGTGTCCAAATTGCCGATTTCAACAGAGGTTGCTTTTTAGAAATGAACGAAACTATTATCGTCGTGATTGCGATTTCTGCAAACAACAAATCATAGCTACATATCCTGCAAGTGTTCCGTTTCCTGTCTATTGTGTAAAATGTTGGTGGTCAGATAACTGGGATGCTTATAGCTATGGACGTGATTTTGATTTTTCCCGCCCCTTTTTCGAACAGTTTCATGAGCTCATGAATGTTGCGCCGGTTATCGCAATTATGAATGACGATAGTATCGCAAGTGTTAATTCTGGGTATACGTACGACTGGTTTTACAGTAAAAACTGCTATGGCGATGTTTGTGGTTGGTATTCAGAAAACGTATTATATTCTTACCATATTGAATACGGCAAAGATATTATAGATAGCATGCATATTCGAGAATCTGAACTCATTTATGAATGCTCAATATGCTTCAAGGTATCTAAATGTGCTTATTGTGTAAATTGTCGTGAATGCCAAGAATGTTATATATCATATGATCTGCAAGGATGTTTAAACTGCACAATGTGTGTTGGTCTGCGTAATAAACAGTACTGTATTCTTAATAAACAATATACTAAAGAAGAATATTTTAAAAAATTAAAGGAATTAAATTTGGCGGATAGAGTATCACTAGAAAAACACATCGCAGAGTTTAAGGAATTTATCCTTAAAAACCCTCGCCGTTATGCATATGTTTTAAAATCAGTGAATTCTACGGGAAATTTTATTATTAATTGCAAAAATGCCAAGCAAACTTATTTCGGAGAAGGGATTGAAAACTCTGTGTCAAACATCATTGTTTCAGATGTTAAGGAAGTTCACGATTGTAATATGACGGGTCAAGCTGAGCTCTGCTATAACTGTAACGTAGCTGATCACGGCTACATGAACTCTTTTAACTCCTTCTGTTTTAAATCTAGATATGTTGAGTATTCGCATCTTTCTCCGCTAGCCGAAAAATGTTTTGGTTCTGCAAGTTTAAAGAAAGGTAGTTATTCTATTCTGAATAAAAAGTACTCTAAAGAAGATTATGAAGAGCTCCGAACAAAAATTATTGAACACATGCACAAAGGCGGTGAATATGGTAAGTTTTTTCCTTATGCACTAAGTCCATTTGCATATAATGAAACTGCAGCTCAAGAGTGGTTTCCGCTGACGCAAGAAGCAGCTGTGGCTCAAGGGTATCGTTGGAAAGAACAAGAAGGGCGTAATTATCAAATTACAAAAAAAGCAGCCGAACTTCCAACCACCATTGAAAAAGTGGGCGATGATATTCTTCAAGACGTGATTGAATGTAGTCATAATGGAAAATGTAATGAAGTATGCACAACGGCATTCCGTATTACTATGGCTGAACTTCAGTTGCATCGTAAGCTTAATATGCCATTGCCCCAGCTATGTCCAAATTGCCGTCATTATAGTCGTACAAAAAATCGTGGATCTTTGCTGCTGCATCATCGTCAGTGTAATTGTGTGGGGGAGAAGTCCTCTAATGAGCTTTATACTAATTTGACTTCTCATTATCACAAAGAGGCGCCCTGCAATAATACGTTTGAAACTCCCTTTTCTTCTGATGCGCCAGAAATTGTCTATTGTGAGCAGTGCTATAATGCTGAGGTTGCCTAATTATGAAAACTGAAACCAAAAATTGTCAGAACTGTAAAAAAGACTTTGTAATTGAATCGGAGGATTTTGCGTTTTATGAAAAAATGAAAGTACCGGCGCCGACGTTTTGTCCGGATTGTCGGTTTCAAAGAAGGTTAATGTTTCGTAATGAACGGGTGTTGTATAAGCGCAAGTGTGATTTATGCGGCAATTCAATGGTCACTATTTTTTCACCGGAGAAACCGTACAAAGTTTATTGTCAGCCATGCTGGTGGTCGGATAAATGGGATGCTTCTGAATATGCAATGGATTATGATCCAAGCAGGAATTTTTTTGAACAATATAAAGAATTCCAGAAAAAAGTTCCGTTCATGAGTTTATTTATAAGTTATAACACCTTAGTAAATAGCGACTATATAAACCATGCTGGGTACGCCAAAAATTGTTACCTTGTTTTTAATGCTGACTATAATGAAAACGTTTACTACGGGACCTCTATTGTAAGAGATAAAGATTCAATGGATGCGTTGCGCCTGGTAGATTCAGAGCTTTGCAACGAAATTATTATGAGCGTAGAATGTTACAGGGCATTTTTTTCAGAAGATTGCAGAAACTGCACTGATGTTTATTTTTCAAAGGCATTGCGGGGCTGCAGCAATTGCTTTGGCTGTATTAATTTACAAAACAAAAATTATTACATTTTTAACAAGCCATATTCTAAAGAAGAATATAAAAATGAAATTAAAAAATACAAATTAGACTCTTTTTCTGCCGTGGAAGATTTAAAAAAGCAGGTTCGTGAATTTTGGATGGGATTTCCAAATAAATTCAGAGTTGCAGTTCAGAATGAAAATGTATCGGGGGATTATATCGCCTACTCTAAAAATGCCCATTATATGTATCAGGCACGGGGCGTGGAAAATGGTAAATTTTGTCAGTGGATAACCGAGGCCCCGGCAAAAGATGTGTATGACTTTACCGAATGGGGCAACGGCGCGGAATTAATTTATGATTCAATTGCTTGTGGCGAAGGAGCTAGCAACATAAGGTTTTGCTTTGGTGTTTGGGAAAATACATTACATGCTGAATATTCAATGATGTCGCAAGGTTGTTCAGATATATTTGGTTGTCTTAATTTAAGGAAAAAGCAGTATTGCATATTTAACAAGCAATATTCAAAAGAAGAGTACGAAAAGCTAAAAGCCAAAATTATAGAAGATATGGATGCCAATCCCTATGTTGATAGCAAGGGCCGGGTTTTTAAGTACGGAGAATTTTTCCCGTATGACTTAAGCCTGTTTGGTTACAATGAAACCAGTGCAATACAATTATTTCCATTAACCCAAGAGCAAGTGTTAGAAAAGGGCTGGCGGTGGGAAGAAATTCAAAAGGGGAGCCACGAAGTTACTATGGCAAGCGATAAAATTCCCGATAGTATTCATGACATTGATGAATCAATATTGCAAGAAATTTTAGGGTGTGCAAATTGTGGCAAGGCATTTAAGATGGTGAGAGGCGAGTATGATTTGCTTAAAAGGTTTGTTTTTCCTATACCGCGTAAGTGCCCCGATTGCCGCCATATGGCCAGAATGGCCCTTATCAACCCGCCGCATTTATGGGACAGAACCTGCGCTAAATGTAATAAAGATATTAAGACTTCTTATGCCCCGGATCGCAAAGAAATCGTCTACTGCGAGCAGTGCTATCAGGCTGAAGCGATATAGCTTGATGGAAAGCCTCAAAAACGGTAGAATAACCAATAGGTGTTAGGAGTTTGGTGTTAGGTTTTAGCACGGTAACGTCGTTAGAATCCAACACCTAATATCTAGCACCCAACACCTAAACATGGCCGATACTAACAGAATTCGTAGGTTTAAATTGGCGCCTCCGCCTCCGGAGTTGCCGGTTTATGGCACCGTAAAACCCGAAGATTGTTCGTTTATTGGTAAAACCAATTACGAGGCGGCTTTAGAGCAAAAAAAGTTTATTTTTGGCATTAAGCGGGTGGACAGGCGAAGGCATTTGTATATTGTGGGAAAAAGCGGAGTGGGGAAGTCAAAACTGCTGGAGCTTTTGGTGCGCCAAGACATTGCTTATGGCCACGGGCTTTGCTTTATTGACCCGCACGGTGATGTTATCCAGGAAATTTTAGATTTTATCCCCAAAGAACGCATGGAGGAGGTGGTGTTAATCGACCCCGCTGATTCCAATTTCCCTATTTCATTCAATCCGTTGGCCAATGTTGACCCGGGTTTTAAGCATCAATTGACCCAGGGCTTGATTGAAGTGTTGGAAAAGCAATTTGGAGCCAACTGGACTCCCCGGCTTGAACACGTTTTCCGTTTTACTTGTTTGGCGCTGTTAGATTATCCGCACGCCACTATGCGCGGCATGATTTCCATGTTAACTGATAGAAACTACCGTCAATTAGTGGTGGATTATATTGAAGATGACATGGTTAAGCGTTTTTGGGCTATTGAGTTTGCCGATTGGTCTGAAAAGTACGATACCGAAGCTATCATTCCGTTAGTTAACAAACTGGGGCAGTTTCTTTCAGACCCGGCGTTAAGAAATATTTTCGGCCAGAAAGAAAATAAGGTGGATTTGGCCAACCTGATGAATAGTGGAAAAATTATTTTGATTAACCTTTCCAAGGGTAAACTGGGTGAAGAAAATTCCAGCTTTTTTGGATCAATGTTTATTACTAAAATCAAACAGGCGGGCATGGAGCGGGCAGCTTTACCGGAACGGGAACGAAAAGATTTTTATTTGTATGTGGACGAGTTTCAAAACTTAATGACCGAAACTTTTGAAAACTTACTGTCTGAAGCCAGAAAGTACGGCCTGTGCCTGACCATGGCCCACCAGTACATGGGCCAGCTTTTGCCCAAGGTTCAGCAAGCTGTGTTGGGAAACACGGGGACTACCATTGTTTTCCGCGTTGGTGGAGAAGATGCGGTAAAATTAGAGCCGGAAATGGCGCCAATTTTCGCGGTTAAAGATATGGTTAACCTGGGAGTCCAAAATTTTTACATTAAAGAAACCATTGACGGGGAAGCATATGACCCATTTTCCGCCCAGACCCTTAAAGTATTGCCAGCAGCCCATGAATCTTTCAAAGAAGAGGTGGTTAAGCTATCTCGAGGAAAATATACCGCTGACCTGGGAGCCACCAAAAAACTCATGGAAGAAGAGGAGTCAAAAATTATCCGGAGTTCTCACGAAAAATCTATTATTGAAGGTAAGGGCGGAGGGCCAAAACCCGAGGCACCCAAGAAGCAGGAGGAGGAACCACTAATATAATATGCAATCAGAGACAAAGCAGTGTCAAAATTGTCCCGATAAATTTAGCAAAGCTAAATTGATACGGGATCCTCGTATTTCCCGATAAGAATCGGGAAATCGGGACAAAAGTCATGAATAGTCAAACAAAAGCCTGTCAGAATTGTAAGCAGGATTTTATAATTGAACCTGATGATTTTGATTTTTATAAAAAAATAGATGTTGTACCGCCAACATGGTGCGTGCAATGCCGTCACCGGAGGCGTTATGCCTGGCGCAATGAAAGGGTGTTGTACCGGCGCAATTGCGACTTATGCGGGAAAAGCACTGTAACTATTTATTCTCCCGGCAAACCCTTTAAAGTATACTGTCCGCCCTGCTGGTGGTCAGATAAGTGGACCGGTTACGATTTTGGGCGGGACTTTGATTTTTCCCGGCCATTTTTTGATCAATTCCATGAGTTGCAACTTCAAATTCCGCGCATAGCCTTGCTTAATAAAAATAGCAGCCATTCTGAATACACCAACCATTCCGGCAATAATAAAAATTGTTATTTGTCATTTTGTGTTTTTGATTCCGAAAATATTTCCTATTCTACTAATATTTGGAAAAACGCCAATAATTGTTACGATTGCACCATGATAACGGATGGGGGAGAATTACTGTACGAATGTGTTGATTCTGAAAGGTGTTATAAATCCCAGTTTTTGTCGTTCTGCCGGGATTGCGCCAACTGTTATTACTCGTATGATTTGCGCGGTTGCCAAAATTGTTTTCTTTCTTATAATCTTCGCAATAAACAGTATTGTTTTTTAAACCGGCAATACACTAAAGAAGAATATGCAAAAAAACTTGCCGAATGGAATTTGGGTTCGCACCAGGCGCGGCAGAAACTTTGGGAACAATATATAACGCTGGTAAAAAAAGATGCTATTCATAAAGCTTCGGAAATTGAGCAGTCAGTGAATGTTTCAGGCAGCATGATTTTTAATTGCAGAAATGTGAAAAACAGTTTTGACGTGCACGAGCTGGAAGATTCAAAAAATGTACTTTTGGCCCTAGATACTAAAGACGCCAGGGATTCGTATCATTTTGGATTCAAGTCTGAATTGGTTTATGAATCGCATGCCTTGGTTCATGCCTATAATGTGCTCTTTTCCCATTTAAGTTATGACGATTCCCATATCATGTACTGCGATTCTTGCCATAATAGCCAAAACCTTTTTGGGTGCGTAGGAATAAAACAAGGCGAATATTCTATTTTTAATAAAAAATATTCGCCGGAAGAATATACTGCTTTGAAAGAAAAGATTATCGCGCACATGAAAGAAACCAAAGAATTTGGCGAATTTTTCCCGCCTAAACTTTCACCGTTCGGGTATAATGAAACCCAGGGACAAGTATATATGCCACTTTCAAAAGACCAAGCTCTTGCTGCCGGTTACACATGGGAAGGTAATCTTCCTGGCACATTCGGCAAGGAAACCCTAACACCTGATCAACTGCCGGATTCTATTACAGAGACTAATGCCACTATTCTTAAAGAAATTTTGGCATGCATTTCTTGTAAGAGAAATTATAATATTGTCCAATCCGAATTAGATTTTTATAAAGCCCAAAATATTCCGGTTCCGCGCCATTGCCCTGATTGTCGGTATAAAGCCAGAATCGCCCAGCGTCCGGCACGCCATACCGAAACTAAAACATGCGGGTGCAACATAGAATCCCACACCCATGGGCCGACAGTATGTGCCAATAGTTTTGAAACCCCATTTACCAAAGAAGATTCTGCTAAAATATATTGTAAAGAGTGTTATCAGGCGGAAGTAATATAAGAAGATTTAAGATTTATGAATACCGAAACCCATTCAACAAGTTCAGGGCAGGCCAAACAATGTCAAAACTGTAAGAACCAGTTCACTGTTGAGCCCGAAGATTTTAATTTCTACGAAAAAATGAAGGTGCCGTCTCCAACGTTTTGCCCGGAGTGTAGGAGGCAAAGAAGGGGAGCGTGGCGCAATGAAAGGACGCTTCACCGACGTGAATGTGATTTGTGCCATAAAAGTATTATTGGGCTATATCCCCAAGGAACAGTATTCCCGGTATATTGCAATGAATGTTGGTTTTCCGATAAATGGGAAGCACTGCAATTTGGTCAAGAGTATGATTTTTCAAAACCGTTTTTTGAGCAATTCAAGGGTTTGGGCCAGAAAGTCCCACGATTGGCTATTTGGGTACAGCAGTCGGCAAATTCCGAATATACCAATCAGGCCTATGCGAATAAAAATGCCTATCTTTCATTTGCCCTGCGTGATAGTGAAGATGTGGCGTATGTAACCCGGGCTGTGCAAGTGAAGCGCTCTCTTGATGTGACTTATACGCATCATTCAGAATTTTTATATCAAACCGTTGATTGTGATAAATCATACAAAAGCCGTTTTATTGAAGGAGGGGAGGGATGCGTTGAATCTGGGTTTTTGTCTAATTCTCGGAATTGCCAGAATTGTTTTGGAGGAGTGAACTTGAGATCAGCTTCGTATGTATTTTTTGGAGAACAACTTGATAAAAATACTTTTAATGAAAAAATAAAAGCTCTTAGTTTTGGAAGCCGCAAGGTTCAACAAGAATTAACTGAGCGTTTTAATAAGCTAAAGCTGGAATCTATTTACCGTTTTGCAAAACTTACCAATACTTCCAACTGTAAGGGGGACCATCTTTCTAATGCTAAAAATTGCCATTGGGTATTTGACGGATTTGAACTGGAAAATGCGCGTTATTCATCATGGGTTTTTACCAGCAAGGAAATTTCGGATTGCTATGGTATGGGCGGCAGTGAATTTGTGTACGAGGGTATCGGTGTTGAAGAGGTAAGCAATACGAAATTCTCTACGGTTACGGATGGCTCAAATCATGTTCAGTATACAGATTTGTGCTCGGCTTCTTCCCATCTTTTCGGTTGCGTGGGCCTGCGCAATAAGCAGTACTGCATTTTAAATAAACAATATACCAAAGAAGAATATGAAGCGTTAGTACCAAAAATAATCGCCCATATGGATGAAATGCCTTATACTGATGCCAAAGGACGAGTGTATAAGTATGGGGAATTTTTCCCTGCCCAACTTTCGCCATTTGCTTATAATGAAACCATCGCCCAAGAAAATTTCCCCTTAACAAAGGAGCAAGCAAGTGAGCAAGGATATGCGTGGAGAGAATTAGAAGGGAAGGATTATAAACCGACAAAAAAATCAGATGAATTGGCTGATGATATAAAAGATGCGACAAGTGAAATTACAAAGGAAGTAATTGAGTGTGGGCATGGGGGAAGTTGTGGCCATCAGTGTTCAACCGCTTTTCGTATAACCGCGCAGGAATTTGAACTTTATAAACAAATGAATATTCCTTTACCTGTTACATGTCCTAATTGCCGATTTTATGAGCGTTTAGCCCTTCGCAATCCTCTTAAATTGTGGAAGCGCATGTGCCAATGTAAGGGTAAACAATCAGAAAATGGAGTTTATCAAAATACTATAGAACACTTCCATAAAGACCAGTCTTGTTCTAATGAGTTTGAAACTTCGTATGCTTCAGACAGAAAAGAAATAGTGTATTGTGAGCAATGTTATCAAGCAGAAGTTATATAGTTTATGAATTCAGAAACTAAAAATTGCCAAAATTGTAAGCAAGGCTTTGTTATTGAGCCTGAGGATTTTGGAATGTATAAACAACTCGATTTGCCCGCGCCTGTTTTATGTCCTTATTGCCGCTGGAAATATCTTCTGGCGTTCTGGCTTTTTGGCCGTTTTAGAATTACTGCATCTGCATTGAGTGGTAAAAGGATTATCACGGTTTTACCTGAAAATGTGCCATTTCCTATTTATGAGCGGGAGGAGTTTGTTTCAGACGCATGGGATCCGCTAACGTATGGCCGTCCATATGACCCATCCCGCCCGTTTATTGATCAGCTGTGCGAACTTCAGGCGGCAGTTCCGCATCCTCATCAGGGCGGGGTTAAAAACGTCAATTGCGACTGGTGCGACGACTGGTGGGAATCGCGGGAATGTTACCTAAGCCGTTCGGGGTACAGAAACGAATACTTAAGCTATGCATATCGGGTGACAAATTCAAAAAATTCCATTGATATTACCTATTGTTTTGACATGGAGCGTTCTTATGATTGCTTGTATTGTTTTAAGGGGTACAACCTCAAATATTCATTTAACTGCCGGGATTGTATTGATAGCAGTTTTTTGTATGACTGCCGCAATTCGAGCAATTGTTTCATGTCGTGGAATTTGCGTAATAAGCAATATTGTATTTTAAATGTGCAGTATACTAAAGAGGAGTATTTTGAAAAACTCAAAACATTTGATCTTAAATCGTACGTCGCGGTAGATAAACTGAAAAAAGAATTTTGGGAGCACTTGCGTGCTGATGCGGTTCATCGGGCCACATATAATGTACAAGTCATAAATTCCAGCGGTAATTTCCTCGTGGAAGATAAAAATTGTACGTCGTGCGTCTTTATGGAAAAGTCCGAAAATTCCCGGTATTGCATCAGGGGATTTGAGGCAAAGGACTGTATCGACCAAGTCAGTTGCATTGCAGAAAAATGCGGCTGGGGAGCGCTTGATCAATGGGGTTACGAGAATATCTGCAATCTATATGCAACCCACTGCCGTTTTACCGCTTATTTGGATAATTGTGAAGAGTGTGAATACTGTTTTGGTTGTGTTGGGCTCCGGAAAAAGAAATATTGTATTTTAAATGTGCAATACTCAAAAGAAGAATATGAAGAATTACTTTTAAAAATAAAAAGTGATATGAAAAAAAGCGGGGAATGGGGAAAGTTTTTTCCGCTCTCTGCGGCATACGCCGGCTATAACGATTCATTGGCCCAAATTATGTTTCCGATGAAAAAAGAAGAGGTGCTTGCCTTTGGTGCCAAATGGCAAGAAATATCAGAGCCCCACTACGACAATGTTATTGGCGCGGATACATTGCCCGACGCTATTGATGAAGTTGGTGATGAAATTACAAAACAGCGCATTCTCTGCCCTGAAACAAATTTAAGTTATAACATCGCCCAGCGGGACCTGGCATTCTATAGAGAGCACGGCATTCCACTCCCGCGCCGGCATTTTGATTGGCGTACTGTTAACCGGTACTGGCCCCTGACACAAATGATGATGCCGCAGCGAGGCACATGCACGTATTGCAAAAAAGAAACAGAACATTATTATGGGCCTGAACTTAAATTCCAAAAAATCGCTTGCGTAGAATGTTATCAAAAAGAAATCGCATGAACCAAGAAACTAGAAATTGTCAAAATTGTAAGCAAGATTTCGTCGTTGAAACTGAGGATTTTCAGTTTTATGCAAAAATGAAAGTTCCGGCACCGACGTTTTGTTTTGACTGTCGGCTTATACGGCGAATGACCTTTAGGAATGAGAGAACATTATACAAAAGAAAGTGCGATGCTCCGGGGCATTCTGAAGAAATGATTTCTCTTTTTTCACCGGACAACCCTCAAAAAGTCTATGACCATAAGGCCTGGTGGGGCGATTCTTGGGATGGGATCACATTCGGCCGAGATTATGATTTCAATAAGCCGTTCTTTGCGCAGCTTCAGGAATTGTGGCGCGAAGTCCCCGATATGGCCATTTTAAACATCAATCCGGTTAATAGTGATTATTGCAGCATTACCGAAGGGAATAAAAATTGTTATTTGGTAATTGGAGGGGATTTTAACGAAAATACCAATTATTCGGCGTTTATTTTTAATAGCAAAGAATGCTCCGATTGTTATTGGGACCAAAAATGCGAATGGAATTATGAAACCCTGGACTGTATTAATTGTACGCATCTTACCTATAGCCGTTACTGTGAGGGTTGTTATAATTCCAGCTTTTTGTTTAATTGCAGAAACTGCCACGACTGTTTTGGGTGCGCCAATCTGGTAAATAAATCATATTGCATATTCAACGTGCAATATGCCAAAGAAGAATATTTTGAAAAATTAAAAGAATTAAATTTGGGAAGCTATAAGGCAATTCAAAACCTTAAAAAAGAATTTGCAGCTCACGCAGCCAAGTATCCCAAAAAGTTTGCCAGGATTTTGCGGGCCGTTAATTCAGTGGGGGACAACTTGGAAGAAACAAAAAATTGCTATAAAGTATTCGATGTTTTTGGTGGAGCTGAAGATTGCAGATACCTTTGGCTGGCGTATTCAAATGTGAAAAATTGCGTTGACTGCGATCATTTTGGCGTAAAATCCGAATTGGCGTATGAAATTTCCACTATTTACCCTGGAAGCAGGTCAATGTTTTCCCGTTTTGTTTTTAGTTGCCGGGATGTCCAGTATTCATATAACTGCCACAATTCTTCCAATTTATTTGGATGCGTTGGCTTGCGAAATAAAGAATATTGTATTTTCAACAAACAATATACCAAAGAGGAATACGAGGCGTTGGTACCAAAAATTATCCAGCACATGAATGATATGCCCTACAAAGACAAGGGCGGAAGAATATATAAATACGGAGAATTTTTCCCGGCTGAAATTTCGCCTTTTGCTTATAACGAAACCGTAGCCCAAGAGCTTTTGCCGCTAAACCCTGTGCAAGCTGCACAGCAAGGTGTAAAGTGGAAAGATGCTACTGAAAAGAAATACATTCCAACCATACAATCAGGTGATTTACCGGATACTATTGCCGAAGTTGCCGATTCTATTACTTCTGAAATAATTTCTTGCGAGCATGCCGGTAAGTGTAATCATCAGTGTGCCACGGCTTTTAAAGTTATTGCATCTGAATTTCAGTTTTACAAGGCGATGAACATTCCATTGCCACATCTTTGCCCAAATTGCCGCCATTATGAACGTTTAATACAAAGGAATCCACTAAAGCTTTGGCATCGCGCATGTGCCTGCATGGGAGAAAAGTCAGATGATGGCGTATACCAAAACCAAGCAAAACACTTTCATGAAAAAAGCAAATGCCCAAATGAATTCGAGACCTCGTATGCGCCGGATCGTCCGGATATCGTTTATTGTGAACAGTGTTATCAGGCGGAAGTAGCATAACGAAGATTTAAGATTCAGGATTTAAGATTTATGAATACGGAAACAAAAAAATGTCAGAGTTGTAAAAACCAGTTCACTATTGAGCCCGATGATTTTGGGTTCTATGAAAAAATGGGGGTACTGGCGCCGGTTCATTGTCCGTTTTGCCGGTTTCGCCGGCGGTCTTTGTTTCGCAATGAGATGACCTTGTATAACCACGCTTGCGCCAAGTGCGGCAAGAAGATTATTTCCATGTACCACCCCGCCTCAGATTACGTGGTTTACTGTCTCCAGTGCTATGAATCGGATGGTTGGGACCCATTTTCACATGCAAAAGATTATGACACGGGCAGGCCATTTTTCGACCAATTCAAAGAGTTGTTTGCCAAAGTTCCAAAGCAAGCGCTCTATCTTCCCAATTTTGCCGCTCACATTGATAGTGAATATTGCAACTTTGCCGGCCCCACGCTAAAAAATTGTTATCTTATATTTAATTCGGGGGACTCCGAAGACTCTTTTTATTCCAGGGGCATTAGAAACTGCAGGGGCACTGTTGATGCCTATTATGGTACTAAATTAGAAAATGCGTACGAGATTGTAAATTGCCAAGAATCAAGCAAGCTTTTTTACAGCCAAAACGCAACAGGTTGTTTAGATTCAGCTTTCTTGCTTGATTGCCGTAACTGCCAGTATTCCATTGGCTGCGTAAATTTGCGAAACGCTTCGTATCAGATATTCAACAAGCCCGTTACCAAAGAAGAGTATCAAGAAAAGATGAAAAAAATTCTGGGAAGCCAAGAAGAATTGGAAAAGTTTAAAAAAGAATTCATAGAATTTTCATTGCAGTTTCCTCGCCGTGAAAATACCAACATCCGCGCGCCGCAATCTTCAGGAAACTTTTTGTTTGACTCGCATAATCTGCATCACTGTTTTGAAAGTTCTAATTCCCAGAATTGCAGATATGCCTTTTTTAACAAAGAAACCAAGGATTCTTTGGATATTACCGGCTATGGTTATAATGCAGAATTAGTTTTAGAGGGCGTGGCAGTAGGGAATTCCCAACGAGTTATCGGCTCGGCGTTTATTGACTCATCCCACGATATTGAATACTCATTTGCACTAACCTCCAGTGAAAACTGTTTTGGCTGTGTTGGGTTAAAAAGCGGTTCGTATTGTATTTTGAATAAGCGCTACAGCAAGGAAGAGTATCATGCCTTGAGGGAAAAAATTGTAGCTGAATTGAAAGCAGCAGGAACTTATGGCCAGGGTTTGCCTCCCAGTGTTGCGCCATTTGGTTATAATGAGGGAATTGGAATCTGGAATTTACCGCTTACTAAAGAAGAAGCTTTGGCACAAGGGTTGAATTGGCAAGATGATATTCCCATGACTAAAAACCCGCCAACACTAATTGCGGATAACATTCCCGATCATATTGAAGATGTTTCTGACTCTATTATGCAAGAAATTCTTGCCTGCACATCTTGCGCCAGAAACTACCGGATTATTGCCAGAGAACTTCAATTTTACCGGGCTATGGGTTTGGCCATTCCCCGGAAATGTTTTTATTGTCGGCATGCCGATAGGGTAGCTTTGCGAGGCCCATTTAATCTTTATGAACGTATCTGCGCCCATTGCAATAAAAAAATACAAACCACGTATGCTCCTGAAAGGCCGGAGATTGTTTATTGCGAAGAGTGTTACCAAAAAGAAGTAATTTAAATAATAAAAACAACATGCTACCAGAAGTAAAACAGTGTCAAAATTGCAAGAGCCAGTTCACTATTGAACCCGAGGATTTTCAGTTTTACGAAAAAATGAAGGTGCCAGCTCCAACGTTTTGCTGGCTTTGCCGGGCGCAGCGGCGCATGGCTTTCCGGAATGAAAGAATTCTTTATAAACGAAAAAGCGATTTTAGCCAGAAAGATATTTTTAGCGCGTATGCACCCGATTCCGGTTATAAAGTCTATGAAAAAGAAGAGTGGTTGTCTGATGGGTGGGACCCGCTGGAATATGGGCAAGATTACGATTTTAGCCGCCCGTTTTTTGAACAATTTAATGAACTGCTTCACAAGGTCCCCTTAAAAAATTTGAACGTGGTTAATGGGGTCAACAGTGATTACAGCAACAACTTCACAGAACCCAAGAATTGTTACTTGTGCTTTAATGGAAATCAATCGGAAGATTGTATGTATAGCCACGGCCTGACGTTTTGCCGCAATTGTGTTGATGTTTCACATTTATCCAAATGCGAGAATTGTTACGATAGTTTTTGGCTGACATCTTGCACAACAAACATCGGTTGCAACAATTGCGAAAGTTCTTTTAACCTTTGGTTTTCCAAAAACTGTGTAGGTTGTTCTGATTGTATTGGTTGCGTGGGTTTACGCAAAAAACAATATCATATCTTCAACCAGCCTTACTCAAAAGAAGAATATCAGGCTAAGTTAAAAGAAATGAATTTGGGTTCGCATGAGGGATATGAAAAAACTAAAGTCCAAGCCCATGAGTTTTGGCAAAAATTCCCTAATAAGTTCTTAGAAGGGCTTGGCAATACAAAGGTGAGCGGTAACTACATTGACCGCTCTAAAGATGTTAAAAATTCTTTATTCGTACGCGAAGGGGAGCATCTCAAATTCTGCCAGTACATACAAGAGTTGCCGGGGTCTAAAGATTGTTATGATTGGTCTATTTGGGGTGATAATGGCCAGTTGATGTATGAATGTCATGGTTGCGGGATAGGCACCCAAAACTGCCGGTTCTGTCTTTTCACCCAGGAAAACGCCCGCGATATTGAGTATTCCATGGTTTGCAGCGGTTCAAGCAATCTTTTTGGATGCGTCAGTTTGCGTAAAAAAGAGTATTGCATTTTCAACAAACAATATACCAAAGAAGAATACGAGGCTTTAGTTCCAAAAATTCGTGAGCATATGAATGCAATGCCGTATACCGATAAGGCTGGTAGGGTTTATAAATATGGCGAGTTTTTCCCGGCCGAATTAAGTCCCGTTAGCTACAACGAATCTATGGCCCAAGAGTACTTTCCATTGAGTAAAGAAATAGCAGTTAAGCAAGGTTATAAATGGTATGATGCGGCAGACAGGAATTACAAACCCACGCTTAAGGCAGGGGATCTGCCTGGTGATATTAAGGATGTGCCGGATTCTATTACCGGTGAAATTATCGCCTGCGCCCATGCAGGAGCGGATTGCGAACAGTTGTGCGTAGGTGCTTTTAAAATTACATCTGATGAGCTTAACTTCTATCGTAAATTAGGAGTGCCGCTGCCTCGTCTGTGTCACAATTGCCGGACATTCGAACGCTTAAAGCAGCGCACCGGATTACAACTTTATCCTCGCAAGTGTGATTGTGCCGGAGTGAAATCAGAAAATAGCGTCTACCAAAACACGGTAAAGCATCCTCATGGCGCAGAGCATTGCCCTAATGAGTTTGAAACAGCTTACGCCCCCGATCGCCCACAGATAGTGTATTGTGAGCAGTGTTATCAACAAGAAGTAATCTAGGTGGTTAAAATTATAATTAAATAAAAAATAGTAACTACTATGTTGAAAAAAGTAGATGATTTTTTTGGAATAACCCGGCTTGGTTCTACATTTAGAATCGAGCTTTTTGCTGGAATATCAACCTTTTTATCTTTGTCGTATATTTTCATTGTAAATCCGGCTATTCTGTCAGAGGCGGGCATTCCTACCAGTGTCGCGTTTTTTGCTACGATATTTGGCTCTGTAGTCGCCACGTTGCTCATGGGTTTATGGGCGCGTCTTCCCTTTGCGCTTGCCCCCGGATTAGAAATGAATGCGTATATTGCTTATGTTGTTGTGGGGGTCATGGGGTTTACCTGGCAAGGTGCGTTGGGTGCTGTATTTTGGGTTGGTGTTCTTACTTTTATTTTGAGTTTTACTTCTTTAAGGACAAATATTATCAAAGCAATTCCAGATAAGCTTAAATCGGGTTTGGCTGCTTCGGTGGGGGTATTTCTTATGCTTATCGCTTTGAAAGTAAGCGGGCTTCTTGCTTATGAAGGAATACAAGTCAAAGGCATTGGATTGCTTACTTCTAACGAGGCATATATTTTCTATGTTGGTTTAATTTTAGTTTTAATCCTGCGTTACTTTAAGATAAAAGGAGCAGTTTTGTTAAGTATTATTGGGGCGGCAGTTTTTGCTCATTTTATTGGTGTTGGCCAGCCGATTGAACCAATCAAGTTATCAAAAGATATGTTTGCCGGAACTTTTGCCTTTGATTTATGGGTTGTTTTTAATCCAAAGATTTGGGCAGTAATTATTGTTTTGTTCATTCTTGATTTTTATGGACCGATTGCAAAGTTTATCGGATTAACCAGAAATACCAATTTGGTTGATAACAATGGCGAGTTGCCGAGGATGAAAGAGGGCTTGGCAGTTGATGGTTTGGGCACCATGATTGGAGCGGCAACCGGAACATCCAACTTGATTACCTATGTAGAAAGTGCGGTGGGCATTGGAGAGGGTGGAAGAACAGGATTGGTGGCCATTGTAGTGGGAGTTTTGATGTCACTATTCTTGTTTATTGTTCCCCTGATTAACCTCATTCCCGTTGTGGCAACAACTGGCGCCCTATTCTTTGTTGGATTAACCATCTTTCCCAATAAAAGCGAGCTCAAGTCTTACAGTTGGACAGATGTTATCGCGGTTGCGGTGATGGTTCTGGTGACTTTCTGGACATTCGGGCTCGATAAGGCCATGTTCGCGGGATTCGCAGCATTTGTTATTTTATTTATCCTGCAAGGCAAATGGAGGGCTTTGAATCCTTATCTTGTTGGTTCAACAGCCATTCTTTTATTGAGTATTTTGATTTCAAGATAATATGATCCAAAAAACTGCGGGAAAATTAAATATTGATCAAAAAACAAAAGTAGCTTTTTTTGAAGGTATTGATGGAATAAAAGAGCTGTTATATATCCTGCTTAATGCTGGAGGAAAAGAGCATCATACTTTTGGTGGCGCTAAAGAGGGATTAGTGATGGGAGACTCTTTCTGGATTGATTACCACCAAAAAAGAGCCAAGCTGGGCATTCAAGCCAAATTGATTTTTAACGAATCGCTAAAAGATTGGACCCAAAAAAATAAATACCCCAACGCGGAGTATAAGTTTATTGAAAAAGAATTCGAACCCTTGACCGAAACTATAATCAGGAATGACAAAATAGGTATTATTATTTGGACTGAGATTCCAATAGGAATTCTTATATCCAATAAAATTGCGGCTGAGTCTTACGATAAATTTTGGAAAATTATGTGGGACTCCAATCGGGTGCTCGTTTCCGGTCAACGGCAGTGGGCTAAGGTTCTTAGGGAACTTGAACTAGAAAAAATAAAATTGGCCTATTATGACAATACGTTATTGCCCTTATTGGGGAATTTAAAGAATAAAAAAATCCTTGATTATGGGAGTGGGCCGGCCGTATTGGCCTCCGCACTTAAGGCTCGTGGCGCGGATTGCAGAATATTTGATATTTCGTCGGACATGATGGCACGGGCTTCAGAAAGAATTGGTCGTGAAAATGTATACAAAAAAGTTGAAGACATTCCCCATGATTATTTTGATTTTATCATATGCAATCTTGTTTTATGCATTGTTTCTGAGAAAGAAGTCATGCATATCCTTAAAAATATCCGTTCAGAGGTTAAGAAGAGGGGATTTGTCTATATTGGATTTTGCAATCCTTTAATTTTTGATATTCCCGAGTCTAAGCTTGATTTTAGAATGCAGACCAAACATAAGTACGAAGATAATCATAATTATCGAAAAATTAAAAAGGAAGGTAATTATGAAATTATTGAATCACATAGACCCATAGAGTGGTATAAAAAACTATTTAAAGCAACCGGCTTAAATCTTGTGGATACCATTTTTACGCCAGAATATGAGCTCAAAGGGAGAAAAATAAAAGATTTTATTATTTTCAAATTAAAAAAGTAATATAAATGAACCAGGAAACCAAAAATTGCAAAAGCTGTAAAAAAGATTTCGTCATTGAAACGGAAGATTCCGCTTTCTACGAAAAAATGAAGGTGCCGGCACCTGGTTGGTGTCCTCAGTGCAGGCTGCAAAGGCGGTTGAATTGGCAGGGGTATCGGATTTTGTATAAAAGAAAATGTGATTTTACGGGGGATATGGTTATCACAACCCATCACCCCGATTCGCCGCATAGGGTGTATCGCCAAGACATTTGGTGGGGCGACCAGTGGGACCCGAAAAGTTATGGCAAGGATGTTGATTTTTCACGGCCATTTTTGGAGCAATTCGCCGAATTAATGCGCGAGGTTCCGTTTCCGTCACTATACACCGCGTATTCAACCATGGTTCGCAGTGATTATTGCAATGCCGCGTCAGGTTTGAAAGACTGTTACTTGTGTTTTCGTATTACCGGGGGTGAGGATAACGCATACTTGAATACGGTTGTTGACGCTAAGCAATCGCTGGATTGTTCATTTATTAATCATTCCGAGCTTTGTTATGGTTCGGTGCGCATTAATAAATGCTACCAGGCATTTTTCTCGCAAGACTGTGAAGACTGCAATGAAATTTGGTTTTCCAAAGATTTATCAGGATGCTCTAATTGCATCGGGTGTGTTAACTTGCGTGGCAAACAATATCATATTTTTAACAAGCCGGTTACCAAAGAGGAATACAAAAAGTTTATGGATGAGCTTGATTTGGGAAGCCCGGAAGCACTAAAAGCATTTCAAAAGCGCGCTGATGAATTTATCCAAAGCCAGCCCCGTAAGCAGTTTCATGGCAGGAAAAATGTGAATGTTGTCGGTGACTATATTTCAAATTCCAAAAACGTCCGTGATTCGTACATGTTCAACAACGGTGAAAATTTGCGCTACTGCCAATTTTTGAAGGACGGGCCGGCCACAGATTGTTATGACTATTCATTTTTCGGGGATAAGGCCGAGTTGTTGTATGAATGTTGCTGGGCTGGGTTGGTAGCAAATAATTGTAAGTTTAACGGGTGGATTTATGGCGGCCATGACATTGAATATTGCTTTGGTTGCCACAGTTCCGGTAATATGTTTGGCTGTGTGGGTATTCGGAAAGGGGAGTACTGCATTTTAAACAAGCAATATACTAAAGAAGAATACGAAGCGCTTGTTGAAAAGATAAAAAAGCATATGGTGGATATGCCGTACCGCGATAAGTTGGGCAGGGAATATCCGTATGGGGAAATGATCCCCGCAGAACTTTCGCCCTGGGCTTACAACGAAGCAACGGCTTACGAGTGGTTTCCGCTTAAAAAAGAAGAGGCGATCGCCAAAGGCCTCAACTGGCGCGATGAAGATAAGCGTGAATACAAAGAGGCGACTGTACAAATTCCCGAAAGCATTAAAGATGTAAGCGATGACATTGTAAAAGAAATTTTAAAATGCGAATCATGCGGGATGAATTACCGGCTTATTGAAAAAGAAGTGGCATTTTACAAAAGATTCAAATTGCCAATACCGCGCCAATGCCCGTTATGCCGGGATAGGGCACGTATCGCATCGCTCAATCCGATGGCTATTTATAAGCGTGTGTGCGCAAAATGCGAGAAGGTAATTGATACAAGTTATGCCCCAGGCCGCCCGGAAATAGTCTATTGTGAACAGTGCTATCAAGCGGAAGTGGCATAACTGCCAGTTTTTGCGATAAGTATTATTCTGGGGTATAATGTACAAATAAGTTTGTATTTGAATACCAAGCACCAAAATACTTTGTATCTGGTACTCGGTGTCAATTTTTGGTCAAAAATTGCCATGCAGTATTTACTCTGGGGCGTACTCATCCTTTTTGGGGCTACGTTGATATATTACATCGTGTTTTTTTCATTGATTTATTATTGGCACCTTAAAAGAATAACATATGTAATAGTGCCTCTTATTTTTACGTTTGAGTTTTTCCTGTTAGCTTTTTTAGTTGTTGGACTAGGCTTGATTGTAGCAAATTATTTCCCTGTCGTTTGGGAGGCTATTAAGGAAATTAGATTTGGTGTGCCTCATTTTAGGTAGAAGGTATTATAAAACAAAATGATAAATAAAGAATTTTTCTTTTGGTTTGACTGGTTATATAATCATCTCATAAAACCTTTTTGGTGGATAATTGCAATGGCCATTGTTTTTTGGCTGCCTTTCTTGCGGCCGTGGTGGTGGATTTTTGCTCCGTTGTTTTTATCTATGGAATTGAGAACATTATACTTATGGTGGATAGGATGGGATTTTGAATATGCCAAGATAAAGTGGGTTATTTTGGAAATAATACCGCCAAGAGAAATTTTAGTCCCCCTAAAAGCCATGGAGGATATTTATGTAGGCATGTATGGGCCGCTTGTTGATAACGCCAGGTTCAGGGAACTATGGTGCGAAGGAGAGCTGGGTGAGACGCCGTATTGGATGAGCTGGGAAATAGTTGGCATTGAGGGAGCTGTGCATTTTTATGCCAGGGTGATGTCCCAGCACCGGACAATGTTAGAATCTCTTTTATATAGCCATTACCCGGAACTAGAAATACAAGAAGTGCCGGATTATACAAAAAATGTCCCCCAAAACATCCCCAATGAAGACTGGGACATGTACGGAGAAGAATTTATTTACCAGGATTCACAGGTTTATCC
>Ga0209542_10004103_pt1 | contig 30287 bp, 34 predicted proteins | sample RifCSPhighO2_01_FD_184028 | JGI IMG/M metagenome (GOLD analysis project Ga0209542, IMG submission 184028) | Soil microbial communities from Rifle, Colorado - Rifle CSP2_plank highO2_0.1 (SPAdes) (version 2) | ecosystem: Environmental > Terrestrial > Deep subsurface > Rock core/Sediment ... | reverse complement strand
GTTCATATTCGACGCTATCGCGTAAAATACGAACAGCAATAACAGAGGCCGAAGTCAAAAAAGTACTAAGAAGTTTCGTTGGGGAGATTGATCAAGTTCCCCCGGTATTTTCCGCTATAAAAGTGGGTGGCCAGCGGGCATATAAGCTGGCTAGGGCGGGCAAAGAGGTAAAACTAGAGTCCCGCAAGGTCAAAATCTACGAAATAACAGGTGTAGAATACGCGTACCCAGAGGTCAAATTTACGGCCAAAGTCAGCTCTGGCACCTACATTCGCTCTCTGGTAGAAGACATTGGCAAAAAGCTTGGCGCCGGGGCTTATATGACAGCCCTAAGACGCACCGAAGTCGGAGGTTGGGGTATCAATGATGCTCAAAGGGTAGAAAGCGCAAATATAAAAGCCCTATTGCCTAGACTGCTTTGATATGTTATAATAATGAGCATGGACGAAACTACTCCGCAACCTCTCTACCTATTTCAGGATACAAGGACTAACCGAGGATATTATGTTTCGCAGGATGTTCAAAATGCTGGTATATGGGCTGGAGGCCTGCGTGTTTATAGGGGAGAAGTAGCTCAGGACGGATCTTCCGGCTTTCTCTTAGATGAAGTGGAAGAGCCGGTGATAACTACCTCCGTTAATGAAGAAGGTTATGTGGGTATTAATTTTGGGGATGAGCTTATAACAGTTGACACACATAGTCGGAGACACCCGGTTACCATAAAAAGGCTGGGCAGCTTTATTAAGGAAGATCTGACAGTACTTGCGCTGGACGAGTATCAAGTCAAAAGTGGCCCTGATGGTAAAGGAGTTGAAGTTGATCGTCGTCTCAAACAATAATTCAGTTGCCCTAACAGATAAGATGTGCTAGAATTGAGTTCAAGGTATGTTAAGTAGCGAGAAGAAACAGGCAGCTATTGTTAAGATAGGCGCCAAAAAAACTGACACTGGTAGCAGCGCATCGCAGGTTGCAATTTTGACCGAGCGTATTGCTGAATTAACCGGCCACCTAAAAACGCATAAAAAAGACTTTATGGCGCGACGCGGTTTGCTACAAGCTGTGGGCAAGCGCAAACGCTTGCTAAAGTACATATCTGAAAAAGATAGCCAGGCATACTTGGCACTCATTGAAAAGCTAGGACTTAGAAAGTAGTTAGTTAGTAAACTAGTGAGCTGGAACTTCCAGACTGCTAGCCTACCAGCAAACCAGATCACCCTGCTGGTCGGGGTAATTTAAGACAATTCGGGCGTAATACAACAGGTTTCGGGCAATACCGAGCTTGGATCTTGCTCCCGAACAGAAAGGAACACATGGGACAAACAATCAACCCATTTGGTAAAAAAATAGTAAAAGTAGAAACAGAATTTTGCGGCCAGACATTGAGCCTAGAGGTAGGGCGGGTTGGTTTTAGAACCAGCGCCTCTGTTTTGGCGCGTTATGGCGAGACCGTGGTGCTGGGAACTGCCATGGTGGGCGACAAACCGCTGAGTGGTTTTGATTATTTTCCGCTATCTATTGATTACGAAGAAAAAATGTATGCAGCAGGCAAGATTAGCGGCAGCCGTTTCATAAAAAGAGAGGGCCGTCCGTCTGACGACGCCGTGCTTATAGGACGTCTTATTGACCGACCAATCCGGCCGCTGTGGCCAAAGGGCTACAGGCATGAAGTACAGGGCGTAGCGACTGTTTTGAGCTTGGACCCAGACTTTAGGCCAGATGCTATTGCAATGATTGCCATGAGCGCCGCCTTTATGCTAACCGGCGCGCCGTTTGACGGCCCGGTGGCCGGTGTGCGAGTGGGGTTGGTAGATGGTAAACTCAAGGCTTTTGCGACTGCCGAAGAGCTAAATAGCGGCCTAGATCTAGTTGTGGCTGGTACAAAAGACGGCATTATGATGGTAGAAGCCGGAGCCAACGAAGTTAGCGAAGACCAGGTGGTTGAAGCATTGGAATTTGGCCAAAAAGTAATCCAGCCAGCTATAAAAATCCAAGAAGAATTGGCTAAAAAAGTTGGCGTAAAAACTCAGGAATTTGAACTGTCTCTACCAGACGAAGACATCCAAAAACGGGTAGAAACTTGGCTAGCCGGGAAGTTAGGTACGGGGCTGCGGGCGCCATACCCAGAGCGCAATGACATAGTTGCGAGCTTAAGGGCTTCTATGCATGAACATTTTGAGGAAGAAATTGGTGTAGATTTTGCGCAGGTCAGGCAAGACTACGACGATGTATTTACCAATGCCTTGCACAAAGATGTGCGCGAAGGAATCGTAAAAGAAGGAATCCGCCCCGATGGACGCAAAACAGATGAAATCCGTACGCTTTCCAGTGAAGTTGGCCTGCTGCCAAGGGCTCACGGCTCCAGCATTTTTACCCGCGGCATGACACAGGCTTTAAATGTAGTGACGTTAGCACCGCTGTCTTATGCCCAAATGGTAGATACTATGGAAAAAGAGGGTGAACGTAGGTATCTGCATCACTACAACGCTCCGGGTTATACCGTTGGTGAAGTACGACGTTTGGGCAGCCCAGGCCGGCGAGAGATTGGCCATGGCTACTTGGCAGAGCGCGCATTAGACGCTGTATTGCCTGCTGAAGCCGATTTTCCTTACACCATTCGCTCGGTTACAGAAATTATGAGCCAAAACGGCTCAACCTCTATGGCGGCTACCTGTTCCAGCTGTTTAGCTCTTATGGACGCCGGTGTTCCGCTGAAAAGGCCAGTAAGCGGCATTGCTATGGGCTTGATGCTGGGTGACGATGGTAAACCCTACATTTTAAGCGATATTGCAGACGCCGAAGATTTTGCTGGAGACATGGACTTTAAAGTAACAGGAACTACTAAAGGCATAACTGCGCTGCAGATGGACATGAAAGTTCACGGTTTGAAGGTAGACGTGCTAAAGGCCGCTTTAGTGCAGGGCAAAGCGGGGCGCGCAGAAATTCTGGAGCACATGCTCGGTACAATGCCAGAACCACGAAAGGCTATGAGCAAATATGCTCCGCGCGTAGAAGCAATTCAGATCAATCCGGACAAAATTCGCGAAGTTATTGGCAAGGGCGGGGAAACTATCAACAAGATTATTGCCGAAACAGGGGCAGAGATAGACATTAAAGACGATGGCACCGTCATGATTGCTAGCCCCAACACTGCCAGCATAGAGGCGGCTATCGCTTGGGTAAAGAATCTGACAGAAGAGCCGGAAGTGGGCCGGATTTACGAAAATGTACCAGTAGTGAGTGTTATGGACTTTGGCGCCTTTGTACAAGTTCTGCCCGGCAAGGACGGCCTGGTACATGTATCGGAAATGAGTGAGGAACGGGTAGAAAAGCCCAGCGATGTAGTAAAAGAAGGCGACCGCGTAAATGTAAAACTGGTGGCCATAGACGACCGCGGACGATTGCAACTGTCTATGAAAGCAGCCGCGCGCGAGCAAAAAAAGGAGTAACGCATGACTCTAAAACAGCTAAAAGCATGGCACGATACTAAAAAGGGACTGATGGTCTTTGGTGTGGTGGAATTGCTAATCGCCTATGTGTTTGCCTCACTGGCCATAAATAGCGGCAGTTTATGGCAATACTTCTTGACCCTCGTACTCTTCATAGGCGGCATACAAAATTTCCTAAAACTAGTAACTAAATATATTCATGGCAATAAGCACAAAGCAAAATAAACTTGACGCGCTCAAGCAGCAAATAACTACCGATAACGTTTGCCCAGAGTTAGCCAAAGGCGCTACCCAACTGGTGTTTGGCGATGGCAACCCAGATAGCGACATTGTCTTTATAGGCGAAGCGCCAGGCAAAAGCGAGGACGAACAGGGCCTGCCGTTTGTGGGTGCAGCCGGCAAGTTTTTGAACCAAATGCTAGAGACTATAGGGCTTAAACGCCAAGACGTTTACATCACAAACATTGTCAAATACCGGCCGCCAAATAACCGCGACCCACTGCCAGAAGAAAAAAGCGCATTTTTGCCGTATTTAGAGGCCCAGCTGGAAGTGATTAAACCCAAACTAGTGATAACACTAGGACGCCATAGCCTAAATTGCTTCTTGCCGGACCTGTCAATTAGCCAGGTTCACGGGATGCCAAAGCGGTTCAAGGGCAGGGTATATTTGCCGCTCTTTCACCCGGCGGCGGCTTTATACAACGGCGGCATGAAGCAAACGCTCATTGATGACTTTGCGCGCATACCACTTATCTTGAAAAAAATTTAACTCATATATGAAATTCATTTGAAAGGAAAACATGAATCCAAAAAACAGTAAACAAACTAAACCACATGGAGCTCCCGCGGCTATTAAAGCTTCGCGCGGTGCCGCCTTGCGTGCCCAAAAGCGCACGCAGGAAGACGCCCACAAATTAGTACTACAGCATGCACCGGCCAACCCCACGCATGCCAAGCCAAGGGCAAACAAACTCACAGACGAGTTTGACAAGTTAAAAATTACCTTTTTAGGCGGCCAAGACGGCATTGGCGAAAAAAATATGCAGGTCATTGAGTGGCAAAATGACGCAGTTATTATAGATTGCGGTAACAATCTGGGCATTGAACTACCAGGCGTAAACTACACGATTGCAGACACCACGTACCTGGAGAGCATACGCCACAAGATCAAAGCCTATGTTATAACACACGGGCACTTGGACCATCTGGGAGGGTTAAAGCACATTGTACCTTCGTTTCCTGCACCAATTTACGGATCTAGGTTTACATTGGGCGTAGTCCAAAAGAGCTTTGAAGATTTAGCACACGAAACCGGCAGTAAATTTGAAGCCAAATTTATACACATGAATATAGATAATCATGAAAAGCTAAAAATTGGCGTCTTTGATCTTGAACTTGTGCGCATTACTCACTCAGTCCCAGAATCAACCTGCGTGGTTCTAAATACACCCGTTGGAAAAATCATAAATACGGGTGACTGGCGTCTAGATCCTGAACCTCTTGATGAAAAGCCAACAGACGTGGAGCGCCTGAAACAGTTAGGAGACGAGGGTGTGCTTTTGCTCATGAGCGACAGTACAAATACACCCCTAGAGGGCAGGACTCCCACCGAAGATACGCTGCAAGACAGCTTTCACGACATAATTAGCCGTGCCGAGGGCCGCGTCTTTGTGGCGATCTTCTCGAGCAATATGAACAGAGTGCAAATGATCATCAACGCGGCGGTCAAGGCGGGCAGAACCGTTGCGCTGGATGGCCGCAGCATGATGAGCTATGCAGAAATTGCAGTCAGACAAGGGCTGCTAAAAATACCAAAAGGACAAATTAAAGCCATGCGCGACGTCGCGAGCTTGCCCGACAGTAAAATATTGGTTATTTGCACTGGAGGACAAGGCGAGCCAAATGCTGCGCTGCAGAGGATGGCCGAAGGCAACCACAAACATATCAAACTACACCCCGGAGACACGGTGGTAGTTAGTTCTACCCCAATCCCAGGAAACGAAGTCAGATACGAGGAAATTGGCAATGAGCTGGCGCATTTCGGCGTCCACCTGTATCGCCATCCAACCCACGAAGTGGATCGTGTTGGACCCCTGCACGTATCGGGTCATGCCCGGCGAGATGAATATAGGGAGATGTTGCATATTGTTAGGCCCAAATTCTTTTTGCCAATATATGCCGGATTTCTAAACCGGAGATATTACCAAGAAATGGCATTAGAAGAAGGCTGGAAGCGTGAAAACATCATTATGGCTGACAACGGCGACAGTATTTCGTTTACTGCTAACAAGTGGGAAAAATCCGGTGAGGTACCGCACGGCAGTTTGTTGGTAGATCAGTCTGGTGCGGTTGTAAACGGAGTTGTCATAAAAGACCGCCTTATGCTGGCAGAGGAGGGGTTGGTAGCCGTTATACTGACCGTAGATAAAAAATCCGGACGGCTGCTAACCAGTCCAGACATCATAAGCCGCGGATTCATCTATATGCGCGACAGCGAGGAGCTTATGAACAACTTCCGCACCGAGCTGCGCCGTGCTGTAGAACAGCGGTTTAAGCGCGTAGACCTAGACAGGTTTAAGGCCGAGCTAAAAGAGCACGTTACTCACTTTTTGTTTGAACAAACTCAGCGTAGCCCCATAGTGATTCCAGTAGTTAACGTGGTTGGTGGCGGCAAAGGTCCAGAAAAGCCAGCTAACGTTGATAATGGCAACAACAAGAGCAAAGAAGAAGAGGCCGAAGAGCTGCAGCGTCGGTTTAAAGAAATGCGCGCCAAGCTGCTCAACCAAGACACCCGCATAGACTAGCTGTTGCTGCTAATTGTCAGGTTGTGAAGCAACAATTAATGTATACTAAAACCATGGTTACTAAAATTACCCAATTGCCACAGCTAAAGCCAGTAAAGTTCCCGCGGAGCTACGGGTCTGGTAAGGTTGTGTATAAAATACAACCAAGCGTTGGGCAGCCGACAAAAAAGGTTGTAGCAGAAATAAAAAGATTGGCGAAAAAAGACATTTATCCACCTGAGCAGTAAATCTTATGCCCGGTAAGAACGATACCCAAAATAATAATGGGGGCGCACAAGCCCCCATTATTCTAATTGATAATAATATGATCCAGCACTTTCTTAGCAAACATCTTGGTAAGGAGCTTGAGCCCATATTAAAAGAAGTGGAAGACATAGGTGCTGTTCTTTCTGTGTCTCAAATAGTTGTATATGAAGCTCTAAAGGCAATAGTATTTAAGCCTACTAGATTCGCAGAGGTATCAGGTTTTTTTGAAAAATACATAGTTCGTTATCCTGTAAACGAAGAGGTACTTATTGAGGCTGCAAGAGTTCACGAGGTATACGGGTCTGACAAGCATACAAAAGCGCATAGAGACAGTTTTTCTTCTGAAGATGTAATAATTGGGACAACAGCTATGATGCTAGGCGCTTTCGTAATGACATGTGATGCCAACGATTTTCCCATACCATTTTTTAAAGAAGTTAACAGGCAGCACATTTACTATCAGGAAAAGGGAAGGCGTAGGCACATAGTCATGTATTTGTTGCAGCCAGACGGTGAGGCAATTGGTGCGGCACTCGAACAGCTTAATACGTCAAATATGAAACCGAAACCAAGTTCTAAGAAAAAATGAAGTACACCACGCATTCATATTGATAGAAAGACAGCCCACGATCATGGCGACTATCCCCTCATAGCAAGTAAACGGGTATAATGTTGGCGTATGGATAACCTATCCCTGTTCGAAAAAATAATAGTAATTGGCGTAGGCGGATTCATTGTACTTGTAGTGGTACTCTCGTTTATCACTGATTTTATTGAGAACTGGCATCATTGGCTCATTTGGTTTGGAGCAATTGGCGTTGCAGTGGGGGTCGGGTTGTTATTCTTTTAACCCGATCGCCGATTTAATCAATCAGTTGAATAGCTACCTACTCATTAGCTCTATTATACGACCTACTTATAGTAAATGGCGTATACAGATGCAATTAGCGCGACAATAGAAATGATTATTGGGGCGACTTTACCTACTACTCCAGCTAGTTCGTTAAGGAAGTAGGTAGGTGAAGTAATTAGCTTTAGCCCGTCTGAATTAACAACCAGTCTCTGCTGTTTGTTTTGCGTATCTCGGCTATCCTTATAGCTTAGATAGTTGTCGCCAGTAGCGATTGCTAGAGTTGTAGCAGCAATTCTAGGAGTGTATTTTTTACGCAGTTCCTTAAAAGCAGCCATTACAAACATGACTGGCGGTCTGTTGTCTCTCTCATGATGTATAAACGTTGGGTTATTAGTTTCATCAAAAACTAACTTAACCATACGCCTACACCTAAAAACTTGTTTCATTCGTTTTATTATACCCCTAGGCAGGGCAAAGTTACTTGCTGTCATAGTATAGTCGCTGCGAACCAGGGTTGACAAAAGTTGTAATTTCTGCTACAATATTGTGGCTATGACAGAAGACCAACGCGAACCAGGAATACCTCTTATAGAAGAAGCGGAAATCGCACGTCTTAGGCAAGACAGGCAGGCTTACATTGATTCTCTGACACCACCCATGAGTGGCGCAGAACGCGAAAAGCTGGACGAATTTGACTTTAGTATTTTAGAAGCAATGGTCAGGGCCGCACAGCTACGTGCACAAAACAAAGCAGGCGAACAATGATTTAACCTGTAATGCTATAATACGGTGGTAATATGGCCTCTAAGAAAAAACAAACAAGCAAAAAAAAGAAAAAGGCAGAAGACAGCCAGGGTTCGTTTTGGCCCCTGACTGGTGCTGTAGTCTTGTTTATCATCGCTTTTCTTTTGTTTTTGGGCGGGTTTAACACTGGCGGCAGCTTGCCGGTTGGTTTGTTTGACGGCGCCTACTGGGCCATTGGCCGAGCGGCCTACTTCTTGCCACCGGCGCTAGTTTTGCTCGGAATCTTAAAGTTCAAAAGCGAAGACAAAAAGATACCTCTTTCCAAGCTAATAAGTGTTGTTACCATGTTGGTCTGTGCGGGAGCGTTTTTGCACGTTGTGGCGGTCAGTAAAGACGAGTTTGGTGAGTACATAGGCGGCCACGGCGGCAATGTAGGCAAACTGGTAGGCGGCACAGTTTTGAACGTGTTAGACAAAGCGCCGGCTGCCATTGTGTTCCTTGTGATCGCTTTGTTTGGGTTCTTTTATGCGTTTGGGGTCTCGCCCAAGGTGCTAGAAAAACTAGGCAGCCTGTTTGCCAAGTCAGAAGAAGACACAGATCTGGAAGCGCTAAAAACCGGCAAAAGTGAGTTTAAGCTAAACGAAGGCGTGCCAGTAGAGCGCCACGGCGGTGCACGGCTTTCAACCATGAAAAACGCCGCCGAACGCATAACACCCGCAGTTGCCAACCAGCAAGCCCTGACTGCGCCCAGCGACCCAGACTGGAAGTTTCCGTCGCAAGATTTGCTGGTTCAAAAGCAAGACAAAGCAGACGCCGGCGACATAGAAGGCAACGCCAAAACCATAAAAGAAACTTTTTCTAACTTTAACATCGAAGTAGACATGGAGGGTGCAAACATTGGTCCTCGTGTAACCCAGTACACGCTTAAACCTCCAACCGGGGTCAAGTTGACCAAAATCACAGCGCTAGAAAACAACTTGGCACTAGATCTGGCAGCTCATTCTATACGCATGGAAGCGCCTATTCCGGGCAAAAAACTAGTGGGCATAGAGGTGCCAAACATAAAACCAGCCACGGTACGCATAGCTAGCATTATGCAAGCACCCGAGTGGCAAGAAGCTAAAGGCCCGCTTAGCTTTGCTATCGGCAAAGACATATCTGGCGAAGCCATTGTACGAGACCTAGACACCATGCCACACCTTCTTATAGCTGGCCAGACGGGTTCTGGTAAATCTATCATGATCAACACCGTATTAACCAGCTTGCTTTACCGCAACAGCCCCAGCGACCTCAAGCTGATTCTGGTTGACCCCAAGCAAGTAGAGCTAAAACCTTATGATGATATTCCTCATCTTTTGGCACCGGTAATTACCGAACCAGAAAAGTGCATAAGCGCACTGAAGTGGACGGTGGCAGAAATGGAACGCCGCTACAAGGCACTGAGCGAAGTGCATCGCCGCAATATAAACGAATACAACGCGCTCAAAAAAGAAGAGGGTATGCCCTATATTATTATTGTGATCGACGAGCTGGCCGACCTTATGATGATGGCCGCTCGTGACGTAGAAGCGCTAATTGTGCGTATTGCGCAGAAGGCTAGAGCGGTGGGAATCCACCTGGTGCTAGCCACCCAGCGCCCCAGCGTGGACGTTATAACTGGCCTTATAAAAGCAAACATACCGGCGCGTATTGCCTTTACCACAGCTAGCCAGGTAGACAGCCGAACCATCATAGACCAGATTGGCGCAGAAAAGCTTTTAAACAAGGGTGATATGTTGCTGCTAACCGCCGAAATGCCCAAACCCAAGCGTGTGCAGGGCGCACTGATTACAGACGAAGAAACGCATAAGATAACTGACTTTATACGCTCACAGAGGCCGCCAAATTATGACGACGAAGTGGTCAGCCAGCCCGTGCAGATAAACGGCCGTGGTGGCGTGGTAAGCAATGTAGACGACGCAGACGAACCTATATTTAAAGACGCCGTACAAGTGGTTGTAGAGGCTCGCAAGGCCAGCACTAGCTTGTTGCAACGGCGACTAAGGATCGGTTATGGCAAAGCTGCCAGGCTAGTAGAAACCATGGAAGAGCAGGGCATAGTAGGCCCGGCTGACGGCTCACGCCCGCGCGAAGTGCTGGTAAACAGCGTAGAAGAGGTGTTTGCTAGTTCGACAAGCTCACCACAGGCAGAGCAAGCCGATGAAGTGCTAGACGAAAACTTCCCAGACGACAAAGAAGAAACTTAAATTGTAAAACTATGCCTGAATCCTCAAGAGATCTTGACCCAAGTTACCGAGAGCGCCTTGTTAAATGGGACGAACTTGATCATGAAATGAATCTTCGGGCGAGTTTAATGCATGGTAGTGAAATTGAGCCAGTAATCAATAATACGGCGGTTGGGATAAATGCGGTTCTTGGTGGTTATTTTACAAGGATGTCATGCGAAGGGCATAGTGACCAAGCAGGTTCAGTTCCGTGGGTTAGCTTTGAGCTTGGTTTTGGCCCACCAGAAGAAACACGCATAGCTGGTATTAAACAGTTGCTCGAAGAATTTTATCGAGATAGGGATTCTAGTTCTGAACTTAGGCTCGAGGTTTATGAAAGAACCCTGGGAGGCTCACCCCATACTCTAATGACAAAAATAGGTCATGATGGATATGAGGCGTTTCAAACCGAAAATCAACGAGGATTTGAACTCCGCAATCATGAGTCACTTGAACTTCAACAGCAAGAAATGGCAGATTTTGCGGTGTTCTTGAAACAAAAATATCTTTCTGGTTTCAAAATTGATATTCCAGATGACAAACATGATAACGAAGAAAGTTTTGATGATGTAGACGATTGGTTGGAAGATGATCCTAGGTATTGGAGCCAAGATATCGCCGACGTACTTTCACATACTCAATCTGAAGAGTTTAAATTAGACGCAGAGACTATAGCTGAAATTGCCGCAATGGATTTCGAAGAAGCTTTCGAAACAGCCTATAGCTATCTTGCCCAGGCTGGTCTGGATGCGGATGGTGTTCTTGCGCACTGGATAGAGCAAGAAAAGCCGCGTGAGAGTGACCTTGACCAACAGGGGTAAATAAGCTACAATAGTCGAGTTACAAACTAATTCAGCTCGTTGCCTCTAGGGCGAACGGGCCGAGGACCAAAGGAAGGAGTTTAAATGGCTCAATATGAGGTTGCAATCCTCTATCATCCGGATTTGGAAGTAGATCTTTCTAAAGCCGAAGACCGGGTGAAAAATATCATAGAGGGCGCAGGTGGCAAGGTTGGCGATGCCGACAACTGGGGCAAGCGCAAGCTGGCTTATCCCATCAAAAAACAAGAGCACGCGGTCTATGTATTTTATACGGTAGACATGCCAGCAGAGGGTGTGGCCAAGGTAGAGGCTGCTCTAAACATAACCGATGAGGTTATACGCTACCTAGTGGTCAAGCCAGACATAAAAGGTATGGCTAAAGCCGAAGTGCTTAAAAAACAAAAAGAAAAAAGGGCAGCTGAACGCGGCGAAAAGCCTAGCGAAGAAGAAACCGAAACAGACGAAGAATAATTTTGTTGACACACATGTGCAAGCACGAGTAGGCTTGGAAGTACATTAATAAATAAGAGTCAAAGACATATGTCTTTTAAGGAGGAATACCATGGCTCGATCTCTAAACCAAGTGTTTTTAATGGGGAACCTTACCCGTGACCCCGAACTGCGCCAAATACCAAGTGGCCAAAGTGTTACGAACTTTAGCCTGGCGCTAAACCGCAGCTACAAAGGTGCGGACGGCGGCTGGCAGGAGGCTACCGACTACATAGACGTTGTAGCTTGGGGCCCGCTGGGCGAAAGGGTTGCCGAGTACCTTACTAAAGGCCGGCGCTGCCTGGTGCAGGGCAGGCTGCAAAGCCGCAGCTGGGAACAAGACGGCGCCAAGCGCAGCAAAGTAGAGGTGGTAGCAAGTGACGTAACGTTTCTAGACAGCCGTGGCGCAGGCGGCGGAGACAACGGTGGCGGTGAGTTTGACCAACGCCCAGCCGCAGAAAAAGAAGAAGTCAAACCCAGCAAAAAAGCTAAAGACGACGTAGAAATTGAGGACATAGGAGATGAACCTATCAACCTCGACGATATTCCATTTTAACAACTAGGAACCAGGATATAGGGTTTAGGATATAGAAATATATATCCTTTATCCTAAGTCCTAGACCCTAACTCGACTGAAAGGAGAGTTTAATGGCAAAGATATTTAAATACAGCACAGATGTTCCGTATTTTGACTACAAGGATTTTAAAACCTTGCAGCGTTATGTAAACATGTATGGGCAGATTGAATCCCGTAAAAAGACCGGTCTGACCGAGTCACAACAGCGCAGGTTGGCAAAGGCTATAAAGCGCGCCCGACATATTGCTTTGTTACCATTTGTATCTAACGGGTAGAGCCATGGCTTTAGGAGTTACTGATCTAAAAAAAGGCACTGTCTTTCAGCTAGACGGTGTGCCATATAAGGTTACTGACTATGCCCAAAAAGTTATGGGGCGGGGCGGGTCTATTGTAAACGTGCGTATCAAAAGTTTGCTCGACGGCCGTGTCTACGACCGCACCTTTAAGGGCAACGAACAAATAGATAGTGCAGATGTGAGTAGCAAGACCGTCCAATACCTTTATGAGGACTCTGGCCAGTTCTATTTTATGGATCCTAAGAGCTACGAGCAGTTTGAACTGCCTGCAGACATAATTGGCGACCAAGCTGGCTACATGAAAGAAGGCGATCAGGTACAAGCGCAGCTGTTTGACGGACGAGTCATAAACATTGAGCTGCCCAAAAACGTGCCACTAAAAGTTACCTACACAGAAAGCGTTGTTAAGGGCGACACCTCCAGTGCTATTACAAAGGATGCCGAGCTAGAAACAGGCGTAAAGATTAAAGTTCCTGCCTTTATAAAAACCGGCGACGTAATATCTGTAGATACGACTTCAGGTGTTTACCGAGAGCGAGTCAAGAACTAGCTGATTACGCTTTAGGTTATACTTAAGCTATATGTACTTCGAAGATCGTACAGATGCCGGCAAACGGCTTGCAAACCAATTAGAAAAATACAAAAACCAAACTTGCGCTGTAGTGGCTCTGTCTGACAGTGCGGTGTTGGTTGGCGCGCAAATTGCCGCGCGGCTGCACTGCGTGCTAATGCTGCTACTGATGGAGCCTATTAAAGTGCCCGGCGAGCCCGACCCGGTGGCGGTTATTAACCAAGACGGCGGCTTTAGCTACAACAACATGTACTCGGCCGGCCAGCTAGAAGAGCTAAACATGGAGTATTTTGGCTATATAGAAGAGCAAAAACTAGATAAACTCCACGTTATAAATGCACTTCTAGGCTCCGGCGGGATTATTCGTAAGGACTTACTGCGTGAACACGTGGTCATATTGGTTTCAGACGGGCTAAACAGCGGGCTTTCTTTGGACGCCGCCGCCGATTATCTAAAGCCCGTCCACACGCAGCGCTTGGTAATTGCCACGCCCTTTGCCAGCGTGTCGGCCGTAGATCGCATGCACGTGCTTACAGATGAGATATATTGTTTGAACGTTCTAGAAAATTATCTGGACACCAACCATTACTACGAAAACAACCAGATGCCCGACCACCAAACCATAATAAGTACCATCAAAGAGGTGGTAGAGCAGTGGAATCACCCCAAGGTTACAGCCGGCCGGCAAGCTGCCTTGCTGGCTCCTAAAGGAACCCCTTGAGCTTCTTAATATCTTTAAGCAATATATAAGACGACCGGTTAGCTATTAGGCCCTTTTGCTCCAGAGCAGAAAGTTCGCGGCTGGCGGTTTCGCGGCTGGTATTTATAGAGCTGGCTATGTCTTGATGTCGAAGTGGCACATCTATAAGTAAACCCTCACGCGTTTTTTTGCCAAAACGCTCAAACATAATTAGCAAAAAAGAAACTAGACGTTCGCGTACTGTTCGGTACTCTAAGTTGATTATGCGTTCGCTGTGCATGCGGTATTGTTCTAGAACTATGTCTATGAAAATCGGCAAAGCATCTGGGTGATCCTGCAAAAACTCAAGGTAATCTGTCTGGCTAACTCTAAGCACTGTGGTGGGCGTGAGGGTTTGGTATATAATTTCTCGGTCCTGGCTGGTAATAGACCAGATGAGCGGGAAGAGCTCGTGCTCTTTTCTGATTATCAGCAGGTTTTCTTCGCCGTATTTGGTAATCTTAAAGGCTTTTACTTTACCTTTGACAATAAAAAAGACGCCATTTGGCGTCTCGCCCGGACGAATTATAAACTCGCCTTTATTGTAGGTTAGCTTTGTGCCGCTCTGAAAGAACTTTATAAATGTATCTAGTTGGCGTTTTGTAGCAAACATACCTTATTGTGACATAAAAAAACATCTTTGCATAGCAGGCCTTAGTTTGTGCGCAGACTGGTTTGTGATAAAAATCGCATAACCACAGTGATATAAATTACGGCTCCGTGGTGATGAAGATGACTGTGATCTATGCCTAATGGGAGCATGATGTATATGTAACAAGGAGGCGGACATGGTAAAGCAAGAACACGTTAGAACAGCACTTAAGCGTGTTGGCATGTACAACCGCTTCTGGAGCCAAGCCGAGATCAGGGAACTGTCCAATATTTTGATGCCCGACGAGAAGATTATTGGCGCGGTCAACGGTCGCTATGAAGGCGGGTTTGCTATGTTGGTGGCTACCGACCGCAGGTTGCTGCTCATAGATAAAAAAATGATGTTTCTAAACCTAGAAGACATACGCTACGATATGATTTCCCAGGTTGAATATTCGGCACGTTTAATAGACGCTACAACTACTGTACACACCCTAAACACGGTGCTTCGCTTTACCTCAATCCGGCAGGCCCTACTGCGTCGCCTTACTAGCTTTATGCAAGAGCAGGTTATGGAGCTTCGCCACATGCTAGAGCAAAGACAGGACGCAGTTCAGCCAGTACCTGTGCTGTACCAAGTTAGCACCGAGCAGCCGGCAAACTACCAGACTAGCTATGTACAGCAGCCTGAACCCAATGAAAACCCACAACAGTACCAAAAACAGGTAGTTGAAGATGTAGGAGCCACTGCACTGATACCTGCCCAGACATTTGGCCAACGTGCCCTGATGCACCCATATGTAAATGCACCACTCATAGTTCGCCGCAGGATATCTCGTTTCTACCCAATCAATAACGCGCTCAAACGTTAAACCGAAACTCTACAACGTCATCTGGCTGCAAAACGACCTATGAGACACCCCTTCGGGGTTTCTCATCGCGCCGGCAAAATGGAATACATTTTGGCGGGCTCTCTTCCCGATGCATTCAGCTCAAACGTTAAACCGAAACTCTACAACGTCATCTGGCTGCATGACGTAGGTTTTGCCCTCGGTGCGGACTTTGCCGGCGGCTTTAGCTGCCTGGAGTGATCCAGCGGCAACAAGATCGTGGTAGTCTACCACCTCTGCGGCTATAAACCCGCGCTCAAAGTCGCCGTGTATGACCCCGGCGGCTTCTGGCGCGGTGGCGCCCTTTGGAATAGTCCAGGCCCGCACCTCTTTTTCGCCGGCGGTTAGGTAGCTTTGCAGGCCCAGCGTCCGGTATGCCGCATGAATTAGCTGTTCCAGTCCGACCTCTGTAAAACCATAGCTATTAAGCAGCTCTTTTGCGTCTTTTACGTCAAGCCCGCGCAACTCGCTTTCTAATTTTGCGCTAATAAATATAGTTGGGGCAGACCCCGACAGCGCGCTAAGTTCAGCTATTTTCTCGGTATCTTGCAGGCTTTCTTCGTCGACATTGAACACATATATTACTGGCTTTGCGGTGATTAACTGTAGTTCCAGAAGCAGGGTTTTTTCTTCTAAATTCAAACTTCTAAATTCAAACTTCTGAGAGATTGGAGTTCCTCCGTCTAGGGTTTGTTTGAGGCTCTGCATAAATTCCAGCCGGACTTTTAACTTTGTGTCTGACTTTGCCAATTTCTCAATGTGGGGCAGGCGATTTGTGACAGTCTGCAAGTCAGCCAGTACCAGCTCGGTGTTAATTACATCTATATCTTTTTTGGGATCATGTTTGTTATCTACGTGCTGAACGTCTGGGTCGGAAAAGGCACGCACTACCTGCACTATGGCATTAGTGCTGCGGATATGGCTTAGAAACTGGTTGCCCAAACCCTCGCCCTTGCTGGCGCCTGCCACAAGGCCTGCAATGTCTACAAATTGCACAGTGGCTGGTTTGATTGGCGCACCGCCATATAGCTCAGATAATTTGTTCAAACGCTCGTCTGGAATGGGCACTATACCGGTATTTGGCTCAATTGTGGCAAAAGGGTAGTTAGCCGCCAAGATATTGTTGTCGGTTAAAGCATTAAACAGGGTAGACTTTCCAACATTCGGCAGCCCGACGATTCCTATTTGAAGTGAACTCATGAAGTATAGTTTAACAGATGAACTAGCCTTTCTTGTCGTCCCTGAAGCGAACTGCTAACATCAACATATGACTTGGGAAATTATATACTACGAAACTCCGAGCGGACAGGCGGTTATCAAAGAATTTATTGATAATCTTCAAGCAAGCACTCAAGCTAAGCTAGCTCGCCAGCTAGACTTATTGGAAGAACATGGAAACCAACTCGGTATGCCACATGCCAAAGCTATGGGAGGTGGTCTAATTGAACTGCGAGTACGGGGTAAGCAAGAAGTGAGGGTATTCTATGCCTATACGGTCGGCAAGCGTATCTATTTGTTGCACGGGCTTATAAAGAAAACCCAAACGACTCCAAAAAAGGAGTTGGCTATCGCACGACAGCGACAAACAGAGATTAAAGAGCGTAACACATAAGTTACAATTATACTTGACAAGAATGTAACATATACGATACAATCTACGGAGGAGAATAAATATAATGACTACATGGAAACAGCACAAGAAAGAATTACTCAAGAACCCAAAGTTCAAAGCCGCTTATGACGAGCTAGAACCCGAGTATAGATTGGCAAATGAACTTATACGGGCACGTTTGGGTAAAAAGATGACACAGGCAGAGTTAGCCGAAAAAGCTGGTGTTAGCCGAGTAGTAGTTGCACGCCTAGAGAGCGGTACGACTAATCCCACTGTTGAAACAGTTAGCCGTGTAGCAGGAGCATTAGGTAAAGAACTAAAATTGGTTGGCAGTAGCTAACCGACGAGTTCTTTAACGGCTTCAGCTACATAATCATCGGAATAACCCCGACCACCTCTATCAGTCGGTGGCATAGTCAGTTTTAGTTCAAAAGGTAAAGTTGAGTTCTGACCGTGCCTATAGATAAACTCATGACCAGAGTGTATCAGATATTTATATGAGTTACTCTATCTGTCTGATAAGATGAGTTTATGGATCATGTAGTGAGCCCTTGATTAGCATTATGTTTTACGTATACATTTTACAGTCAGAGGTAATGAACAGGTTGTACATAGGTAAAACAACCGATTTAAAACATCGTGTTGAAAAACATAATGCCAGTCAAAATGCATCAACCAAACCATATGTGCCATGGAAACTGATTTTCTATGAAGCCTGTGTTAAACAAAGTGACGCCAGTAGGCGCGAGAAATACCTTAAAACTACCCAAGGCCACCAAGCAATCCATAGAATGTTAAAGGATTATCTGGGACAATATAAAGAGATGCATTTTGAGTATCAAGGATCTACTACGTGATGGACAAAGTCAAGTCAGAGCACCGGGCCCGGGTGTTCAGTGAATTGAAAGCAGTGGGAGTAACTAGCTACGGCAAGATAAAACTAGAAAGCGATGCCCTACCAAACATTATTCATGAGAATGAGCACATTATGGGTGTGGCCTATGGGCGAACGTCAAAAGACGAAAACCCTAGCTTTACTAAGTTGTTTTTTACGGCTGACTCGGCCATGTTAGTTGCCACCACCCATCGTGTAATATTTCTAGATAGAAAACCAGCCTTTAGCTACATGGATGAACTTACATATGACATGGTTGGCGGTGTAACTTACGGAGAGCAATGGCCATTTGCTAGCCTTACTTTGCATACACGCCTAGGCGACTATGTGCTGCGCTACGTAAACAGGAAGTCAGCCCTTCAGTTTGTAGAATATGTAGAAAAACGGCGCCTAGAACATCTAGAAAACGACCCCGGCGGCCCGGTTCAGGCAGAGGAAGCAAAGCCAAAGCTAGAAAAACTTAAACTAACCAAAGAGGCGGAAGAATTTTTAAACGGTCACGAACTGGCAGTTATTTCTACCATAAGCCGCACCGGGTCTGTGCAAGGCGCGGCGATCTACTATTATGCTCCGGGCGACGGCCGGGTGTACTTTATCACCAAAGGCGAGACCAACAAAGCTCATAATATTTTAGCTAGTGGCCAAGTGGCGCTGACTGTAGTTGACGAGCAAAATTTGCAGACGCTCCAGCTAGAAGGGCAGGCCATGATAGAAAATGACCCGGATATGAAGCAGACCATCTTTTCCCAGCTTATGCACGACCGAGAATATGATGGGGAAAAGCGTAGGCCACCTATAACCCAATTACACGAGGGTGCGTTTATAGTCATAAATATTACCCCTTCGGCAGTGAAGTTCACGGATTTCAAAAAAACTCGTTAGAAAAAGCTATAAGTTTGACAAAAACACCGAATTAATTTACAATAACCCCTGTAATTTTAGTGAAGTGGAGTGCTGGAGCTAGTTTGGCTCGCACACAGTATGCACACTAATTATTGCACTTTGACATGTCAGACTGATAGTTTGCAAAACCCGTAAATGGGATACGAACCTTGCGTTTTTATTTTAAGAATATTGGGTTCGTATCCCAACCGGGAAACGGAAAAGGCCAAGGCGAAGAGCCGAGGCGAACAGAAAGGAGCGTTTCCTTGAAAAAGAAGCGCATCTTGGCAGTGCTCGCGGCTTTTGCCGCAGCGATTATGGCACTTGGGTCCTCTGTTGCTTCAACAGGAGCAACCGAAACAGCCCCAAATCAGGTTGGTACCGCGCTGGTACTGGACTGCGCCTCCGGTAAGGTTCGGTTCAACGGGTTGGCGAGCAACCTTGGGCCAGTAGCCGAGATCGACGTCACCATGACGACCGACTTCGGAGCCGTTGGCCCATTGCACATCAGTGCAGTTGGTCAGGCGGTCATGCCGACGTTGGTTACCACTGAGCCGTCGGTACCAGCGGGTTCGGCGACGTTCACGTGGGACAACGGCGGTGAGTCGGTCGTGGCCTACTCGGCCAAGGATTGCACGCCACCGGCCCCGGTGACCAAGGACATCTCGGCCAAGGCACTGAGCGACCACGAGTGCGACTCCTCAGAGTGGCACTTCGTCATCGTCCAAATCTCGGAAGAGGCCTTGGCTCCGGACTCCATCCACGTCACGTGGGCGAACGGAGCAGAAGCGGACGTACCGCTTGGGAGCTTCACAGGAGGCGTGGCGCACTACGCAACCACATCCAACTTGGGCTCGACGGTGATCTCGGCGACAGCCAAGATCTACACGGAGTGGAGTGGACAGTTCAACCTGTCGCATGGGCCATGCCCGGCTCCTCCTCCCACCCCGCGCACGGTTCCTCCGGCTCCGCCAGCGGAGACGCCTGCACAGACGCCTCCTCCGGTACACGTTCCTTCGGGACCACGTTTCACCGGCTGACGGCGTTGGCATGAAGCTGCAGTGCAGGGAAGTGGCATTACGCGCCTTAAAGTCTCCCGAAACACGGAGACGCTTCCCTGGGCTTCGGCCAAATTGTTTGCAAAAGACCGCCTCCGTTTACGGAGCGCACCCAGTCTGACATGTCGCAAACCCCTTAAGTGATTCAAAACGGGTAGATATTTACAAGTCCAACTAACTATTTAAAACGTTTGTGCTTTTGTTATACTAAAAACAACCATGGTTAATTTAAAAGAGGGTCTAGATGTAGCAGTTGGCACTCCCAAACAGCAGCGTATACATCTTTCTATACCCAAAACTAAAAAGGCAAGGGGACTGATCTTGCTTATTGTTTTAGTTGCGTTTGTGGGCGGAGCAGGTGCGGTTTACCAGCTTGCGATAAAACAAAATCCAAAAGACCAAACCCTCACCCAGGAGGAAATAAAAGCCAAACTGCGCTCTACGTCACCGTCTGAGGTGACTGCAGAACCTACGTTTACATCTAAAGGTTCAAGTGAGTCATCTGTTGTTTCTTCTCCGACTGGTCGGTCAACCCAAACCGACCCAAACCCGCCCACAGAAAAACCCAAATCTGCACCATGACAATGAAAAGTATAGTACGTAAAGTTTCAAACCTCTCTAAAACCGGGAAACTATTGATGTTTGCAATTGGTTTAACACTCTCGCTAGCAGCAGGTATAGTTGTATATCAGCAGAAAGCACAAGCACACTTTAACGGTCAATGGGGTGGGGGTATAAACTGGGGACCGCCGGGGGCATGCCCGAGTAGTCCTGGCCCACTACAGACCGGCTGGTTTACTTCTCCTACAACAGCCAATTTCACTATTACGCAAGGTACTGCCTCGGTATCTACTCAGGTAGGGGCGCAGGTCCATGTTTGTGCTTTTTCAAGCGATTGTGTGTATTCACCACACTTCGACTTCTATAATATTGACGGTCGGATCTCCGGCATGCCCGGACAATCCTGGATGCCAAATTTATGCCCCAATCAAGAGGCGACAAACGCTTGGACAATTAGTATAGCTACGGGTGACCTGGGGCCTGGTTCTTACGAGTTTTGTTATCAGTGGTCAGGTTGGGGGTGGTACTCTGGTCCAGGTTGGCTTGTAGATAATAACTCACCGAATAATTGGCAATGCTACCATGTGCAGGTTAACGCTCCGCCTCCGCCTTCAACACCAACTCTAACTGTAAACTGTACGAACGGTAATCCAACCAGCATGACTATATCTTGGTCAGGCACACCGGGGGCGTGGTTCTTCGGGACAGGGTATATTGTCGACATTTCTACTAACTCAAGCTTTAACGGTTATTGGAACAGGTTTATCGCCTCGCCAACAACCTCAACTATCGCGCCAGATGGGAGTAACTGGAATGCCCAAGCCCCGGCCTCAGGGGCACTCAGCCTTACCAGTGGGGCCACATACTATGTACGGGTATACAATGGCTCGCATTCGGGTACCAGGTCGCGTGTCTATAACTGTCCGGCCAACCCCACTTGCGGGAGTTCTACGACTACCCCGGCTAACCCTGAAGTTGGCGAACCGTTTCAAGCAACGGTGAGCTTTAACAATGCCGCAGGTAGTGGCCCTATGTCCAATTCTTCGTACCCAATGCGGCTGACTGTCCAGGGCCAGGCGGCATACAGCAATACAGTTGTAGCTTATACTCCAAACCCGGTAAATGGCGGACAAAGCGGTTCACATACAACGGGCAATATGACTTACGCTACGGCTGGGAGCTATACGGTAACGTGGACAATCCAAGGTTCGGGTGTTAATTTAAGCTGCCCCGGCACCATCTTGATTACCAGAAAACCCTACTTGCGTGTTTACGGTGGCGATGTGGTTTCCGGAATCGGGTTTGAACCCAGTTGTACCAAAAACAGCTCATCCCAAATAGCCGCCTACAACCGCGGCAGTAGCGGTGGCTACGGCGGTGCGGGTGCACAATTTGGCGTTCAAGCCTATGGGGCAGTAGACCAGTTTGTTAGCGCTATGCTGCGTGGCAGTAACCCTGCACCACCAAAGGGTTTGACCTTTGCCAACACCAGCGGCACGTATGGAGCTAGCTTTGGTGATGCACCCTGCATAAAGGATTACTACGCCGACCTAGCTGCCTACCATAGTAATGCGCCGGCCATTCCTACTGGCATAATCTTTGGAACTTCTGGTAACTGGGATCCAGACCTGCCATTCGGTAATCCCGGCTATGGCTATCGCCAACGCACTGGAGACCTAACCTTGGCCGCCGGAACCATTGAACTAGGTACCCACCGGGTTATTTATGTCGAAGGCAACGTCGCAATCACCGGCGATGTCTTCTATGCCGGCTACGGCTCTCAGGACCAGATACCCTCGTTTTACCTGATAGTGAAGGGCAATATTTATATAGACGGAAATGTCACTAACCTGGACGGTGTGTTTGTTGCCCAGCCTAGAGCGAATGGCACGGGAGGCATTATTTATACCTGCTCAAGCGGTTTTGCACCAGTTGCACAAAACCTCTTGTACAACGCTCCCAACAACAACAGTAGCGGCTGTGCCAACAAGCTAACAATCAACGGTGCCTTTATAGCCAACCAGGTTAAGTTCTTGCGCACTGTTGGCAGTCAGGGGCTCTCTAGTGCCAGCGAGGCCAGTAGTTCAGCCAATATTGCCGAGGTGTTTAACTTTAGCCCAGAACTGTGGCTAACCAGCCCGGGGCTGGTTACCGGAGGCACGGTCCAGCTAGATTCCATTACCAGCTTGCCGCCCATTCTTTAGATAATATTCAGAAAACAAAACACAGGCTTTCGGAAAATACTGTTTGAAAATTGCATGCCTGTTGGCACGCTAAACCCCTTATGCTATAGTGAGGTTAACTATGGCTCGGGCAAGAGAAAAACTATTAAATTTAAAGGGTGGGCAGTCGTTGCCTAGAATTAAGGATGAGCTTACTATCTGGAGTGTCTGATTTTTTTGGCCTAGATATTGGCACGACCGCAATAAGATTGGTGCAGTTGAGAGGCAGTGGTTCAGTGAAGGCACTGACCAGGTATGCTTATATTCCCATTGACAGTAAACTGTCTGTCTCAGACAGCAAGTCTGACCAGCAAAGAGTTGCACAAATTATCAAAGACTTGGTCTCTCAGGCCCAGATAGTTACCAAAAACGTAGCGGTTGGAATCCCATCGCAAAGGGTTTTTACTACGGTAGTAGACATAGAGCGCCTCAACCAAGAAGAGCTAGCCAAAACCATACACCTACAAGCCGATGCGCTTATTCCAACTCCCCCCAGCGAATCAAAAATAGACTTTGCGGTGCTTGGCGATTCGCCGGTAGACAAAACCAAGATAGAGCTTTTGCTGTCTAGCGTCCCCAATGATTTTATAGAGTCCAGACTGGATCTGCTTGAATCTATTGGACTAAACGTTATAGCCTTTGAGCCAGACAACCTAGCCCTTACCAGAGCCCTAATTCCGCTTGATGCCACCGAGCCACAAATGGTTCTAGACATTGGCTATAAAAGCACAGACCTGGTTATTAGTATGCAGGGTGGGCCTAGGCTTACCAGGTCTATACCAACCGGCACCGAAGCAATTATAAGATCGGCTGCGCAAAACCTAAATATTGACGACAAGCAAGCCCAGCAATTTGTTTTTAAGTTTGGAGTGGTCAAAGACAAGCTAGAGGGGCAAGTATACCAAGCAATCATTGGCACTGTAGATATTTTGGTAAGTGAAATAGAAAAATCGATCAAGTTCTTTCAGACCAGGTATAGCACGATAAAGCTGAATCGGGTTATTGTAACCGGTGCGGCCAGTTCTTTGCCGGAGTTCCCGCTCTATGTGGCTAACAAATTTGGCCTAAACGTAGAGATTGGTAATTCCTGGCGCAATGTTTCATTTCCGTCTGAGAGGCAAAACGATTTGCTGGCAGTATCTAGCCACTTTGGCGTAGCAGCAGGGTTAGCGGAGAGGCAAGAATGATTCAATTCAACCTATTACCAGACGTTAAACTAGAGTTTATAAAAGCTCGTCGCACGCAGCGCAGGGTTTTGACGGCCGCAGTTGCAACCGCGGCTGTTTCAATTGGCATATTGGTCCTGCTTTTTACTGCAGTCAATGTACTTCAGAAAAAGCACCTGCGAGATTTAAATGGTGACATTCAGAGCTACTCTAACCAACTATCTGAGGTCAAAGACCTAGGCAAAATCTTAACTGTGCAAAACCAACTTGGCAGCCTAACAGGGCTGCATGACCAAAAGCCAGTAACCTCACGGCTATATAGCTTTATAGGCAATCTTACTCCAGCTACTGCTACCATATCTCGCATAGAGGCCGATTTCGATGCGCACACGCTTGTTATTAGCGGCTCGGCTGACAGCCTAAGCACAGTCAACAAGTTTGCCGACACATTAAAGTTTACTACCTATAAAACGGCAGACGAGGCGTCTGAGGGCAATGCCTTTTCTAATGTCGTTTTGTCTAGTTTTAGCTCCAACGATCAAGGCTTTATGTATCAGCTAAACCTAAACTTTGAGCCAGCCATATTTAGTAGTGCCAGTGATGTGACCCTAACCGTACCAAACATTGTTAGCACCAGGTCTGAAACTGAAAAGCCAAACGAAATTTTTCAAGAATCACCAAGCGGTAACGGGAACTGATCAGGAGAGCAGAATATGGCAAAACAAGCAAAACAGTCACAAAAAAGGGTAGAGATCAACCAGACCAATGCCCGTATGGTCAGTGTTTTGGCTATTTGCTCAGCGGTTGTTGCTTTTTCTTTGGTTGCTTCCAGATCGCTACTTTCGCAGCGGTCTTACCAGAGCCGTGTCATTAACGAGAAAGAAAAAGCTGCACTTACACTAAAAGTCAATGCAGAAGCTGCCAAGAATTTGGCAAAGGCTTACTCTGCTTTTGTTGGCACCAGCTCCAATGTTTTAGATGGTAACCCAGCAGGCACGGGTGAAAAAGACGGAGATAATGCCAAAATTGTGCTAGATGCACTGCCAAGCAAATACGACTTTCCTGCTCTAGCCAGCAGCCTAGAAAAAATCTTAAAAGACCGCAACTACAAGATAAACTCCATAACCGGCACAGACGACGAGGTTAACCAGCTAGGCACTGCCAGCCCCAACCCCGAACCGGTAGAAATGCCGTTTCAAATATCTGTTGAGGGTGACTATAACTCTATGAAAGAGCTTATAAGTACACTAGAGCGGTCTGTTAGGCCATTTGTAATACAAAAATTGCAGATGGATGCCAAGGACAATTCTATAAATATGACTATTAGTGCCAAGACTTTTTACCAGCCAGCCAAGAGCCTAACCATAACTACAAAGGAGATTAGATAGTGAAACAAAAAGACATTGTCTTAATCATTCTAGTGGTATTTATTAGCACAGTTGTGGCGTTTGTTTTTTCTAGTTTTGTGTTATCGCCATCTAAAAATCGCAGTACCAAGGTAGAAGTAGTCCAGCCAATTACGGACGAGTTTAAAACGCCCGACAAAAAATACTTTAACAGTAATTCTATAGACCCAACCCAGCTAATCCAGATAGGAAACAGCCAAAACCCAGACCCGTTTAGGTAGGCCGATGTTTCGATACACGCAACATCAAGATCAAAGTACGGAGTTCATAGTACAGAGCTCTAAACTAATGCAGCATAACTATGTACTGCGAACCGGGGGCCAGCTATGAGTGTTTTGTCGGCAACAGCCCAGAAACAGGTTGAAGACACACTGGTTAAAGATGGCTTGATAAAACCAGACAAGCTTAACGAGCTGCATAGCACGGCGGAAAAGACCAATTCACCGCTGCTTAGCTTGGTGGTTAGTAAGGGTGGTATTTCAAACGAGGCGCTAACCAAAACGATTGCCAAGGTCACCAAAGTTCCTTATGTAAACCTAAGCAGCGCGCGAATAGACCCACAAGTCTTGACCTTGCTACCTGAGGATGTAGCACAGCGCTATATGGCGGTGCCACTTGGCGAGATGCAGCACCGGCTGGTGGTTGCCATGCTAGATGCCGACAACGTCCAGGCAGTAGACTTTCTGGCTAATAAGATTGGCCGGCCGCTTAAGGTTTATGCCGCTAGTGAGGAAGGCATCCGTCACGTCCTAGCCCAATACAAGGGCGAGATCACCCAAGAGGTCAGAGGTGTTCTAAATGAACAAGAAGAAATAGAAAAACTGGTAGTAGACAGCAAAACTCAGGCCAAGGACATAGAAACGGCGGTGGCTGATTCTCCGGTCAGCAAGGTACTGACTGCCATATTAGAATACGCCGCCAGCCATAAAGCCAGCGATATTCACATAGAGCCAAACGAACGCGACCTGCGCGTGCGTTGTCGAATAGATGGCGTGCTGCGTGAGATCATGAAATTGCCAAAAGGCACCGAACCACCCATAGTGTCGCGCATAAAAATTTTATCCAATTTGAAAATTGACGAACATCGAATACCCCAAGACGGCCAGTTTACAGTCAAGGTTATAGGCCGTGAGATTGATCTGAGAATAGCCATTTCGCCGCAGGTTTGGGGCGAGCAAGTGGTCATAAGGCTGCTAGACAAAACCGGCACTAGCCTAAAGCTAGAAGACATGGGCTACCGTGGCCGACCGCTAAGATTAATACGCAAATCCTTGGGTTTGCCTAACGGCTTAATTTTAACCAGTGGTCCTACTGGTTCGGGCAAGACCACGTCTATGTATGCCATGCTCCAAGAGATCAAAAACGACAGCATAAATATTGTTACGCTAGAAGACCCTGTGGAGTACAAGATTTCTGGAGTCAACCAAATACAGGTAAACACAGATGTGGGGCTAACTTTTGCCACCGGCCTGCGCTCTATTTTAAGGCAAGATCCGAACGTGATTATGGTGGGTGAGATACGTGACCAAGAAACAGCTACCTTGGCTATCCAGGCTGCGCTTACTGGCCATTTGGTTTTTTCTACGCTGCATACAAACTCGGCTGCCGGAATCTTGCCCAGGCTTTTAGACATGGGCATAGAGCCGTTTCTAATTGCCAGTACGGTACGGGTGGTGATTGGCCAACGCCTGGTACGGCGGGTGGGTGAAAACAACCGTGAAACCTATGAGTCATCACCGGTAGAAGCTGCTGCAATCAAACAAGCTATTGGCCATTTACTGCCGGCAAACGAGCAAGCCAGGGCAGCCGCAGGGCAAGATCTGGGCTATGAAAACTTGCCCTTAAGCAACCAAAACGCTTATACTTTGGTTAAGGGCATGGATAGTCCCGATACCCCTGGTGGCTACAAAGGCCGTATGGGTTTGTACGAAGTTTTTGAGATTACCGAAAAGATTCAGCAGCTAATCATAAAGCATGCGACCTCGTCGGAAATCCAAAAAACAGCCGAAGCCGAGCAAAAGATGGTGACCATGCGCCAAGACGGCTATCTAAAGGCTCTGGCAGGTTATACAACCATAAATGAGGTAAACAGGGTGGCAGCTTCAGACAGCGCCTAGGTGGGAACAATGCAAGGACAACCAAGAATAGAAGTATTACTAGAAGAGGTGATAAAAAAGAAGGCTTCTGACCTTCATATTCAGGTTGGTTTGCCGCCCATGTTGCGTATAGACGGAGCGCTTACGCCGGTCAGTGGGGCAGAAGTTCTCACAGAAGAGTCGGTAGAAACACTAATCTTTGCCATTTTAGACGAAGACCAGAAACAAATTTTGCTTAAAGACAAAGAGTTTGACTTTAGCTTTGCATTTGGCGATCTGGGCAGGTTTAGGGTCAACGCTTTTCATGAACGCGGCAACCTGGCTGCGGCCATGCGCCTTATACCAAACGATATTATGACCATAGAACAGCTAGGTCTGCCGCCTATAGTAAACAAATTTGCCGATTACCCGCGTGGGTTGGTGCTTATTACCGGTCCTACCGGCTCGGGTAAATCTACCACCTTGGCAGCCCTTATAAACAAGATCAACAACGAACGGGCGGCCCACATTGTAACCATAGAAGACCCCATAGAGTTTACCCACCGCTCTAAAAAATCGGTAATTGTGCAGCGAGAAGTACACTACGACACCTACAGCTTTAGTGCGGCATTGCGCTCGTCTTTGCGTGAAGACCCAGACGTAGTGCTAATAGGTGAAATGCGCGACCTAGAAACAATTGCCTCGGCTATAACTATTGCAGAAACAGGGCATTTGGTGCTGGCCACACTGCACACCAACAGTGCTGCCCAGAGTATTGACCGCATGATCGACGTTTTTCCGCCGCATCAGCAACCACAAATTCGATCTCAGCTGGCCAATATGCTTATGGCTATTTGCTCTCAGCGCCTTATTCCCGCCATTGGCGGAGGACGCATTGCATCTGCTGAAATATTGACTGCCACCCCAGCTGTGCGCAACATCATACGCGAAGGCAAGAGCCATCAGCTAGAAGCAGTTATTCAGACGGGCGCCGAGTTTGGCATGCAGTCCATGGACAAAACCCTGGTTACACTTATTCATAACGGCACTATTACCTACGATGAGGCTCGCAACTTTGCAGTTGATTTAGATGAACTAGACCGGTTAATGCGAGGCTAAGATGAGGATTGAGGGCATAGGGTTTAGGGTTAAGGAGAAATTCAATCAAACTATATCCTCGCAAACGGAGTTTGCGCAGTGTTAACCTTTAAATACACAGCACGAGACCCTGCTTCTGGCAAGAAAGTAGAATCCCAGATACAAGCAGACAACGAGGCTACCGCAGCCAAATTAATTCGTGGCCAAGGTCTGGCTCCGCTAGACATTTCTCTTACCAGCGATGAAAAACATGGCTACAGCAAGCTCTTAAACCGCATAAAATCTAAAGATAAGGTTTTGTTCTCGCGTCAGCTGTCTACGCTAATAAACGCCGGACTTCCGCTAGTACAAAGCCTGCGGAGCGTGCAAAGCCAGACAACAAACAAGGCCTTTAAAGCCGTAATTAACACTGTTATAACAGACCTAGAGTCCGGTTCGGCATTATCTGCGGCCATGGGCCGGCACCCACACGTTTTTAACAGCGTCTATATAAACCTTGTGGCTGCCGGCGAAGCCTCCGGCACCCTAGACAAAACGTTCGAACGTCTGGCCAACCAACAAGAAAAAGACGCCGAACTCATAAGCAAAGTACGTGGCGCCATGATTTACCCAGCAATCGTTATCTTCGTAATGTTGCTGGTGGTAGGCTTTATGGTAATCAAAGTCTTGCCTCAAGTAGAACTTTTGTATAGCGATCTGCCTGGCGCTAATTTGCCACTTGTAACCAGGTTACTACTGGGTGTTTCAAAGGCTCTCACGCGGTTCTGGTGGGTTGCACTGGTACTCCTTCTGGTGGGTGGCTTTTTTACCAGCCGATGGGCGCGTACACTGGGCGGCAAAAGTGTAATTGACCGGCTAAAGATGCGGATTTGGCCTATTGGCAGTTTATTTATGAAAATGTACATGGCCCGCTTTGCCCGGACTGGGCAGACCCTGGTTGCCAGTGGTGTCCCGCTCATACAAATGTTAGACATTACCAGTAGCTCGGTAAACAACGTACACATCTCCAAATCAATTGACGCGGCCATAGAGAAGGTAAAGGGCGGCAAGGCCCTGTCAGATTCAATATCTGGCGACCCAAACTTTTTAGAACTAGTTCCAAACATGCTGAAAATTGGGGAGCAATCTGGTGCCATAGAGCAAATGTTGGCCAAAATAGCAGATTATTATGAAAAAGAGGTAGATAACGAGATCAAAACCATATCTACCATAATAGAGCCCGTACTAATGGTCATGCTAGGCGTTATGGCATTTATTATAGTTGCGGCAGTCCTGCTGCCTATCTATGGTCTGGCGGGGCAAAACATCATCAAATAACTATTGCTTTTTATGACAAAAAACCTTAATATTTCAAGCATAAGCGTTAATTAAGCAAAAAAGCAAAGGGGGCATTTGCAAATGCTAAAACAACTTAAGAAAAATTCAGCGGGCTTCACTATTATAGAAGTCCTAATTGTGCTGGCTATAGCAGGACTAATTATGTTAATCGTGTTCCTGGCTGTACCAGCGCTGCAACGAAACTCGCGAAACACAGCCATAAGAAACGATGCTAGCAGTTCGCTTAGTGGTGCAAACGAATTCGTAACCAACAACAACGGATCGTTACCTACAACTGCAACAGTTTCTGGTACAGACGTTACGTTTTCTGGTGCCTCAGGTACAACTTCCAATGTATCTAGAGTAAGGTCTGGTACGTCAGTGGCCGTACAGTCACCAGCCGTGAATGTGGTTGGTACGGCAGCATCAACTACGGGTAGTGTGCAGGTTATAACCAACAACGGTTGTAACGGCAACACCCTAGTCTACAAGGCTCGTGCAATAGCCGCTTCTTTCTTAGTTGAAACTAGTGGTTCTGGTACCGCTGTACAGTGTCTTGAGAGCTAGAGTTTATACTCTACTCATAAGAACAAGCCCCGCCTGGGGCTTGTTTTTGTGTTAGGATAAAGCAATATGGTTATTCTTGCACTGGTACTGCTAGGCT
>Ga0209542_10004101_pt1 | contig 30308 bp, 44 predicted proteins | sample RifCSPhighO2_01_FD_184028 | JGI IMG/M metagenome (GOLD analysis project Ga0209542, IMG submission 184028) | Soil microbial communities from Rifle, Colorado - Rifle CSP2_plank highO2_0.1 (SPAdes) (version 2) | ecosystem: Environmental > Terrestrial > Deep subsurface > Rock core/Sediment ... | reverse complement strand
GGAGTGCTCTCTAACCCAGGACATCGACTGTTGCCATTGCCATTGATATGCTCCAGGCGCGTAATTACTGCCAACAATAACATCTTCTTTATAATTAACATAAAATGTAAATAAATAAAGTATTATTAATAAGAGTGCAATTCCACCAACAACAAATTTTTTCGTGTCTTCTTTTTCTATAAAAGTCTTTTCGGAGAATTTTACTACAATAAAACCTATTACTACCGGCGTAATTGCTCCTAAAACCATAATTAGTCTTATAGCCCCTCTAGCCCCTATTATCCCCAAAGTCAAAATTATGAAATAGGCTATGTAAGTGAAACTAAACTTTTTGAATAGCTCGAACTCGCCAGACTTGTACTCCTTTATATAAATATAAATGAAGGACAGTAAGAAAACCAAAGTGCCGCCGAAATATACAAACAAACTTAGGCCACTTAGACCATTTAGGTTGCTATTTGCAGAGTATCTGCTAAATATTATAGCTGTTAAGAATAGCGTATAAGTCACCATCAAAATTATCTTTTCTTTTCTTTTTAAGCTACTTATTAAATGATAAAAAAGGAATATGGCTCCTATAAAAAATAGTAAGAAATATACAGGTATGTCATTCCATATAGGTCCAAAGCTACTTGCCCAGTCCGGAGTAAAATACGGCTGTTTGTTTTCTGCTACTGTGAAGCTAAATCTGCTTTGGGAAGGTTCTACAAGGAAATGATTTATACTATTTAATCTACTTGTTATAAATGAGGGTCCGAATATAGCTAAGATAATAATGGCCGAGACTAAACCTGCTACTATTACACTGAATAATTCTGGAGGTAAATTGCCCAACTTAATTCTTATTTTGTCAACCTGCTTTACGCGCATTATTATTAAACCTATAATGATTAAGGCGAGCACACCAATTGCAGTTCCTGTTGTAAAAGAGGTTATTATAATCCAGGGCGTATAGCGTGTTGAGAAGGGAATCATTAGGACGAATGCAAAGACTAACCACAACAAATAAATAATGCTTTCTTTCCATTTAACTTTTCCCAAGATATAATCGAATAATACTGCTGCAGGTATTGCCATGAAAACAAAGATTGCCCCACCCCATATCAATGCCATTATTCCAGTAGATAATCCCGCAAGCGCTCCGAAAATATAGCCATTAACATCTTTTTTTGCAGTAAATGCCTCCATGAAAAAGTAAAATGCTAAAAACATGAAGAAAAAGGCAATAGATTCTTTTTCAGGAATTCCGGCTATTGTTCTTGGCAGTAGTGAGGGAATTAAAACAAATAATCCTGTAGCGAGTAATGCTATAGTATTTTTTACGTTATCTTTTTCTTTATAGAATATTTTTCTGGCAAAAAGGAAGAACCCAATTGCAGTAAGTGCAAATGCTACAACGGGAAAAACGATAGCCGAGTAAGTTATATCATCACTCCATCCAAAAAAGGCCAAAAATTTGTGCAGCCATACTATCATATGTGGTAGCAAAACTGACTCTCCAGCGGTGTTAAACCCTAACGGAACATTTCGCATATAGTCAATTGCTGCAAGAGAACCGTTAGCTACAATTTCTTTTGCCCATCTTAGGAAAAGGAAAGGATCTAAGTCAGGCCCTAAAGTCCAGCTGTTAGTTGTCACATCCCTAAGTTTAGAAAGGTTAAGACTTCTTACGCGTACACCTATCCAGATTATTATTGCTAGGATAAGATAAGCCCAGCTTTTTTTGAGGAAATCAAGCGTTTTTTCTTTCCTTTTGTCTATAATTTCTTCATTTCTGTGGCCTTTGTTTGTTTCCCCGTTTATAGAAATCGAACCTTTTTTATCTTCTAAGATTTCTTCGTCTAAATTGTCTTTTTCTTCCATTATCAAACTTTCCCATTTTTACTCGCTGTCTACCAAATCTTCCGCGCTGCTTTCAGCTACTACCGTTTTTTCTTGACAGTAAGGGCAGCTGCTGTCTCGTCTGTCATATCCCGAGTCGAATCGATAGCCACAATTCTCACATATAAATTTCATATTATAAACCATTTATTCTATTTTAAAACAATTTGGGTGTTACATAAACCTCAATAAATGCCCCAATTACTAAGAGTATTATCGCAATAAAAAGAAGAATAATAGCATTTTTAACAACTTTAAGCGTTCTTCCGTCACTTATGCCATACCTTATAATTCCTACTCCTATTATCCCTCCGGCCAATCCTGTTGTAAAGTAAGAAAGAATTTCGGGAATTCCATGGATTAAATATCTCCATAATCCAAACGGTATAGACGCAACTTGGTATTTTGTAAATATTCCTATTGCGGTTGATATAACACTTGCGTTCCATGCCAGAATAAATATGGCTCCAACCCCAAAAATCAGCGAGAAAATTAGAGAAGAAATCATAACATATATATTATTCTCCAGAATAATCAAAAATCTCATTCCTGAAGAAGCCGCCCCGGTTAAGCTGCTTTTTGCAAAAGCATATTCACTTACACATTTCTCCAGATCTCCTGGAGAGTTAATACGGCAGTAAGTTCTTATTTGGGCGTTGAATAATTCGGGATTTCCTAATAAAATATTCCAAAATGCAAAGGCTATTACAAATCCAAAAAAAAGCCACATAAAAGCAAAAATTGCATCTTTATGGACACGCCATATACTTTTGAAGCTGTCAGCAGTTTCATCATCTGATTCTTCTTTTCTCATAAGAAAATACATAAATGGATAGGATAGCATTACTGTAAAGGTTACAACAATCATTCCTGAGAAGCCAGACAAAACCGCATCTCTAGAAAAAAACCAATTAACTAAAATTGTGGCAGCAGAAGCATATATCAACCCTATTAAAAACATATGCCAGGGTTTTCTCCCGGCATTTTTGGGGTTTATTAATCCAAATAATTCACTTAACATAGGATGAAGGAGTTATGACAACTTAAAAACCTTATGAATATAAGAAAACAAATACAAGACTATTTCTCTTTATCGTCTCTTTCAGCAGTATTTATCAGGGTAAGCAATTGATTGTTTATTTTATCAAGTTCGTCAAGAAGCCGCTCTTTAATTTGCGCTATTTTGTCTATTTGTAATAAGATTATTTCTTGAGTTTCGGGAATAGATTTTTTAACGAAGTTTTTCTTGCCTATATCAACTGTAAGCTCTTCGCTTAAAATCTTAGCTTTTACAAATATTCCTCTTCCTAAAGGCGCTAGCATTTCAGAATCTTTCTTGCCTTTAAGTTCATTAAGTCCGTTTGAAATAGAGCTTAGATCAGAGACATTTTGTTCAACCAATTGAAGCTGTTCTTGGATTTGCTGAGCCTGCTGCTGAAGAATGCTTAGCTGGTATATTAGTTCTTGTTGTTTTTCATCCATGTTAGAATTCAGAATAGGGAGCTTTTAAAGGTTTTTATAGAAATGTTTAAAAATGTCTAATCCAGGTTATTATTACCTAAAAGGTAAAGAGAGTTCTGATATAAATAAAATGCTGACAAGAGAACAAGTTGAAACTGCCAAGCAAAATAGATCGCATATAGCTATTGAAATATTTGATAGTCTTGGAGATGAATATTGGAAAAAATTAGCTGAAAGTGCCAAGGTAGAAGATAATCAGGAAGTTCAAAGAGTTTATGCAAAAGGATTTTTGCCATTTGCAGGGGCACTTGAAGGAAATTTATTCACCCTAAATCCACTGGAAATTATTTCTATATGGTCTAAGAAAAGAGAATTATTTGAAATGAGACCCTACCCCGGATACCAACTAGCAACAATTTTATCATGCGCGTACGGCGCACAATCTTTAGAATCTAAAAAATGGAAAAATCTCTTCACTAGATTGTTTTCCTCTAGTGAAGGAAGAGACTCCTTCAGAGATTTATGCAAAAAAGATGCAGCAAGTTCAAAAATATTTTTTAATAGATTAGAGGAAATAAGACTAAGTCTTTCTGATATAGCCCATTATAGGGAAGGTACTAGGGAAAGTTTTGTTGATTTATCAAGAAAGGCATATTTAGAGAAAGATCAACTCTCACTTAAGAAGTTAGATGAGATTGAAGCCAGAATTAAAGAGTATGATTCTGATGGCTTTTTAGGAGCAATAAGCGAAAATTGGGGAAATGGAATGATTAGAGCACCCTATTAATCTCATTACAAGTTTGCCTATTAAACAACCTTAAAAACCTTTCTGAAAATTATACTGGCAATAATTGCACTTCCTAAATACCACCATATCCAATGTTCTAGTATTGGTGTAAATATATTTTTTATCCACCAGAATATTATAATAATAGGTATGAATGTGTAAAACATTGGCTTAAAAGAATGTTTCATCAATTCAAGGGAGCATTCCATAAGCTGTTTGTTGACTTCTGAGATTACCTTAGGATCATTTCTGTTTTCTTTAAGTCTTATATTGCAGGCTTTTTGAATATCTTTCAGTTCTTTCATTCTATTTTGATTTGTGACATATTTTGTTACAATAGTCATGACTAAGGTTATAAAAACCGAGATTACTATCAAACTTGTTTTGGGATTAGCGGTTATTATTTCAATCACACTTACCATTTTTATAAAATGAGAATGAATAGGGGGTTTTTAAACTTTAACTTTTCTTGATTATATTTTTACTCTTTCTCCTCGAGAATACAACAAATATAATAATTAATACCAAAATTCCTACCAATATGTAATTAATCCAATTATTTTGATTTGTTTCTGTGTTTTCTGACTCGTCCGAGTTACAAGTCCTTTGTTCTTCGGGCTTTTTCACATACGTCCCGCAATTATTTTCATCATTACAGGTTCTTACCTGTACTCCGGTTTCTGAATTACATTCACTCCAGTTATCACAAATCCATTTTTCTTCACAAACTTTAGGATTTTCTTGACGGGACTCTTCTTGACTACCTATTTTCATTCCAAAATTATACAACTCCCTTATTTCACTTGCTGATAAAACTCGGTTATATAATCTGAATTCATCCAATCTGCCTTTGAAATATTGATCGTTAAAACCATTTCTCTTTCCTAGGCTAAATTCACCACCTATATTTCCGGGCATTTTTTCATCCATTTTTCCCGAGTAAATTTCTTCCCCATTATGATAAAACTTAACCTCTCCAGAAGACTCATCAAGAGTTACCGTAACTTGATGCCATTCATTTTCAGTTAAATAACTCTGTTCCGGGTTTTTTGCCTCAAAAATTCCTCCTTTTTTTACAAAGCCAAAAGCCAAATCATCATATCGCTGAGAAAAGTAGTAATTAGCATTGTTATTATCTCCCTTCCAAACGATCGTTCTATACCCATTAACTTCATTTGGAAAAATCCAAGCAGATATTGTGATCGCTCCATTTATTTTCTGAGCTTCAATCGATTTTGCTCTCATGTTTCCAGTTCCATCCAAATATCTCGCTCCTCCGATTTTTCCAGTTGCGTAAGAAGTACCAATGTTTATTAACGGATTTCTATTTGTTGAGTTGTCGTAAAGAATATTTTTAGAATCAAAATCATAATATGCAACCAGTTTACTCTCGCTCCCTTCAATTAATTTTCCAGTAATCTGGGAATTATCTTTAGCGACATTTATTGTAAAAACTGCAAAAGTTATTAACACAAGCGATAAAATTACAACACCCAAAAACTGACTTCCATACCCTTTTTTCATACCCTGTCTAATAAAAAAATGTTTTTAAAGGTAATGAATCCTTTTTTACCCACCCATAAATTTCCGCATGTCAAAATTCTTCCTCATTTTCTGTATTGAATTTTGAGCACAAGAGAATTTTTTATCTTTTGTATTTAAATTCTCTGTGCCGAAAATTCCAACTTTAAAGGAATTGTCTTGCATTCGGAAATTTCCTAATCTCATCCACCCATAAATTTCCGCATTGCAGGATGCATATCAACTGCATGCTGCTGGGCAATATTCTGATAGAACTGATACATGATCATTATAACCAGTAGAATGGCTGTTCCTGAAACTAGTGCTCCAAACAGGTTTGTTACTGACGCTAATAAACCAATTGCCGCTCCACCCATAACTGTTAAAGGTAGAATATATCTGTCTAAAATCGTTTCCAAAACTCTTTCATCCTGTCTAAATCCTGATACCTGAAGGCCAGAAGCCAAGATTTTTTGGGCCTGACTTTTTGTGTCTAGTCCAGAAGTCTTTACCCAAAATACTGAGAACAAAATAGCTGCTCCCATAAAGAATAATGTGTGGGTTATACCCTGTATAATTAATAAGGTAGACAGTCCCCCCCTAATTATTCCTTCAAGCAAATTTGAAGAACCAAGCCAGAAAGCCAGTCCACATCCTTCAGGAGTACATACTGGATTTCCATTTACAAAATTTCCTAATATAGTTGGATGTCCAAGCCAGTTTTGAATTAGTCCGCCAAATAACTGCATGTTTGCAATCAGAGCAGCTGTCAAAATTACAGGAATAACTGAGGCGTAGAAAAATGCCAATGGCCATTTAATATTGTATCCTCTTATCCTTCCAAAAGAGAGAGGAATTTCAACTTTAAGGCTCTGTACCCAAACAACCAAGAAGAATATCAGAATAGTAACGATAATTGTTGCCAGTGATAGCATAAATTCAGTAGGTACTTGGGTAATTATAGACTGAATTAAAACAAATACCCTACCAGGGCAGGGCGTACTCTGAAAATTCAGCAGACAATTCTGGCCCTGCTGTGTGGTAAACTGAAATGCCGAGACTATAATCTCTTTGCTAACTCCAGCCCCTATAAATAAGCTAACTCCTGAACCAAATCCCCATTTTTGTGTTACATCATCCATTAAAACTATTGCCATTCCTCCAAGAATTAGTTGAAATACAAGCATGTAAACTCCCAACAATCCAAGGTTTGGATCTGGAGCTAAGCCACCCATAATAACGTAAACTGAAGCTTCGAATATTATGAAGAATATTACTAAAACTTTTTGGAGTCCTTGGAAAAATCTTTTTCCGTCATCTGTTGAGGTATCTATATTTATAATCTTAGCTCCAACTAATAACTGAAGAATAATAGAAGCCATAACTATAGGGCCAATACCTAAGGAGATTAAAGAACCGAAGCTCGCTCCCAAAATTGTAGCTAAAAATTCAAATCTCTCTAATGCGTTGACAGATAGGCCCCAAAGTGGTATGTCTGATAATATAAAGAAAATTGCAAGTATAAGGAGAGTCCATTTTAATTTGATGTTAAAACTAAGTTTCTTCTCTTCAGGCTTCCTAACTTCCGGAAGATAGCTAAAAAGTTTCCTTAGATCCATTTGATTTATTTTGGTTGTCTAATATATCCTTATATTATTCAGCGTTTATAGGTTTTTCTTGGGCTAATCTTTTTTTCAATATTATCTCGCCGCCAGCTTTCTTGACAATTTCTTCAGCTTGTTTTGATGCAGATCTAGCATAAATTGTTAGTTTACCTATTTTTACCTCCCCCACCCCTCCTGCATGCGAATCCGATAAAATCTTTAACTCATCAAGGTGGATTTCATATCCATTGCCACTCTTTTTAGCAATGCCATTTTTCACATAATTATCAAGGTTTAATATAATAGACTTCAAACTTATTACATCTTCTTTCCTTCTCTTTGTTCCTCTGCTTGTTACTCCTTGCTTACCAAAATAATCGTTTCCGTATAACTTTGTCATCAATGTTTTTTTCTGATCCGCTCTTTTTCCTGTTCCAGCCATTCCCTTTCCCCCTCTATGTCCGCTTTTCTTAGCTTTCTTTCTAGCTCCTCTACCCATTGTAGTTCTTCTTCGTGACGATTTTTTACGTTTCTTTGTTTTCATTTTAAAAATTTCACAACATCCTCTTGATTAGATCATTTATTTTTTCTTTGTGATTTCCTAAAACTCCTTTAGGGAAATGAACTTTAGATTTTATTCCGCCTCGTGGAGGATGAAGTCTGAAATACGGCTTCAAGTTATTTTCTTTTAATGATTGACCTTTCATTAAATTTTGTGCAACTGCTTTAAAATCCATTTTTTTCTTTTTGTCAATCCACTGCCCACGCTTTTCTATAAGCATTTCAAGAGTTTTTTCATTTATATCTCCATAAGCAGTAAGACTTTCAAGAGCATTTATCATACCTTCCTGGGATTTATTTGGGTTTGAAATAACTATGCAATTAAATTTATTGTAAAGATTAATTCTCCTAAAAGTCTCTTCAGTTTTTCTTTCAAGTTTCACTTTTCCTCTGATTCTTATTATTACTTTCATTTTTTGTATTAAAGATAAATTATCTTCTAACCCCCTTGTTGGTCTTTTTTAAAGCATCCATTATCGCTTTTGCGAAATTAAATGTTGTTCTTGTCTGACCTGTAGTTCTGCTGTATATATCTTTTATTCCAGCCATTTTCAGTATTTTCTTGCCTTGATCACCTATTACTAGCCCTGTTCCTTGAGGGGCAGGCCATAATGATACCTTAACGCTTCCACTTTTTCCTTCAACTTTAAACGGTATACTGTGAGGCTCTTTATCAGAGCAATCGAAACTTCCACATCCTCTTTTAACTTTTATTATGTTTAATTTTGCCTGTCTGACAGCTTTCGCTCTAGCCGGAAGAGTCTCTTTAGCCCTTCCAACACCTATTCCAACGTGACCGTCTTCATCTCCTATTACTGACATGGCTGAAAATGTTGGGACATTTCCCTCTTTTGTTTTTCTTTGAGTTTGTTTCCACGCCCTTCTTTTTCCTCCACCAAACTTTCCTTTTGATTGACCTATCGATATTAAGTCAGACCTAACATTAATAAGAGAATCGACTATTTCAGATTCAAGTATTTTCCTTTTATTATCTAATATTTCATCTATGTTTTTTACTTTCTTACTTTTCACTTCCTTACCAAGTTGCGTTTTTGCTCCCCAAGATTCAACATCAACACCATCTCTCTTAGATTCCCGGTCTTTTCTTTCCCTATCTCTTGCTATTTTATCCCTTTCAGCCTGGCTAATTTCCTGAATTTCCTTCTCTATTTCCTTTTCCAGAAGTTCTTCTGCCACTTGTTCAGCTTCTTGTTCGCGTGTTTCTTTTCTTTCTGCCATTTTACTTAATTTCGTTTACCCTCCTTTTCCTGTAATTTTTCTATTTTTGACTTTATCTCTTCAAATGGAATTCTACTTTTCATATGCTTTCCCTTAATTCTGTCAGTATCAGGAAATACCCCCTTGTTTTCATCAGCCTTTATGTTTATCCCCGTATCATCTACTCCCTTCAAGAAGGCGTATATTTTTGATTTATGTATATTTCTGTTCATTCCAAAATCAACAGTAATCTTCGTCTCTAATTTTTTATTATTGATTTTTTTTGCAAGCAACATTCCAGATAAATAAGCCGCAGGAAGAGACTTTAAGCTTCCCCCAAGGTTTTCTGGCCATCCAAACGTTAACAGCTCTTTGGAACTGACATTAACCTTTACACTGTCTTGTGCCGCCTTGCTATTAACATACTGGCCAATAATGTATCTGTTTGTCTTCCTGAATATTATTCTTGGTGTGTCTGACTTCAGCAATCTAAGCCTTTTTGCAAAATCTGTTTTGTTTTCCTGTCGTCTTCTTTTTGGAATTCTCATTTGTCGTTTCTCCCCGCATTTATATTCTGTCTAACATATTCTTTCATGTGGCTTAAGCTTCTGAAAGATTTGTTTCTTATTCTGTTTCTCAGGTCTTTTTCTTCTTCTTTGCTTATTCTCTTATGCGTTTTTAAACCTAAAACGTATTTTCTTAATTTTCTTGTAAGGACAACGTAATTCTTCTTTCTTTTATTGACCCTTTTCTTTATTTTACCTGGCCCCCTTATTCGAGCCCTCTTAACAACTTTCTTCCTTCCTTTTTTGTCGCTGATTATTATTGCACCATCATTTAGCAAATCTTTAATGTCTTGCTTTGTTATCGCTTCTTTAATTTCACTTATTCTCGACTCTACAAATTTGATTCTATTCTTTCCAACCTTCAATGCTCTTTCAACTAAGAGTTTTTTGCTTTCTAAATTCATTTTTTCTCATCTCCGAGTTTTACATTAGATTTTGCCCCTGATTTATGGTGCTTCTTCTTCAATTCCATTTTTGTGATGAACTTCTTTGTGTTGACGTTTATTATTCTGTCTGTCATTCTTTTCTCTTGGGCTTTTTTTATTATTTCGTATTTTTTCTTTGCTCCAATACTTCCCATTTTAATTTTATCCCCTTCCTTAACTTTATTCAGATCATTGATATTTCTTATCTCTACGATTTTTTCGCTAATATTTTTTTTATAACCTATACTTACAGTTTTAGGGTACCCTCTTTTCTTCTCTCTCATTTTATTATCTCTGCCCTTTGGCTTTCTCCAGATCTGTTTTTTCTTTCTACCTCTGCCAAGCCTACTGTGTCTGCTTGTGTTTCTCCTTAGGAATTTTTTTTGTGCCATTTTATCTTATTTTAATTTTGTTCATTTAGTTCTCTTTGAGGTTTTTCTGTTATGAATATTCCATCTTGAAAGACTCGTCTATCTCTGTTTTTTATTTTAGTAGCTCTTTCAAAGTTTGCCGCTGTTTGCCCAGCAGCTTCTCTGTTTGAAGATGAAATGACGATGGAGTCTTTGTTCACAATTACCTCAACATCCTCGCGTATTGCGGCTTCACGACTTTTTGTTTCCCCCAAAAAGTTTTTGATAAGTAGCCTATTATCTTCTACACTTACATTAATTGGAAAGTGCGAAAAGCAGACTTTCATTTTGTATTCGAATTTGTTTTGAACACCTCTTATCATATTTTTGATGTGGGCCATTATTGAATTAGCCCTTTTTATCTCTCTTTTGCTGGCTTTAGGATGGCTTATCTCCAAGAAGCCGTTAACACTCTCAATTTTAAGATCTGACTGGAATTTTCTTTTTACTTCGCCGTTTTTGCCTTTAACTGTAACTTCGTTTCCTTTTACAATTATCTCCACTTCCTCGGGAATTTCAACTTTGGTTTTGATTTGTTTTCTCATTTTGCTTTTAGTAGATATAGGCTATCAAACTTCCTCCTAAATTTTTCTCTCTTGCTTCTTGATGAGTCATCAATCCTTGATTTGTCGAGACTAAAACTGTTCCATAATCTCTCGCAGGAAGATATCTCTTCAGATATTTATCATACTGGCCTATGTTGACGTTAAATCTGGGTTTTATTGATTTACACTCGGCTATTTCTCCTAAGACTATTTCTACGCTTTTGTCTTTTGCATTCATTCTATAGCTTTTTACGTAATTAAGCTGCTTGAAAATCTTTAATACTTCAATTAAAAGTTTTGAAGATCTTTTTACAGTAATTGTTTCTTTGTGCGCTCTGCTAGCGTTTTTTATTTCATTCAATCCATCTGCAACAACATCTTGTGACATTTTTTCTCCTGTTATATTTTTATTATGAATACTTTTTGAAACCAATTTCTTCTGCTATCTCTCTGAAGCAGTGTCTGCATAAATTAAGCCCGTAGCTGGAAATGTGCGCTCCAAATCGGCCACATCTTTCGCATTTTTTTGAAGCTATTCCATATTTTCTTTCCTTTGGCTTGTTGTGCTTCAGAAATTTCTGCATAACGGCCGGTTTGCTTCTCAACTGCTTCAAAATCTTTCTCCAATCACTTGCTGTCATTTTTGCTTAGCGAAATTTGGTTCCAAATTTCTCCCCCATATATTTAATTATTTCGTCTTTTGTGACTATTTGCTTTTTAGGGAATCTTCCTTCCTTCATTTTTCTTAACTTAACTCGCTTTCCAGCCCTTTTAAATGAAAGGGTTACATCAAGTCCCATCATACCTATATCCCTATAATACTCTATCCCCGGAATTTCAATATATTCATGAACTCCGAAGGAGAAATGATTATCTGCGACTTGTTTCTTCTTTAGTTTGTTTTCTATAGCTGCAAGCATTCTTCTTATTATCTCCGCCATTTCTTTTTTGTTTCTTATTGTTACTCTGCATCCAACTTCCAATCCTGGCCTTACGTTAAATGCCGGAAGTCTTTTTTTAGATTTCACTTTTACTGATTTCTTTCCTGTGATTATATTGAGCAGTTTTATTCCTTTGTCTACGCTTTCGCCCTTTGCACCCATGCTAAGCACAACTTTCTCCAGGCTTATATGCCTCATGACGTTTTCTTCCGTCTTTACCTTATCAAGTGTTGTTCGTGCGCTTACTGCTTTCATTCTAATACCATAATAAATTTAGTTGGAATATTGAGTGTTTTATTGTCTTCTGTAGAAACTTCCACAACTTTTCTATCATCGCTTATTTTTTCTGCCTTAAGCGTTTCTCCAGCGTGTCTTCCTTGCAATACAAGAAACTTTGATTTGTTTTTCAATTCTAAGACTTTGTCTATTTTGCTGTCTTTTAAGTTAATTGAAACGCTGTCGTTTACTTTTCCTTTGAAATCCGGCTTTGATAAAACATTGTTGCCCCCCATGAGGTTTATTTGCATTTGTCCTTTCTTTAGTAGTTTTTTGCCGATTATTTTGGCAACTTTCTTACCAGATTCAGCTTCCTTTATTTCTTCAAAGTTAAACTTTCCTTTCTCCCCGATAATCAGTCTATAACTTTTCTTTGAAAGTATTATTGTAATTACATCAAATATAAGTACGCTTTGTTTATCTTCTCTTGCAAGTTTTCCATTAAGCATTATATTGCCTTCCTTTAAGGCTCTCTTAGTTTCCTGTCTGTTAGCAGTTAATTTTAATATATCTCTTAGGGCTACAAGAATAGGTACTCCCATGCTTGCATTTGCTAAAGGTTTAACTACAAAAGTTGTTCCCTTTCTCGCAAGAGGCCATGTCTTTGGCATTGACTGCCTTTTCATATGTCTTTTCATTTATTTTCTCCCTTATTTTGATTTTCTTTTTTTGTCTCTAGTTTAGTCTCTTTCTTTCCTTCTTTAACTTCTGCCGACTTTTTCTTTCCAACTGATTTAATTCTTTTCTTGTCTTCCATGTTTAATTCAACTATCTGTAAATTTGAGGGTCTTATAGGGAATTTGATATTGCTTCCATCTTTCTTCTTTGTCTGTATCCCTTCAATGTAAATTTTTCCGTGATTCAGCAATATTTCACTAACTTTTCCCTCCTTCTTTTTAAATTTGCCTCGCATGACTTTGACTTTGTCGCCTTTTCTCAATCGAATATTTCTTATTCCCTGGCTTTTTCTTAATGTTTTTGACAAATTCACACTCATAAATTTAGCTTTTATGTGTAGTGGAGCATTCGCTCTGTATTTCCTTTGCTTTCTAGGCTGTTTGCTTGCTTTCCATGCTTTACTGAATTTTATTTTCATTTTAAATTGCTTCCTCGAATCTTGAATCAAAGTAATCTTCTGCTAATTTTATCCTTCGATCGCATAATGCTAATACTTCCATTGGAGCAAATTCTCCCACTATTGTTCTATTACTCTTATAATCACCTATTGCGCTTAATGCAACAGCAGCACTTACCATATCAATAGGATGGCCTTCGGTATCTTCCATTATTCTATTTGCTAAACATACACATTTTACTGCGTTTCTATATATTTCTGCCTGATTCATTTTAATATACAATGCTGGCGATTTTTGCAACCTGCGGCCATCGCTCCAAAACCTCCCTTGCTATTGGTCCTTTAATCTGAGTTCCTTTTGGATTTCCTTTTTCATCTTTTAATATAGCCACTGCATTATCTTCAAACGCAACTCTCTCGCCGCTTAATCGTCTGTAAGATTTTTTCTGCCGTAAAACAACAGCATCGAAGACTTTACCTTTCATTTCTGGAATACCTTTTCTTACAGACACTTTAACCCAGTCTGCAACTTTTGCTCCAATTTGTCTTCCCTTAGTTCCTTTTGCTTTTTTTACTGAGACGATTTTTACAATTTTAGCGCCGCTGTTATCAGCTGCTATCATTTTCGCTCCTAAATTCAGGCCAAGTGTTGTTCGTGCGCTTACTGCTTTCATTTTGATTGTACCCCAATAACCCTTCTATATTTTCCAGTTTCAAAATATCTATTAATTAATTCTTCATTTCTCTCTGAAAGCGATCTACTTTGTTCTCTACTGAAATTAGGAACATCTCCAAGGAAAACCATTTGATCAAACATACCAGTCAGTGTACTTAATTTCATTAACCTATTTACATACGGTCTAGATTTATCATCCTTTACATCAAGAGGGAAATTACCTTCTAACCATTCTAATTCTTTTTCCATTTTTTCATATGTCTTTCCCCAATATTCAGACTTTTCTTTTCTACTTAGGGGTGTTCCATTACTTTTCATTTTTCTTTACCTCCAACATTTACTTTTTGATCGGCTTCCTTAACCCTATTAATAACTACAAACTTAATCAGTTTGCTTAATGGTCTGCATTCCTGTATCTTTATTAAATCTCCAACGTTAATTTGCGATTTCATGCAGTCTGAAAGTCTTGCATGAAGCTTTGTTCTTTTCTTCATATATCTTTCATATTTTCTTATCTTTATCATTCTGTCAAATTCTATTACCACTCGTTTGTCAAATTTCTTTGTAACTTTTCCCTGGAAAGTTCTGCCCCTTACTCCAAGATTTCCATGTATGGGACAATCTCTTTCTCCGCTTTGTAAGTTACCGCCTTTTAATCTGGCGTCAGCTAGTTTTACTTCTCTTCCAATTGCGATTTTCACGTCTGATTTTTTCTTTTCCATTTTTTCTTTTGTGTTTTTGTTTTAATCTTCAATCGAGTTATCGTCGAATCCAAGCTCAACAAGGAGTGGTCTCACTTTTTCTCTGTGTGATCCCTGGAGTTCTATTACTCCATCCTTGTATGTGCCTCCGCAAGCAAGCTCGTTTTTCAAGCTTTTTGCGATTTTCTTTATATCGATTCCTTTGTCGAAGCCGGAGACGATGGTTACCGTTTTTCCGTATCTCTTCTTATCTTCTTTCACTTGGATTCTCTGATCGCCCTTGACGATCTGTTCACATACACAGGCCTGCAATGGCAGGCCGCACTTTGGACATATATCCATCTTGTTTAAATTCGCTTAACCTCCTTGTTTTTGGGATTAAACGAATGTGACTTTTCTTTCTTGTTTTTTTCTTTTCCTGCCAGTTTTTCAAGCTTTTTCGATTCAGTTTTTGTTTCTTTTTTCTCCATGGTTTTTTTATTATGTGTTTTGTGAGTTAAAATTCTGGCTATAGCTTTTTTTATTTCTCTTACTCTTGACTTGCTTCCCTTTTTGGCATTTATTTTGGCCTTTATTAATTCTATTTTTAATTCACTTAACTTATCATTCATTTCTTGTTTGCCAAGACTTTTTACGTCTTTTGATTTTAGTACTGCCATTTTAATTAATTCTGTTTAGCCCCCTTGCTCTTCGAAACTTTAGATTTTTTAGGGGATTTCTTTTGACTTTCTTGATTTTCAATTTCTCTATCTATTATTCCTTTTTCTATTGTTGCTATCATTTCCTCATTCACATCTATTCTGTCTTTAAATACTGCTCCGGGTGCAAGTATGCTCACTTTAATTCCAACTGTTCCGGGTTTTGTTTGAGCTGTTGACTGTGCTTTATCAACAATCTTAGCTGAATCTCCAGTTTTTTTAAGCAGTCCATAGGAGAATCTCCATGTTTTTGCTCTGCTGCTTGGCAGTTTTCCGCTTAATTTCAGTTCAACTCCCAACGCCCCAGCGTCTATAATTCTCTGAAGTGTTTTATAGGCGATTATTTTGAATTTTAATGGCCCTAATCTTTCAAGCCCCATTGCTATCTCATCCGCAATAAGCTGTGCATCAAATTCCATTTTCTTAATTTCAAAAATATCTATGTGGGGATTTTCAAGTTTGAATCTTCTCTTTAGGGTTCTTGTCAATTCATCTATTTTTTCCCCTTTTCTTCCTATAACCAATCCTGGCTTGTTAGTAGAAACAATTATTTTTTCTCCAACAGGTGTATATTCAATTCTAACATTGCTTACTCTTCCCTTACCCAAAGATCGTTTTATGTATTCTTTGACTTTCAATTCGTCTTTCTTAAACTGAACAATTTTTCTTTCTTCCATTTATTTTCTTCCCCTATAATTTCTTAAGACATTGTTTAATTCATCCCATATTAATTCACCTTCAGTTCCATAATATGCTAATGGCCCCTTTAATGAATCAACTTTGTTATCTCCATCATTGTCTATCGCAAAAGATATTCCTGCAAATTCTGAAGTAGTATTTTCTACACTATTAACCCCCTGTTCATAAATCCATAATCTGTTGCCTTTGCTCTTGAAAGGAGGTTTAACCTCTACAACATACTCTATTCCTTCAAGCGAAAATTTTTCTTCATATACGGTCCGATTTCCGTCTGAGCAACCCCCTACTAATACTATTGATGCAATTATAATTTTTCCAATTAAACTTCTCATTTTATTTTTTCTCTCCTTGTTTTTTATTTGATTTTGCTCCATGTTTTTTCTTTTTTGGAACAATTATTTTTAATGTAACGTGCGTACGCTTTCTTCTCCAGCTTCCAAATCTTCCGAATGGTCTTGATGCCAAGTTTGCCGACGCTATTTTTATTCTTAAGTCATCGCTTAAGTCTTCAAGTTTGTTTGCAGTCACATTTCCTGAAAGGCTTTTCAAGAGTTTAATGAACTCTTTCGCTGCATTTTTAGGATATCTTCCGCTTCCGCTAGCTTTGCTTGTTATTTTTCCTTTTCTATGTGGTATTTCTCCCTTCATAGGAACTGGCATATTTTCTGCAATTACTTTTTCCAGATCATTTACTGCCTGACTAATTTTTTTGCCCCTTATGAATTTACAAATTGCAACTGAATGTTTTAATGATATCGGAAGGCTTCTTGCATTTACTACAGCCTCGTATTTTTTTGGTGTTAATAGTAAGGCTTTCTTTGGAGTTTCTTTTTTCTTTTCATCTTTAGCTTCTGCCTGGGAGGAAATTATTTTTTTATCTGTTAATGACTCCTTTTTCTCTTCATGTTTTTCTTCTTTATGCTCGTGTTTATTTGCGTCTTTGTTTTCCATTTTACTTTACAGATTTGCTTTTACTTCCTCTTGTTGCTCCAACACCTGCAGCTCCGTGTGCAACTTTACTTCTTGTGTGTGAAAATTCTCCTAATCTATGACCAAGCATCTCTCCCACAACTTCTATAGGCTGAAAATCTTTTCCGCCATAAACAAGTATCTTCATTCCAGTCATTCTTGGAACTATTACAATGTCTCTCAAATGAGTCTTTATTGTTTTCTTTCTTGATTGTTTTTCTTCGCATCTATTAAGGAAGTTTTCAATTTCTCTGAATCCTCTCAAAACACTTCTTCTTTCTCGTGCAGGAAGCAATTTAGCAAATTCACGAATATCCATCTTCTGCAATTCCTCTACACTTATTCCCCGATATGTGAATGCTTTCTTCTGTTCAATTTCTTCAATAACGTCTTCTTTTTCTTTTGCCATCTTACTTCTTTCTCCTTCCTGTTCGTCTTGGTCTTAACAATCCAACTTTTGCTCCAGGTGGCGCATTTCTCTTTGCAATCTTTGATTTAGGATTCTTTCCTCTACCAGATCCGAACGGATGATCTATTGCATTAACCTTAACAGCCGAGGTTCTAGGCCATAATTTATTTTTCATTCTTTTAAGATGATATTTCTTTCCAGCCTTAACAAATGGCTTTTCCAATCTTCCATGTCCAGCAATTTCTCCCACAATCGCTCTACAGTTATCATCAAGTATTTTTTCTTTTTTACTTGGGAAAACAATTGTTGCCTTTCCTGGCTGTTTTTTGTTTAATGTTGCGGAACTTCCTGCCGATTTAATGAATTTTCCTCCATCTCCAGGTTTAGATTCTATTTGGAAAATAGGCATTCTCAGTGGAACATCTTTTAATTTCAATATATTGCTTGGCTTTACTTCGGCTTTTTCGCCAAAGTTTATTTCCATTCCTTCATGAACGCCTTTCGCAGCAGGTATGAAAAATATTCCATTACCATATTGCACCTTGGCTACAGGCGCACTGTGGCCTCCCGATTTAATTAATTTTATTACTATTCCTGCTCCAGATAAATCCCTCGGATATTGTAGTCGGTATATGAATGCTTTTCGTCTTACTCTGTAAGTCAAAGATCCACGCCCTCGGGCCTGTTGAATTATTGTTTTTCCCATTTTTTTATTATATCATTCCTAATTTCGTTGCAACGTCAATTGCAGGATTTTTTTCATTTAATTTAACATAAGCATATTTCTTGTTGTGCTTTATTAAAGTATTTACATTATCGATTTTGACTTTAAACATCTTTTCAATTTCTTTCTTTATTTCTTCTTTATTCATTTTTCTTGAAAGTTCAAATACCAATGTATTTTTTGCTTCGATGAGCATTACAGCTTTTTCTGTTATAAGTGGTTTCATTTTATTGTCTCCTTTGATTTTTTATTATTTCCCTTAATCTTTTGTTCTAAATCTTTAATTGCGTTTTCAGTGTAAATAACAATTCTTCCAACCCCGCCTTTAGCTAGGTCTGTTACTCCAAGTTCTTCCACTCTTTTTGTATCAAAGCCGGCAATACTTTTCTTTTCATTATTTCCGACCACAAATAGCATTCCTGCGCTAGTTTTGTGTTTTCTTCCTCTTAACTTTCCCTTTCCCGCCCTTATTTGTTTCTTTTTTTCCGATGCTGAGTATAATTCACCGAGTATTTTCTTGAAACTTTCGTTTCTTAATTTTGTTTTTAATTCAGAAACTTTATTATCCACTACTAACGGAAGATCCTTTATTTTTACTTCTGAAAGTGTTTCATATTTCTTCTTTATTAATTTACTATCTGCAGTTGCACTTAATGCTGATAAGAAAGCAATTTTCTCTTCCTTCTTATTTATTTTCTTAGTGTTTATCATTCCTATTACTTTAGGTGGATGTGCTCTTCTTCCACCTCTTGTGCTTGCAACTTCAGCACCAACCCAGTTGAATTGTGTTCCCCTTCTCCACATTATTTTTCTTGGAACTCTATTTTTTCCTCTTCCTCTCGAGCTTTTCCACGAATGTCTTTTATGCCTTATAACGCCCGAAGCAGACTGTTGTTTTCCCGCAACTGGCGAAGGAGCATAAGGCTGCTTGCTTTTTTTAGCCTCTAGAACTTTATTAACAATATCTTCTCTAACTTTCTCTAAGAAAAAATTTGGAACTTCTATTTTTTTAAGTTCTTTTCCTTCAGTACTATAGACTGTTGTAATTTTTGATGTCATTTTGTTTTTTTTAGTAGTCTATTTAACATAAAATAACCCCAACTCGGCGAGGTTTGGGTTTGTGAACTAATATCATATACATAAGCAGGCCCGTCAGGAAAGTATCTTAAGTGGAGCCTAATATCCTGCACCCCTTTATATCCCTTAGTTTCTGACAATACTCTTATTTCTCCCCTGTTCTGTTCAACAATCGTTCCTCTAACTTCTGCATTACCCGATAAATTAAATGAAATGTCTGTTCCTACAGGTAACCCTATTGCATCCGAAAAATCTCTCGCTATAACATGAGTTTTCTGTTCTTCATTTTTTCTACCAATTCTCAACATACTCATATTCATTTTATCTTAACTCCACAAATTCATATTTTTTCTTTAATTGTTTCTTAGTAGGCCTTAATGCTTCTGTAATAAGAATTTGCCGTTTAGCTGGGCCTTGAACTGAGCCTTTGACAACGATATATTCTCCGTCAACATCTCCAAAATTCTTTATTCCACTAAATGCTTTACCCTTCTCTGAATTTCCAATGTCAATTATTTTGTTATTATAGACTATTCTAGTAAACATTCCTAACTGACCCGCTAAAAGAGATCTGAAATCAACTCTTGCAGGATGCCAAGGACCTAAACTTCCTGGGCGTCTTTGCCCCTTTTCAGATTTTTTCCTTTTTAATTTAATTCCATATCTTTTCACAGTTCCTGAAAATCCATGCCCCTTTGTCAGGCCTCTTACATCAACTAATTCGCCTTTTGAAAAAACATCATTAACATTCAATTCTCTGTTAATGTTTTCCTTAACAAAATTTAATTTTTCGTCAGAATTTCCGTTTAATCCAAGTTCGATTAAGTCCGGAGTTTTTTTAATTCCTGTTTTCTTAACTTGTGAATAAGCTATAACCGTAATGTCATCATAGTTTTCAGACTTAATCGCTTCAATTTTCTTGGAAAAATCAGATTTGGCTTTTGGTAACTTAAGCCTCTTTTTTAGTTCTTTGTCAATGTTGTCAGATAGAACTTCGGAAGCAACTACGCCTTGTTTGTAGAATCTGACAGAAAATATCTTCATAGAAGGAACAGAAATAATTGTAGCAGGAACAATAATCCTCTTTTTTATTGTTAATGAATTTGGAGTTGTATCGGATATGGATGCACTCATCATCCCCACTTTATATCCGATAAAGCCTTTTATTTTATGCTTGGTACTGCTTGAGTTAAGACCATTAGAATCAATAGCATTCCAGTTAACACTAGGTAAAAATTTATTGGCTCTCTTTCGAGGCCAAAATTGCAAACTTCCTTTTCTCGGTGATTTTCTTTTCGGCATTTATCAATAGTGCGGATATCATTTTAATTTCCTGGAATAATTTGATTAGAGAAATGGGCTTTTTAAAGCTTTTTAATGTGATTTTTTATTGTATAGTGTCCTTCCTCATCACTATAGCAAACCTTTTATACTATTATTATAAGCTATGAGTATAAAATGGCATTTACAGATTACGAAAGGGAAAAGATAAGAGAGGCCTATAGGCTTTCAAAAGGAAACGCCGCTAAAGCAGCTAGGATGTGCCGTGATAAATATGATTTTGGTTTTCTTCCTGCAGATTCTGCTATTAAAAGAATGTGCAAAAACTTGGAAGGCGTTACTCATTTAGAACATGGCGGACATAGAAGCGGATTAACTCAAGAGCAATTCAAAGCTATATATAAAGAGTGTAAGGGGGATATAGCTAAAATGATGACAAGGGCCGGGTATACAAGATCAAAGTCTCTAGTTAAAAGATGTGAAGAAGCAGGATTTACTTATAAAAATGTTCCGGAAGAACCAAGTAGGGGTAATGGTAGTGAATTAAGTGTTAGAAGTGGAAGAGTTCTAACAGATATGGTTGGAGTTAGTAGACTATCTAAAGGTGCTTAAGCCTCAAAACTAACTTCTCTTTTAGTTTCTTTTTTGTCTATTTCTATAACTCTTGTTAGCTTTCCTGCTCTTTTTGCAAGAAGGCGCATCTGTTCAAAGTCTTTCATATCTTTAGGAGCTATTATATTACTTATCTCAAAAGTGTGCTTTATGTAAGCCTTTTTCGCATTTTCAGGAATGTCGAGAAAGAAAGCTTCCCTTACCTTAGGCCAGTATTTTATTTCGGCATTTAGCTGGCAGAATTTATCATCAGCTTTTCCTTCCCCCTTTCCCGGTTTTGGTAACTTTTGCTTACACTTAAATTCAATTCCTTCAGTTTTTGCATTTAAAAGTGCGTACTTTGCCTGACTGAGAAGCGATTTAAGCTTACTAGCCTCAATTTTTTGGCTTTGAATATTGTTTAAATGAAATAAACCCCCTTTTTTTTCTTCACTCACTGCTTTAATACTCTCTTTTCTTAAAAGATCAGATATGGGCTCTTTACTCATAATAATTCCAGATATCTCAAAGCTGCCCGCAAGGTTTGATAAGAGTTCTGCAAAATCTTTAGAGTATTCAAACGTTGAAGAAACTTTAACTTTATCGGCAGACTTCTGAAGTCTTATAACACCTCTGTCGTTATACACCCCTTTTCCAAACCTAACAAACTGCTCATGCACTGAATCATCAACCTTTTTGCTGAAAATTTTGTTTACAAAATCCATAGAATATATTCTTGTATTTTTAACTTATAAACTTTCTGTTCTCTGTCTTAAATTCTTTTTTGTTTATTTTTTACTACTAAACCTTTATAAATTTCATTAGCATTCAGTTAATATGACAGATATTTCAGCGAAAAAAGTTGCTATAGTAATTATATTAGCGCTACTCGCCGTCTTGTCATTTCTTATCGTAAGACCCATATTATTATCAATAATTACCGGTTTTATTCTGGCGTTTCTTTTCTTTCCCCTGTATAAGTTTATTGATAAGAGGCTAAATTCTCCAAATATCTCGGCTTTTCTTATCTGTCTCTTAACTATTTTACTTATTGTTTTACCAATTTGGTTTTTAACCCCTATATTAATAAAACAATCTTTTGAGTTTTTCCAGGCTACGCAAGGCCTCGATCTAGCCTCTCTTCTGAAGAAGATTTTACCCCCTGAAATATTTACTTCAACTCAAATAAGTGCTGAAATAGGTGGCGCGCTTCAAGGGTTTATCTCAAAGTCTACAAGTTATGTTATGGGTTTCTTGGCAAATATATTAACTAACTTTGCGAGTGTCTTTTTACAAGTAATAGTTATCTTTTTCACTTTCTTCTTTACATTGCGTGACGGTAATAAACTGGTTGAGTACATAAAGAGCTTATTGCCCTTCTCCAAAGATATAGAGGAAAAATTATTCTCACAATCAAAGAATATTACTTATGCAGTCATATACGGGCAGATAATAATCGGACTTATTCAGGGTGTAATCGTAAGCATAAGCTTCTTTATATTTCAAGTTCCTAGCGAATTATTCTTATCTTTCCTTGCAATGCTTGCGAGCGTATTGCCGCTTATCGGTCCTGTTGTAGTTTGGGTGCCTGTAGCAATTTTCTTTTTAGTCTCGGGAAATGATACAGCATTCTTTGGAATTGCGGTGTTTGGGATTTTTGCGTCGACAATTGATAATTTCTTAAGACCTATAATTGTTTCTCGACAGACTAAGGTTCCAAGTTCACTTGTTTTAGTGGGGATGATTGGCGGATTGTTTTTGTTTGGAATTCTTGGACTTATTCTCGGGCCTTTGATACTTGCATACCTGATTATCATTCTTGAAATTTACAGAAATAAAGATGTCAGCGTCTTTGAATCGTCGGAAGAAAAGAGCTAGTTTTTTGTTCAGCGATTTGCGTTTTTATCGCTCAAACTGGGTGCAATACCCAGTAACTTGCTACGATTTTTAGTTCGTCGTCTCAGTTTGAGGCTTAAAAAATACCCCACAGTCTGCTGTGATTGGGATTTTTTATTTTTACGTCTTTAAAATAAGTTTTTTAATTTTTTATTTTTAAAATTTCCCGTCGGTAAGTTTAAAGTTGGTTAATTGCAGGTTTTTAGTGTTACTATGCTCCGGAAGCAAAGCGAAAGGTTTTTAAATAATACAATTTTAATCTAATTATCAAGTTAAAAGAGTTGATAAAAGAGTTGATATGGAAAAAAAGTTGTTGATGTTCACTGTTTTTGTTGCAACAGTTTTTGTTGTGATTACTTTGCATGCAGGTTTAGTTGCAGCGCAGGCGGGAGCAAATAATAGTAATGCAAACATTTCTGTTCAGTTTGGAAACAATTCAGTTATATCTACAAATCTTGGTAAAACTATTCTATTGAATTGGTCTGTTAATAATGCGACCACTCTTGCCGGGGCTAATATTACCTATATTATTGATGGCAGACCAAATGGGGTTGGAGTTCTTGCCTGCAATGGAACAATGCTTACAAACGGAACACCTACTGCTAGTTCTACTACTATGGTTGGAGGAGTTAATGGTTCAGGTTGTTCAGCAGATGGAGTCGTAAATCAGTTGCATTTAAACTTAACTGAAGGGCAACACACTATAACATTCAACATAACTTTCGGACAGCAAAATTATACAAGTTCAGGAAATATTTCTGGAATTAACAATGAAACCTTCCATGTATTAAACTTCGACAGTCTTGCATTTGCCGGTAATAATACTGGAAACGGTGGAAATGTAAGCTTGGCAACATTCACTGTATATACGCAATTTAATTCAAGTATGGTAGCCAATATTACCTTTGAATTATGGAATTTCACTTCAGGAAGAATGGGAAGATGGGATCATGCTACAAACCTTACAAATTATACTGGGCCTAGCTTAGCTTTACAAGCTATGTTGAATGGAAGTAATTTCACTTTCATAAATCAATCCTATGCTGTAGTTAAAGGAAGCACTTTCAATTACAATGTAACTATTTACTATAATGTTACAGACCTTAACCAAAGCGGAACTGATACTTACTTTACAAAGAGGATATATAGACAGATAACAACAGACTTACTTGCTCCAAACGTGAGCTTAAACACAGATTCATGTACTGGATGGTATGATAAAGGTAACGCGCATGTCGAAAGAGATACTACATTTACTTGCACTTGTTCAACTACAGATGAGAATGATACTCAAGCTACAGCTACAGCAACTTCAATAGATACTACAACTTTAGGATTAAAGGGAGTTGCTTGTAATGGAAACGATGCAGCAGGTAATAATGCTACTTCGTCAACTGTAAGTTACCAGGTTATTGAATTGGATGGCGGTAGTGCTGGTGGTGGCGGAGGAGGTGGAAGTGCTGCTACTGCATCAACAATAACTGGAAGTACTTATGTCGTGAATGAACAGCAATTATCTGAAGGAACAAGTGCCAGTTTGAAGGCTGGAGATGGATTCAAGGCTACATTCAAGTCGTCAGGGCAGGCATCATCAGGTGATCATACTGTGAAGGTGTCAGAAGTTTCAGCCTCAAGTGCTATCATTGTGATATCATCAGATCCTATAACCTTCAAGCTTAACACAGGAGACAGCAAGAAAGTTGACATTGACGCTGATGGAATATATGATGTTGAAGTTACACTTACAAGCGTTACATCAGGCAAAGCCGACATAAAGATAATGGAAACTACTGGAACTGTTCCAGCAGGTGAAGGTCCAGTATCTGGAGGAACAGGTTTAGAAGCTCCAGAAACACCAGAAACTCCCGAAGATAAAGGTGGTGTTTCAAAGATTGTTTGGATAATAATCGCAGTTATAGTAGTAATAATCATTGCTGCTGTAGTGATTGGAATGAGAAAGAAGAAGTAAATTCTTCTTCGCTTTTTCTTTTAGACTTTGTTAAATTTAGGTTGACGGATTATATTGTTTTGTTTGTCTTATTGGAGTTGACATTCTAAGGCATTAATTAACAGATATATAGCTATTTGGCAAATCAATCTCCCAACTCCCAAGTGTTAATATCACTAATTATGTTAATATTTAAAACAAGTTTAATTTTCTGCTATTGTTATCTTAAAGATATCAATAAAACTATCTTTTCGAATGTAGAAAAATCTATAAACAAATTATAGCTGTATAATTCATGCGAGACAAGGATTATATGGACAAAATGGTCGATTATTTAGTTAGCAACATGTCTAAAGGTTATTCTCCCGAGTCTTTGAAGTGGTCTTTAATTAATCAGGGCTATTCTAGGTCTGAAATTTCAAAGGCTGTTGAGCAGGCAAATAAAGAGCTTGCCGAAAAGAAAAAGCTGAATGATAAACCCGTTATAAAATATGAAGTTCTTGATGAAAATGAGAACATAGTTCACTCAGAGGAACTAAAGCCAAAGAAATCTTTCTGGAAAAGGATGTTTGGCGGGTAAGTTTAATTTATTCTTATTTCTTTAAACTCTGAAGGACCATGAGAAGCCTGCTGGTTCTGGGTCGTTTCTCTGAGGTTCCTCAAAATCGGCTTCATAATAAAAACCTAAATTCCTTTTGCTCATTTTTCTATCAAGAGAAATGGTATCACTATCATGTTCTAAAACTTCCCTATTAAGAATTACTAGATATCTTGAGTTGGGATATTTTTTCCTTAACGAATCATAATTATCTCTAAACCACCCCTTATCTTTATCTATTTGTTCCATCACTTTTTTTATCTCTTCACTATATTCTTGAGGCATGAAGTTACATTCTAGGAGAAGTATTTATATTTTGTGGTATTTCCTATGAAATTTATTTCATTATTTTTAATCAACCAGTACAAACATCACACTAGGATCGTCTCTATCTTCTTCTTCAAACTCTTTCAGTGGACAGGACATACCTTCTTTATTTGCATATTCTTTGTCCGATACAGCTTTTTCCAATTTTGATGGGTTGTAACTTGATATGCCTATTTTATTTACTCCAGGAAATATAATGCCCTTACAAGACTTGTCTATCCTCTTGATAATCCAGCCAGCATCCAAGAATAGTATTGGCTCGTCGTTATCTAAAGACTCATTAATATTATATTCGTTAATTACAATCTCTCCTTGAGGCATTCTTAACTCCTCACCCCCTTCAGCATACACCCTCAACTTGGCAGAGCTTGAGTTTCCAGAAGTAGAAGTATTGTACAGCTCAATCTTTATTTCAGCATAATATATCCCAAATTGAGGTCCTGATTTTTCATATTCAGTATCTAAGCTTATTGTTATGTTTTTCTTTGAGTTAACGGCATTATTTACCTCATCGGTCCCATTTTCAAAATTATTCCACGTTATTTTAACTAGTGCAACTTTACTTGATGTTTCCGAACTTATGCTTATTTTTTCACCCTCGCTGTTATTAATACCACTGCCGATATAGTCCAAAATAGGCGTAACAGATATTGCACCGCTACTTATCTCTACATCAAATGATAGAGCTTTAATGTCTGAATCTTTTACCAGGGGAAAGTTTATTGAATTTAATCCAATAGAATCTTCCTGCTCTACTTCCAATTCCATTTCTGAGTCGTTTATGTTTTGTATAAAGCTTCTCAGATCATTTCTTGTATTATTTATACTAGCTAAAAATTTGTTCATTGTTTCCTCATCTGCTTTTTCCCCTATAAACAAACGCTCATAAGGTGTTCTTGCCACTTTATTAGCAAAATCTAATTGAAATTCACCGAGGGAGTTTGATGAACCCGAGTCACTAGTGCTTTCATTGCTGTTTTCGAGACTTGTATTTTGCTTTTCGGTACTATTTTCTGTTGCAGAATTATCAGAACTTGAAGCATTTGTTTTTTTGTATACAACAAAATAAGCTCCTAAGGCAATCACAAGAATAGCTAGAACTATAGAAGCAATTATTATTCCTCTTTTCATAAAATGATAAAATATTTAGGGTTAATAAAATCTCTCAATACGCCCCCGCGATTAGTTAACCTCAAGAATAGAATAAAAGTGTTCGGTTCTGTCTTAATTATCTTCCAAAAGATACCCTGCTTGAATAAAATTTATCCAGATCATAATCATCCCATGGAGCAATCCCAACCTGAACGCCACCTCTTGATTCTGCAAGCTCCACTTGATATTCAGACTCTAATTTTCTTATTTCGTCTAATATTGGTTGGTATCTTTCATCCCCTTCAAACTGTCTCCCTACTTCATTATATCTATTAGTAAATTTAACTGCAGCCGCCATACCTTCTGACGTTTGAATATCTATATGAGAACATTCTTCGAATCCTGGAAGTTTTGCTATTAATTCTAAGGTTCTTTTTTGCATTGTTAAAAGATCTTCATTACGCATTTAATGCGGAGGAACAACCCATATTTAAACTTTTATATAATAAAATACGCCCCCGCCAGGAATCGAACCTGGGAGCCCGTAAGGGCCTGGTTTGCTTGATCACTTTCTCCTAAAGGGTTGGTGACTTGTCTCTGGAAACTTTGTGTCAAGTTTCTTCATACGACTCAAGACCAGTGCAATACCATTATGCGACAGGGGCTTATTATGAACTCTTAAGTTTGTCGCGTACTATATTTTTAAACCCATCCGAAAGCCAAATGTTTTCTTTGATTTCCAGGGAAACTTTCTTTTTTATGAGAAAGTAAGCCTTATGCGACAGGGGCCTTATTGTTTATTATTTAAGGTCGCAGATTTCTTATTTAAATTTAACTAATCTCTTAATTTTGCTTTTATCGACGATATTTATCTCAGATCGACAAAATAGAACTCACGTTATAATATGTAACTTTTCGGATTAAAAATAAACAATTAAAATAAATTTATCCGAAAAGTGCGCTTAAACCTTCAGCAGCAGCTTCTTTCTTTTCTTCTTCCTTAGGCTTTTCTTCTGCCTTTGGTGCATGTGCTCCGTGTGCAGGTGCAGCAGCCATAACGCTTGCATTTGCTAATTCAGAAGCAATGTCTACGCCTTTTAAGCTTGCTATCAATGTCTTTACTTTTGCCTCGTCAACTTGAGCTCCAGCAGCTTCCAAAACTTTCTTCAAGTGTGTTTCGCTAACTTCTTTTCCAAGTTTATGCAAAAGCAGAGCAGCATATATGTATTCCATGTTTTTATTTAACCTCCCATTCGGATTTAACTCTTTGAATTTGAACTTCCGCTTTTTCAATCTTTCCAGAAATCACTCCTAAACCTTCCAAATCTTCTTGTATGTGCACGTCGGCTTTTTGTATCATTAAATCTATTCTTTTTGTAAATGATTCATATCTTTGTAAACCTAGGTGCTCTTTTGCTTCTTGTAGTCTACCTCTAGTTTCCAATAGTGCATCTCTGTTAGCTAATCTTATTCTATAATCTCCGAACATCTCTGCATAAACTTCCCCATATATCTCAATTGTTTTTCCAAATGATTCAACTAATGCTTCTGCTCTTTCTACACTCATTTTTCTTCCTCCTTGTTTTCTTCAACATTACTTTCGTGCTTCATTAAAGCACTTAAAGCTCGTTCATGGCTAGCAGCTTTGGCAAGAATGAACTTAATAGTATCCTCATTTGTGTAACCCAAGTTAACTGCGAATCCTAAAGCTTTACTCAAAGACTCTCTTAAGACTTTTAATGCCTCTTCTTTATCTATCCTTATCCCAACATATAATTTTTCTTCTTGGGTGTCGTACGCAACTAAGGGCTCAAATCCGAGCTTGAAGGGCTTTATGTCTAATTTTGTCATTAAGCTTGCTGCTCCGGGACTTATCAAGTCACCTTTCTTAACTAAAACTTTATTTTCTTTAATTGAGATCTTACCGCCTTCAACAGCCGCTTTCAGTCCTAATGCACCTAATTCTGATATTGCTGGGCCCGGAAGCAGACTTGTAGGACCAGCCTCTATAACTATATCTTCTGGAGATTCCTGACCGGCCTTTGCCTTAGCAGACTTTCTTCTCTCAACAAGCTCAGATGAAAGTTCAAAAGCGTCTAAATCGGAGAATAATATTGCTATGTCTTCTTGAATATGCTCTTTCAGAGGTTTTATAGCCCCTTTATCAATACCATCTACTGCCCTTAAGGCTAAACTTTTCTTAGGAACTTTAACTATTGCTTTACCTCTTAGCATTTTACATATCTCCTGGAATTGTGATGCTGGGAGGTTTTTTATTGAGGCTATAAGAATTGTTTTCTTGCTTTTTATCAGTTCTTTCAATTCATTTACGGTTTTTAATTTGTCAGCCGGAATTGCCTTTTCTCTTACAACCTTAGCCTGCTTGTGGGCTGTTTTTTGTGCCGTCATCTTATTTCTTACCCCCAGTATTACTTGCTGAGTCTAACAGTATTTTAACAGGCTTGCTCATTGTAAACTTGATTTTAATGTTCTTTATATTGTCATTTCCCTTTGGCAAGGCCTTAAGAACTGCGTTATATACACTTGAGATATTCTCAACTATTTTGTTATCAGATGTACTATCTTTTCCCAAAGGTATCTTCAGACTGGCTTCTTTTGATCTTATTTTAACTATTTTGTTTACTCTTTCAATTAACTCTTTTACAGCTTTATCATTTACTGAAGCTAAAATTCCTAATTGTGGCGATGGCATTTTAGCTAATGGACCGAGGATCTTACCGAAGGCTGTTGCAACAGCAGGCATTAAGCTGGCTTCAGCAATAAAGAAGTCATATGCTTTGGCCATTTTTTTTATTTCATTCTTATTTGAATATTTCTTAAAGTCAGCTTTAGTTATTGTATCTACATTACTGTTATTTGCCTCGAGGAAGGCGCAAACCTTTTTTTCTTTGACCGGATGAGGAATATTCACAAACAAGCTAAGATTCTCTTTTTTAGGGTTGAATTTTTTGAGATTTATAATTAAGTCTAACGTTTGATCGAATTTACGCTTTTCGCTGTTTTTTCTAAGCTCATCTAAAGCTTTCCTAACCTGATCTTCTAACACCATTGTTTATCTCCTACCGAAGCGTCTAAACCCCAGAATTCCTAGGGGAATAAACGATGTAGTGCGATATATTTTGTCAGATAATTTGGTTTATAAATATTTGCATGAGTAAATCTTGTTACTAGACTCTAGGCTTAGAATTACAATGATTATCTCTATTCACAATAATACTTATAAATGCCGTCTCATTTTTGGATAAATAAAAAAGAGATTAAGATGGAATTGGTAGCATTATTATCGTCAGGAAAAGGGACTTGGGGGCAAGTAGCAGGCCTGATTAATCA